>Ga0126342_10009633_pt1 | contig 17311 bp, 4 predicted proteins | sample Cyp1metagenome_FD_92528 | JGI IMG/M metagenome (GOLD analysis project Ga0126342, IMG submission 92528) | Coral microbial communities from Lord Howe Island, Old Settlement Bay, Australia - Cyphastrea 1 metagenome | ecosystem: Host-associated > Invertebrates > Cnidaria > Coral ... | reverse complement strand
GTATAGATGGCCCTAATCGAAATAGATGGTTTACCCATTAAAACGAACTGGAAAATCACCATGCTATTAATGGGTAATTCAACGAACTAGATTAACTAAATGGGATATGTTCAATAGATAGTTAATGGAATACCCTTTGGTTATGACTAACAGTTTGCCATGGTATAGATGGCCCTAATCGAAATAGATGGTTTACCTATATAGCTATAAAATGGGTGGATTTTCCGTGGCGAACTGTTAGTCATAACCAGATGGTAACTTGATTTAACCAAGAAAATTAGGGATATAGAATCAAGAATCATGGGGAAATTCAAAAAAGATACAGATGGGATAGATTTCCCCCCGCAACATTTTGACCCCCAACCATGTTTGGGGCTCATTTTTGGGGCTTGGTAACCAGCTAGATCCAATGATCTCCCCGGATGATCCTCACCATGGTTGTAAGACCCTTCTGGATTCAGGCTTTTATTGCCAAGAATAATACCCAATTATCAATCAGTGTCCAATTACATCCCATTATATATAATATTATATATATATATATATTATATATATGTGTGTATCCCCATATGAGCCCCCATAAACCGCTATATCTTGAGGATTATCATTGTCATGGTTGGTGGCTTCAAACATGTTTCTTGATGTTCAACCATATTTGGGATGATAACAACCCTAAGTGTTTTTTGTTTTCCAGGGTGGGTTGAACCCACCTGCCAATTGTCCGCATGTCTTCTCCATAAAGTGGTTGTTGCATTTCCCATGAACCATGACTAGTAAAATCATCAACAGTACCATTTGAAATGGTGGCTAGCAATAAAATCATCCAAGTTGGTTGCAGACCCACTATATAGTCCATAAACCCTACTTAGCTATCAACAAGTTGATGATATGTCCTATGTTTTGTTGTGTAAGGCCTGATTTTCTACCTACCCAAAACAATATACATAATGTGCTTTGATGATAGGATAGCGTAGTTGTTGATAGTTTTTGATTGTTGTTTTTTGTTTTTACTCATAGTCTCTTCTGTGGCTGAAGTTTGGAAAGGTATAGGCTGTATAGGGTGAACAAAAAATCCCAACTTATGGGGTTAGATTCTCAGTTGAACCATTACAAAATGGTAGGGTGGTTTCTCTGTATTTTATGTGTAAAGCCATGATCAAATGAATTGTGATATGAGGTTACTGAAATAATAACCAGCCCATATGCTGACCAGGTGATTTTTTTACCATTTCATTCCTATATTGTTCCAATACATGAGTGATGAGTTATTCCCAATCATCCCCAAATATGCATCCCCATCATTGTGAATCCCCAAAAAAAACAACTAACGATTCCCATGTTTGTTTTATACATATACATAGATAAGATAAAATCAATATACATACCATATATATATACATAGATATAGATATGCCATATAGATATGCCATATAGATATGCCATATATATATATATATATACATATACATATCTACCCGCTAAATCCCAATGATCAAATCCCCAAGATGTCTCTTTTCACAGGATCCGCCCGCCAAGCGCCCGCGCTTCACCTTCTCCGACGAGCCCAACGCCTTGCCGCCGCCCGCGTTGATGGAGGCGCCCAGCGCGCCCGACGCCGTGGAAGGCGCGCGGATGAAACAACGGTGGGGTAGGAAAAACGGGGGAGACACACGGAAAAATGGGAGTTTCCGTGGAAAAAATGAGCATAATATGACCAAACACATGATTTTTGTAGGGTGATCATTAAAAATAATATAAGTATAGATTTAAGATGATGGATACTTGTTGGACAAATGGGATTGTATGATATTCTGATATTCTACAGTAACCATCCAATTTTTTGGGCCCTATTGTCAGACAAAACCAACATGTGGCCTTTTTATTGTGGATTTAAGGACCTGGAGCTAAAAGCAATGGATGCGTTTGACCAAGAAACATGGTGGAGGATGTGAATAGAGGTTTGCAGTAGGCATTACCCTCTGGAAAACAAACATAGCTATTGAAAATGGCCATAGAAAGTTCGTTGATTTACCCAGTAATAGCATGGTGGTTTTCCAGTTCGTTTTTTGTATGTTTACCAGGCCGGGTAGATGGCATTTGCAGGCAAAATTTAAAGTATCGAAAAAAATTGGAGGATCTGCCTATGACAAACATGGGGACTTAGGTATCCAAATTGGGCGACCCGGAGCGTCTTGAAATTTCGCAATGGGACAATACCCATGATGAACCCATGGGATCCGAAGGAGGATTTTCCAATGGGATATGTATATCTGGGTAAATTATAACGACCTCACTGCGACCTCACTGGAATGATGGTTAATAAGGGAAATCATCCCCAAATGGCCTTAATTCAGATTAGTGAAATATTATAATTTACCCAGATGTATATCCACCTTGGTACTTTGACTGTCAAAGCATTTTAATGCTTACTTCGAGCACCCTCACACTTGAACAGGTTTTGAAGAGATATCCAGGTCCCAATCAAACCGTCACCAGCGGAGAGTACGCAAAACCAATAGGATCCAATAGGTTTCATGATTAGAAAATCCTCTTGATGGCTAAATCATGTTAAATCCCTGGAACCAAACCATGGAAACACAGTCTTTTTGGTGTCCATGTCTTTTGGCGGCTTCTTGCTGGGTTGTATAGGCGCTATACTGGATACCCAGATAGCTTTGTTGACCTTGGTTTGGAAGGTTAACACACTATTTACACAGGTGGTACCCCCCCAGTGATGTTAACGTTGGTTTACAAACCATAGTTATTGGAGTTGTTTGCACCAACTGAGCTAACTATGGGGCACCACCTTGCAGGGAGTGATATACAGTGTTGCAAAGTGGCGAAAAAAAAACATGCTAGGTATCTAGGGTTAAATCCCAGCAAGCCACAGCCTTTGCGTTTGATGTTCAAATTCCGATGTTGATCGTTGAACCACGATATATTGCTGATTCAACGCCAACCAGTTTGTACAGTCAGAACAGTCAGAAACCATGTTTTTGACGGTTATCTAAATCGTTAGATCGTCATGATCCCAATTGTTGGTGATGTTTGATGGTTAAAAACTACATAAATCCTCAAGTTTGCTGCTGAAATCTGTGATTTTGATGCTTAAGTCTCATTTGTTATGATTTTTAAAATATCTAGTTGGTAAAACCACATCCTGTTTTCATGGTGAAATAACCATTTTTATGATGACGTTCCAACTTTCTACAGTTCAATGGGTATGGTTTCAATATTAAAATGCTCTAAGTTTGGATGATTTGGGGGTTTGTCCCATGATTTAGGAAACCTCCAAATAGGATAAATCCATGGTGAACATCCTATCCATTGGTCCTTTCCCCAGCTGGAGCTGGGCCAGGGATTGAGGCGCCTAAGAAGGCTCTGATGGCTAGCCAGGGTGGGGATTTCATCGTGACACATTTCATGTGTCTGTCACATTTCTTGCTGTCATTTCAATCTTTGCTGATGTAATCTTTGATCAATGGCATATCTCCACGATGATAAGATGCAGTCCCCTTCCACCGATGTACAAGCCTTGGAGAATGACTCAACAGTATTGGGAGGGGTCACTGGCTCGAGACCAGAATCCAGGGTCAAACGGAGGGGAGAGAGATGTTAAAAAAAAGAGAAAACTCAACAAATTACAGTGGGATTCGTGTGATTATTCCGGGACAAGAACAAAAAAAACCATCAAAAAAACATCAAAAAAACTGTGTTGTCAAATCGTAACAAAAAACAAATGCACGGCACTCATACCCGCAGTAAACCATTAGTTGGCATGCTTTGTTGAACATCAGCTGTGACAAATTCAAAAAATCTTGCGAAAATGGTGGTTCCACTGAAAGTCGTGAAGTGGTCAAGGTCACCTAGACTATCTTGATTTAACTATAGGGATTTGCTGAATGTGTTGGGTTTTATGGATTTTTATCGGAAGCTTTGGACCAAATTGTGATGTTTCTTGGAATTCTTGGGTCAGGAGAACTGGCATCATTGGTATGCTGCTGCCCAGGCGGCCGAGGCTGTCGGCTCTTTGTGGCACCTTTGCTTATCACACGGACGTTTACCCAACCTGGTTATGACTAACAGTTTGCCATGGTTTGTCCATGGCCCTAATCGAAATAGATGGTTTACCTGGGTTTACCTAGCTATAAAATGCTGGTTTTCCATGGCAAACTGTTCAATAACCAGATGGTATATCTTGGTATCGGGGATACCGTAGGTGAAATCATGTGAAATCCCGTAGTTGTTGAATATTGTTGGATCCTCATCGTTGTTCCACCTAAGGAAATTTCATTTCATCGTAATTCATCAGTTCATCCCATGTTTTTTTGTATGAACCATCCCTAATTTTAGGTGGTGTTTTGTTAATCTGGTTGATGGTTTGGAACAGCCGCAGTGGCCCAAATCCCGTTCCAGTCGTGCGGTGGACCTAGCCAAACGAGGGTAGACCTGTTCTAGTATTTGCCATGCCTGGGGTTTTTCCTCACACCTTTGCCGAGAGTTCAAATGGGGACAGGCTTCACATCGTAGGTCAACTGTTATGTTGGGATGATGCTCATGAAGTTCACTACTTTCGGTCATTGAATGACAAGGTTCTGTTTCATGTGCATGGTTTGATTGATGGCTCCAAGGAGGTTTTCACTCTTTTGAATGTGCAACTGGCCAGGCAATACCCGGTTCCGTTGGTTGTGATTGATGAATCAACCAAGATCTTTCAGCATGAGCCTCCGTCGTGGGAGTCCATTCAAGCAGTGATCGAGCTTTGCTCAGGGTTCGGTGGTATGTCCCAGGGTTTAACCTCATGTGGATTCCACCCTGTGGTGGCTGTTGATTTCAACGAGAAGATGTGTCAGTTGTACTCAAAGCAGTGTGCCACTGAAACCTTTGTAGGAGAAGTCAATGAAGTTGAGACAATTTGCCAGATCTGGCACCGAGCCAAGGGTGCTGGAACAATCGCAGCAGGGTTTGCATGTCAGCCGTTTTCGCTCTTAGGAGATCAACGAGGAGGCGAGGATGTGAGAGCGCAGTCACTGAGGGGAATACTCCAGATAGCCTTCTTAGCCCAGGTGCAAGTGGTTATTTTGGAGTGTGTCACACCAGCTGCCACAAACCAATTTGTCCGAGATGAGATACAAAGGTTTTTGGATGTTTCAGGGTTCTCATGTAGCCAGACGGAGCTCCAGCTGAGTGATGTGTGGCCTTCAAGGCGTTCCCGTTCATGGTGGCTTTTGACCTCTTCTTTCATTGGGAAAGTTCCTTTGGTACCATGGCCCAAATCTCATGCAGTCACCAAGGTGTCCCAAGTTTTGCCATACATCCTTCCCTGGGCTGCTGATGATGAGGCTGCACTTGCACTACTCCCTGTGGAAGTGACGGCTTTTGGTGCCGACAGTGAAGCGTTTGTCAGGTATCTTTTGAACTTTGATGGGTGTGCGCCCTGTGCATTGCATGCTTGGGGTAGTCAGGTGGTTGCTTGTCAGTGCGGTTGCAGGGCTGTTGGCCTTTCCCCCCAAAGACTCCAGGAGAAAGGGTTGTTTGGCCTTTTGGTTTTTTCTGCAGCTGATCCCCAAAGTCGTATCCTGCGACACATTCACCCATGTGAATGCAATGCATTGAATGGTTTTGATCCTGTGATTGACTTTGGTTCCAACCCACGTTTGACTTTGGCAGCCTCTGGGCAAATGGCATCCCCTTTGCAAACCGCATGGATTTTTGCCACTCTTGCAGAGCGCATCCAATCTTTGAAACTGAAAAGTGCCTTCCCAGCTGATGCTATGCTTCAGGCCTTGCAGTCATGGACACTAATGAGATGCCGTCAGGTTTGGCCGATTCAGAGTGAATGCATTGCTGATGACAAGATGTCAGCTTTGATTGGTTTTTGGCAAGGGTATGAACATTTGTCAATCCATGAATTGATGCACCCCCCAAGATGGCCTGCACTTGCAGGGCAACAGGTTTGCATTGCGTCAGTCCTGGATCTTATCATCCGTGAAAAGCAGAGTCACCTTGCGATCCCGAAACCATTGCCCACTCAACTTGACCATGATGCTCTCATGACTGATGCCGAAGAAGGAGAGCCCACGCCTTGGCTGGAGACACCCGATCCAGTCTTTGAAAATTTGCCAACTGTCTTGCCTGATGAATGTGTGGTGGTGTTTCTGCACGAACATGCCACTCCGATCAAGTTTGCTGTACAGAAGGCCTGCACTGTCGAAGACATCATTCAGGCCCAGACCAAGCTTACTGGAGAGTTTCATGTTCAATTCATTTGCAATCAACACGGAGTTGAGCTTCCTCTCACACATGAAATTGGCCTTGGACAACTCATTTGCATCAGATGTGCCCAGATTGAGGGTTTTGTTGCTGAACCAGAGTCGTTGTGGTTTGCAGATGTCAAGGTTGGTAGTCCTGAATCGGCCCACAACTGCTTTTCAAGCATTGCAAAGATGGACCCACCATGTGTCTCTCCCACTGTGGTTTGGTCGCAACCGATCTGTGCACCCGAGATTGATCCCATTCATGCCACGAGAGTTTACGATGTTGGAGAAATGGATGCTCCCCATGTTGACATTGGCAACTCATTGTTGTCTGCTGCTCCACTGCTCCAGCTGCGTGATGCCCAATTCTTGCAGTTGCAGACCCCAGTTGTTATGAGCATAAAGCATTTGTGGGCTCTTCGCCACCAGCTCTTGTCGGCTGACGATCGATGGGTCATCCTCCAGAATCAACAAGGGGTTTGGGCTGATGACGAGTTTCGTTTTCATTTGGGGTTGCTCTCACAACAGTATGCCAAGTATCTGCAAGGGTTTGACTCACCAAGTAAGCCATGCACAGTGTTGGACCCACTTCTTCTCACAGGCTGGGTTCATCATGGCTCTGACCAATGTTCGTCCTGGTGTAAGGATCACCCAGAGGTCAAGTCGAAGGGCTGCCATGTCATTTCTTGCTGCATGATCGATGGTCATTGGATTCTGGTCATCTTTTCACCAGTTGCGGGTAACCTTCAAGTTGTGACGTGGGATGACCCTACACGTGACTTGCAGGCTGTTCAAAGTGTGGCTGAGGCAATTGGGAAGGAACTTGGATTCTCTCAAGTCTCCTTTATGAGACACCATCGCCTTTTCTTCTCATCTGACAAGTGCGGAGCAATGGCAGTGGCCTTTTTGCACCATGCCTTGATGAATTCCATGCTCCCAACATGCAATGAAGAAGTTGTTGTCATTCATGACAGACTGAGGGACATGTTCGCAAGTGCGGTGAAGCAAGCCAAGGTCACCCATCGCCCCTGGATCTGGGGTGCTGGAGATCAGCAAACAGACCCTCCTGAGATTCCTGTTCCTTCACATGAACCTGCTAGTTCTTCGAGCCAGCCCACAGGCACTTCGCTTGATGTCATGGCCGGAAGTTTCTCGCATGGTTGTATTTCCAAAGAAGAACGGCTTGAGTTTCTCCGATCCAAGGGTCGCCAATTTGGTGATGATGAGATTCGATTTCATTTGCTCAGGTTGTTGAAGGCACGTGAAATGCAACCGCCAACCAATGCTGCCAGTGAACGAGGATTTGTTGTCATGGACCCCCTTTTGCTTGCTACATGGGATTCTGTAGGGAATGGTATTTGTGAAGTTTGGTGCCGTGCCAACAGGGAATCCGTTTCCAATGGCCTTCACGTTGTTGCAGTTTTCTTCACAGAAGAACATTGGTTCCCGGTATGGTTCAATTATCATGCTTCTACCATAGTGGCACATCGGATTGCAGATGACCAGGTTTCCTCAGAAACCATCATGCCAGTTCTGTCTGTCCTGCAGGAAGAGCTGGGCTTTCAAGCTGCCGTCGAGCATGTGATGCCTAACCCATTGCCTCCCCACAATTTGTGTGGTGCTGCTGCCATTGCTTTCATTGGCCACTTAATGTTGGGTTCTCCTTTGCCGCAATCAATTGCTGAGTTGGATGATATTCATGTTTCCCTCAAGGCGGAGTTTGTCGAAGCAGTCTTTCAGGGCACGTGTTGTATTTGTCCTGTTGTTTGGGGATCTGGACCATTCAGTGTTTTGACTCAGCGGTTGTCGGAAGAATTGGTGAAGCATGGGGTCCCTGTTGCCAAAGCTGAACAGAGGGCTCAACAGGCCATCAAGGCGATTGGAAGTGATAATGTGTCAACAGCACTGAAATCGAAGAACCCTTGGAGATCTCTCAAAGCAGTTGGTTCCAATGTGCGTTTTCAGTTCCTGCTCCCTGATGAGTTGGATGCTGCCATCCAAGCCAACAAGGAAAACCCAGTCGGCAGAAAGGCCAAATCACAGGTGGTGAAGACCAAACCTACTGTGCCAGATCGAATCGACCCAGCCAAACTGGCATTGCCTGATGGGACTTTTCGAGTTCAGGGACAGGTTGTTCCTCACATTGCAGTCCAACAGTTGGGTCCAGTCGCTTGCGGGGTTGTTTTGATTGCCCTGGAAGATGCATTGCCGTATCTCAAAGCAGGGAAACCAGTGTCAAGCGAACCACTTGCATTTGTGGTCTTTGCGCCCATTGGAATAGACATTGTAACTGAACTTCCGCATGCCAAAATCACATTACCTTGCATGTGCGTCGCCAATCGTGAACCTTTGCTTACTGAGGCGACACTTGTACAGCTTGGGCAAGGCTTTGTTGAAAAGCATGTCGCTGCCACCACAATCGAACTGGATCAGCTTGAGGTTGCAACCTTGAAGGTGATGGTTTATCACGATGAATTTGCAGGCCAATGGGAAGACTTCATCGCTTCACCGATCAAACATTTGGTCCACTTGCTTCCTTTGCTGCGAAGATGCCAGGTTGAAAATTGCCAATGTGACTCTTGGCACAACAAGGAAGGGTTGGTTGTCAAGGATCCGATTATGGACGTATGGAGGCGTCAGTTCTTGTCAGCCTCCTTCAAGCCATCCCCTGCCAAGAAAGCTGTCATTTATTCAGTCTGCATCCGAGTCCCAGCTGCTTTGTTGTCTGCGTTGCTGTCCTTAAGTGGACATTCTGGGGTTTACCTTGAGCCGAGATCACCTGACGGCCGTGAAGTCATGAAAGAGTATGCAGTGGTTTGGACAGCCAAGATGTCAACGACAGAAATGGCACATTTGCGTCAAACCAACCCGGCCATCATTGGCTATGCTCGCCTGGGTGATCGAAAAGGGTTTAGGGTGCTGGCTACACAAGCCCAAGCAATGCATGAGATGGTCAGACCAGAATCGACCTTTTTGCCAACAGGTCCCAAGCAGTCGTATGTCGCGGGACCTTTCCCATGGGGTTCAGATCGACAGGCAATTGTCCGGGCAATGAAGCAGATTGAATGGAGTGTCAAAGCATTGCAGCCTTTTCAGCCCATCCCAGGGCGTGGTTCCATGTGGCTTCTCCAGGCTGTGGACGATCCTCCTGAAGCGATCATTCAGACATCGCACGGGGAGGTGGTGATTTCTCGACACAAAGATCAATCGACACCCCTCAAGACAGCACCAAGCTCCAACGTTGGCTCGATCAGCACGTTGTCGTTGTGTGGGTCCTCCACGAACCATGATGGAGGTGAAGTTGATCCTTGGATCGCTGCTGACCCATGGGGTGCCTATCAACCCAGCAAATCAGTGCCCCAACCAGCTCCAGCTGTGAACGGAATCCAGCAACTTGAACAGCGCATTCAGACGGCTGTTCGTGCAAAGCTGCCGACTGCCATGGATGATGATGTCCCTGCTAGGATGACCACGTTGGAATCCCAGGTCCAGATGCTTATGCACAAACAGCAGAACCTGGAAGGACAGATGAGTGACCTTTCAACCAACAGCACCCAACAATTTGCGTTGGTGAACCAGCAGATCCAGCAGCAGAGCCAGGCTTTTCATGGACAGTTGGAAAACCATGCGCAAGGGATCCAGGCCATGTTTACACAGCAGATGGACCAAATCAGAGGTTTATTGTCTAAGCGCCCACGGGACGACACCATGGAGTGACGGTGTGGGGAAAGGACCATGTATGACCTGAGTGCCCTTTTTTGCATGTGTTGTTTGATTATGCTTGGGTCAATGGGCGGATGCCCCTTCCTGGTCCTGATCCCCGCAGTGATTTTGATGTTGCCGCTTTTTCTCAGAGGTCTACTGGCTGTGTGCCAACGTTCCAAAGGCCTCAAGATTTTGTATTCAGCTTTGCCATTTTTGCTCTTGTTTTGCCGTGTTGGGGAAGCCTCAAACCCTGGACCTTCAGACCATTTTGAGGATTGCCAGTTTTCTTTGGGTTCGTTCAATCCGTCAGGGTTGAGAAACAAAGCTCAGTATTTTAGTTCACACTTGTCAGCTGGAGATATTTGGGCGGTGTCAGAAACACATTTTTTCGGCCAAGACGTTTCCAAGTTCCGTGCCAGCCTTCGGGCCACACAGACTGACCATAAATACTTTGTCTCCGACCAGACTTCCATGAAACCTTGTTTGATCAACCAGAATGCGTGGAAAGGTGTTGCTGTGCTTTCAAAACATCCTACTCGGGGGCTTCCCTCAGGCATGCCAGATAGTATCCTGAATTCCGGAAGAGCCTTGTTGGCCACGACTCTCATCTCAGACACTTGGATTTCTGGTGGGGTGGTTTACGGTGAACCAGATGGACACCATTATCCCAATCGACTGCGAAACACTGAGAGCCTTCTTCACCACGTTGCCTCCCATGTTTGTCATTTGACATCTGGATTGCGCTATGTGGCAGGTGATTGGAATGTTTTGCAAGACACTTTGCCTGCCTTTGAGATTCTGAACCAAGCAGGTTTCAGGGAAGTCCAAGATGTTGCCGCCAATCGGTGGGGGGTGCCTGTTCAAAACACATGTAAATGCAGGACTAGGAAAGATTTCCTGTACATTTCCCCTGAACTTCAAGAACTTTTGCTGGGGGTTGATGTCTCGCATGATGTTTGGCCGGACCACTCAGTGATTGTAGCCCGGTTTTGCTCGCCCCTTCGGCTGGCTCCAATCTTTACATGGCCATCACCTGCGCAGTTTCCTTGGCCAAGTGATTTTGGGACTGGAGTAAGGTGGAATGGTAATGAAAGCCCAGCAGTTGCATACCAACAGCTTTGGCAGGCAATTGAGACGGATGCAGTGCAAGCTTGCCCCTTTGCGGTTCACCAGCATTCCCTTGGTAGAGCACAGAGGCTTGACAGAAAGGCTACACGTGTGCCACAGTTCCAACCACTTAAGGCTGGCAGGAAGAATGATTTCCAACCTTTGTTCTATGGGGCATCCAAAAAGCATGCTCAGTGGTTGCGTCAAGCCAGACGTCTCCAAGCCTATGCTAGGTTATGTTCTAGTGATTCCCAGTTTGCAGGAATCCAGCGTGCAGAATCCTGGGGTGCCATCTTGCGAGCCAAAGGTTTTGTGCCATCCTTTGCAGGGTGGTGGGAGGAAATGTCGTTCAAAGCGGCAGGGGCCCCTCAGTGCTGTCCCTCCTTTCCCCCACCTGTTGACGTTGCATGGCCCCTATTTGACTCTGTTGCCATGGCTGTTCGAGACCTGGAAAGTGCATTGATGAAGCAATCCCGTCAGTATGCCCGTTTTCGTAGGAGTCAAAATCCCAGCCTTGTTTTCTCCGATCTTAAACCTCCGGCAGTTCCTGGTGTTGATGTTCTCCTTCAACCCATGAGAGCCAAGGTTGTTGAGGTGTGTGAAGATGAAAACAAACTTGTTTTGGATGCTTGTTGTGATTTCCACCCTGACATGCCAGTTCTTTGTGCCGGTAGACCTCTCCAAGTTATTCATCATGAAGCGGATGCTACATGGGTAGAAGACTTGACCAACGTTCAGGTTGGATCTGTAGTTTCTCAAACGCGCATGATAGGTACCCATAGTGACCTTGCAGCTGAGTTCGTGTCTGCCTGGACAGCTCGATGGATGCGACATGCTGATGTTCCACCCCAAAGGTGGGAGACCATCATTGCGTTTGCCAAAGCTCACTTGCCGCCAAATGCTTTCAGCTGGGAATCCATGCAGGCTGATGAACTCCATCACATTATCCAGCACAAAAAGAAATCTTCTGCTCATGGTTTGGATGGAGTGCGGTTAACAGATCTGCAGCGTATGCCTACTTCCATCTTGAGTGCCTTTTGTGATATGTTCAGGTCTGCTGAGACTGACGGGAACTGGCCTAGTCAATTGATTAGTGGAAAAGTGGTGAGCTTGGCGAAAGTCCCGACTCCAGGGAGCCCCTCGGACTTTCGACCAATTACAGTTTTTGGTTTGCTGTATCGCTGCTGGAGTTCCTTTCATGCAAAGAAAGCGTTGCAATGTCTCGACCACATGCTGCCTGACACACTTTATGGCAGTAGACAAGGATGCCATGCTTCCATGCTTTGGACCCGGCTGTTGTGGGCCATTGAATGGTCTTACCAGAACGATGTTAGTTTGTCTGGGATCGTTCTTGACCTCCAGAAAGCATTCAACATGCTTCCGCGCCTTGCGGTTTTTGAGATTGCAGCACATGTTGGCCTCCCGACCTACATGCTCCTTGGTTGGGCCGGTGCACTGGCTCAGATGAAACGCTATTTTGTCATTCGCCATTCGCTGTCAGAAGGTGTTGAAAGTACCACAGGCTTTCCAGAAGGGTGTGGCCTTAGCTGCGTTGCCATGGTTTTGGTAGATGCGGTCTTTCATCGATGGCAGGAAGTGTTTTTCCCACTGTGCACGGTGTTAACGTATGTGGACGATTGGCAGGTCTTGTGCAGTCACCCTTCGCTTATCACAGGTGCTCAACAGCAGCTTGACAGATTTGTGTGGGCAATGGATCTGGTTGTAGATGACAAAAAATCGTATACATGGAGTGTGTCAGCAGAAGGCCGTAAGCAGCTCCGAACTCAACACACCCCGGTGCGATGGTCTGCAAAGAACCTTGGTGCTCATGTGCAGTTTACCAAGCGTCACACAAACTCAGCCCTCATGGACAGAGTAACGGGAGTGCAAACCATTTGGCCTAGGCTCCGCCTCTCGGCCTGCTCTTATAATAGCAAAATTCGAGCACTGCGAGTTGCAGCTTGGCCGAGGGCCTTACACGCAGTGGCTTCCACCACAATGAGTGACGCGGCATTCCATGGCCTCCGAACTGGTGCGATGAAAGGGATTGACTCCGACTCAGCTGGAGCAAATGCCTGGATCCAACTTGGCCTGATCGAGCACCCTAGTACGGATCCTCAATTCTGGGCGATTATTGAAACAATACGCTGCATCCGCGAATGTGGTGACCCAGCTCACGTTGTTTCACGGTTGTCCTCCATGGCTCATGGTACAGATAATTTGCCCAGTAATGGAATCACAGCAACTCTGCTCACGCGGATCCAGATGCTTGGATGGATGGTCTCTCCTGAGGGTGCAATAAGTGATTTTCTTGGGTCCCTTTCACTCTTTTCTGACTGTCTTTCCTTATTGGTTTTACGTGCGCAATGGGCTTGGCTCACAGTTGTCGCCAACAACGTGACCCACAGGTTTGGTTTTCGCAATTTGCATTGGGCAGATCCTGTTGATACCAGACTCTGGCTTCGCACTCTGCAGCCTGACGATTGTCGCTTGTTCCATAAGTGTCTTAATGGGAGCCATTTCACGCAATATTGTACTTCTCATTGTCAGGAAGTTGGTACAGACCAGTGTCCATTTTGCATGTGCAGTGACAGCAGGTTTCATAGATTCTGGGTGTGTGAGCACTTTGCCCACTTGCGTAATAGCATGTCTGATGGAGTTTGTAAGCTGATCCCCCAGCTGCCCGAATTCCTGACTTGTTATGGGTGGAGCATGAAACCGCATACCTTGTTTGCTTGGTACCAGATGCTGAGTCAAATTGAGCAACCAGCTGACGTGATTGTTCAACCGATGGACCAGGACTCCCATTTTTGCACTGATGGCAGTTGTATGAACCAAGCTTATCCACAAGTGCGGGTTGCCACATGGGCAGTTGTAATTGCCACCTCTGGGAGTTTTCAAAGCCAAGTTGTGTCGTCCGGACCTTTGCCTGGTATATTACAATCTTCTTACCGAGCAGAAATCTTTGCGGTGTGGAGAGCCCTGGTTGCTGCAAGACACCAGAAAGGAAGAGTTTTTCTGTGGACTGACTGTAACGCTGTGGTTATTCGGCTTCGCCGTCTTTTAGCTGGCCGCATCCCAAAGATTAATAGCGCTCATTTTTTTGACCTGTGGAAATTGATCCATGATGCCTTGCAGGAATTTAGTGCTGGTCAGGTTTACATCACAAAGGTTGCTGCCCATCGAGCGGTTGAAACTGCCGATTCACCGGTGGAAGAGTGGTGTTTTTGGCATAATCACATTGTCGATAAAGCTGCCAGTCATGCACAGCATTTGCGACCTGAAGAGTTTTGGACCTTTTATTCTACACATGTCAATGCAGTGATTTCTTGTCAGACCATTTCACGCCAAATCCAGACTGTTTTGCTCAAAATTAGCCAAGCAGTTGTGCGTAACCAAGATCAGGATGACTTTGCTCCTCGTGAGGAACTCTGTGTGACTCCTGACGTCCCAGATGATGCATGGACTCCTGTGCCGGTGCTAACCATTCCCGCTCAAGCAGTCCGGTGGTACGGTGACGAGATGGTCAGAAACATTTTGTCGTGGTATTGGTATGCGGTGTGGAATTCTCATGAACGTGTTCAGTGGGTATCACAGTTCCAGCTCTATATCGATTATATGCTTTGCGGTGAAACAGGGCCTGTGAAAATTGATCGGTGGCAAATGGGCCATGAGCTGCAGGGTTCCGACCTTATTTCTCTTTCATTTCTGGTTCGTGTGCGTTGGTTTTCCAAAGTGCTTCGTGAATGTTTGAGACATCTGCAGGTGGCTGCCACGGTAAGATATTGCAGGCCAAGGTCTGAAGCGCTCATGCTGCACACTGCGTGCATTGCTGTCCCATGGTGCCCGCAAAGACTGCAGAGAATCGATAACTGGATCTTGACTCACTGCCCAGGAGGAATCAGACGGTCATCCGGAGTCCTCAAGTCCTTGCCGTATGCCACTAAGGATGAACATTTCACTGCTGTGGTGCAGACGTTAGTTTAGAGCCCGAAGAGCGGGCAGTCAGCGTCAGACTCTGACTGCGCGATTGACAAGGATGGACAAGGAAGGATGGTGGTTTGGAACATTTGGATAATTTTTCCATATATTGGGAATGTCATCATCCCAACTGACGAACTCATATTTTTCAGAGGGGTAGGTCAACCACCAACCAGCTATTAATGTTTTGTTTCCCTTCGTGTGGCTCGATGACTCATCCCATGACATGACAGGCAGCCACCATGGCCGGCACTGAAGGTGGACTGCGAGACATTTCCCGTTGAGCAGTGGCTGCTACCAGGGTTTTATATGGTTTTATGGGGGTTCAAGATGTTTAGACGATCAAACACACATATATATATATACTTGTATGTATGTATGTATATATAAATATGTTTATATGAGGATAAAGTTGATCAATGATTATAATGATTGTTGGTTGATAGTTCGTTATTTTTCTGTTCTTGATCATATGGCTTTTAACCATCAAACTATGGGGATGGTAATTATACTGGATAGTCGGGGAGATCCGGTTCTCAAACAGTTTTTTAAGCAGGAGATTTCACCAAGAATTTCACCAGTTTGCCATGGTAAACATACAAAAACCTATGGAAAATCACCATTTTTAATGGGTAAATCAACGAACTAAATGGGATATGTTCAATAGATAGTTAATGGAATACCCTCTGGCTATGACGTTTACAGTTTGCCATGGTTTGTCCATGGCCCTAATCGAAATAGATGGTTTACCTGGGTTTACCTAGCTATAAACTGGGTGGATTTTCCATGGCAAACTGTTAGTCATAACCAGAGGGTAATTTGGGTTGAAAACAGGCACCCCATTTTCAGACGGACCCATCAAAGATGGATTGGGGTGATGCGATTGGAAGCCAAAAAAAAAAACACTGAAACTGAATGGTAGGTGGTGCCTAAGTTGGCTTAGAACGAGGCTAGTTGCCAGATTGATGGTAGATATATCGAACTGTACAAGGTGGTACCCCCCCCAGTTATGTTTGTTGGTTTATAAACCATAGTAAATATAGATATATCTACCATAAACCATAGTTATTGGAGTTATTTGCAGCAACTTAGCGATTCCGAACTGGGGCACCACCTTGTAGCTAATAGCGATTCTAAACCAATAGAGATAACGAACTGGGGCACCATCTTGTAGGGATGTCACCCATAAAAAGGGACTTGAGTGTGGTTTAACAATAATATATAGGGTTGTCCTAATATAGGGTTGTCAGACTGACAAGTGGTGATTAAAAAAACGCATGTTATATCATGTCATATGGTTGGTTATATGATTAACATGTCATATAGTTGGTTATATCATGTTATATCTCCCATTATATACCCGGTTTGCCACCATTATTGGTGGTTAAATCCACATGAACCTGGGGGTGTACGTACTATCCCATGTAACCTGACGATGGAACATCTCATACAAGGTAGTGCCCCTCGGTTATGTTTGCTGGTTTATGACATTTTATGACCCTCTCTAACTATGTCAGGACAACCACAATAAACCCTGAGTATATGGTATACGTCGTTTTCACTATCATTTGGTTGCTTGATACACATCCGATCATATCCGTTGTTTTGATATTATGTAAATACTCCCTATTATCCCTATTACCATCTGGTTATTTAACATAGCCATGGAAAATAACTATAAATGGAGGTTTTAATGGGAAAATCATCTACAAAGGGGCCATTTTCCATGGCTATGTTAAATAACCAGAGGGTATAAACTCTTGATCTGGTAGATCCAACAATAAACAATCCCTAAGTCATCATCATTTTTATGGGTGCGATTTCAACCATCCCCAGTCATGGTAGGTTTATGGCGTTGTGTTTCCCACAGTATCATTGTTAACCATTCCTAAGCCACTATTAACTATTATGGTTATTAACCATCATTAACTATTACCCACTACAAATCACTATTCACCACTATTCACCACTATTCACCACTATTAACCACTATTAACCACTATTAACCACTATTCACCACTATTCACCACTATTCACCACTATTCACCACTATTAACCACTTTTATAAGATATATATATATAGATAACCACCGGAGTCCCCCATAATTTTCCACGCTTTTCGGAACCGGCAAGCCCTCAGCTCGCTTGAGGCATCACTGAGTCATACACCTTGGTCGAGGCATCCTGGGAGAAGTTTTTCTAGGTGCCCCATGGATGTGATTACAGTGCCTAAAGTGAGACATCTATGGCAAATTTATGGC
>Ga0126342_10009632_pt1 | contig 17311 bp, 18 predicted proteins | sample Cyp1metagenome_FD_92528 | JGI IMG/M metagenome (GOLD analysis project Ga0126342, IMG submission 92528) | Coral microbial communities from Lord Howe Island, Old Settlement Bay, Australia - Cyphastrea 1 metagenome | ecosystem: Host-associated > Invertebrates > Cnidaria > Coral ... | reverse complement strand
TGGGTTCGAGATCTCGAGGGAAAACAGCTGTTTCGAGCCAAATCGCGTTGCGCCTCCTTTACCCCGGCTTGGAGCCGTATCCATCTGGTCCTGGAACTTAGTGTGTCCACGGGAATCCTGAAGAGATGAATTAAATATCATTCTTGCAGGTCAACTTGGTTGGATGTGCATCCCACTTGGTCTATAAGTGATTCATACAAATCACCTATAACTTGTATAACAAGGGTTGATCCCATTTTATACCTGAGTTCAATCCCATGTTGATTATAGCCATATCCTCCTCCCTTGGTCGGGTCCATGTTTTTTTTTCCCATCTGAGGGCTCTTCGTGCTGCACAACAGCACGGCGGATGCCGACACGCTGGCGAAGGTGGGATGCTACTGCGACAATGGGGTCTTCCTGGGTTGGGGGACGTGGCTTCCCTATGCTGCACTGGCCACGGGCGTTGTGTATAGCTGGCTCACTGGCAAGGCCGGCGGGGGAAGGGCGCACTTGGGCTTGGGAGGGACTCAAAAATGGGTAACATGGTAGAACCTTTGGGTTTCAATTTCGAATAAGTCATGAGATTATCCCCCAAAAAAGGTTCTATATTGACCTATAACTTGGAACTGCACTTGTTAGACATGGGTCACTGGAGGAGTGTGCCCCTGGTTAGTAAGTGTCCTAACTAAGAAGTATATCCCTTTGATCTTTTCCGTCCAACCATGGTAATTCAGCAGTTATTCCCATCATGTATAATATTGGTATTAATTTTGTTTGCTTCTCTCACCATTTCCGATGGTTAAATCCGAATGTGCAGATGAAATCCAAAAAATCCGTTGACTTTTCAAATAAATCCAAATTTTCTGGGGTGATTCCCAGATTCCCCATTTGGTGAGGTAACCCCCTTCATTTTTGGATTTTGGTCAGATTTTTGCTGCTGTGTCCGCCCAATTAGGTGATCGAGAACTTTGGCACAGTGATGCGCTCGGTGCTGGATGGTTTCCCCATCGTACTACTTTGGTTCTTCATTTCGCCAATGGCATCTAGAATCCCTCTGGTGACTTGGATACAATTTTTAGCAGCCTTGACATGAAAGTCAAGTCTCAACAAGTCTTGGTGCTTTTCTGATTTCTGAAATGGGAGGACTTGACCAATGGTTAAATGAAGTCAAATGGGTGTTTTTTGGATGGCAGAGTTTGTTTCATAGTCACAAATCTAGCCACAAAAGGGCACCAGATTCACCATGGATCACCGTGTGGAGAGACGACTGAGGCTGCTTTCCAGGCTGTGTACTACAAGGGCCCGTGGCCCTTTATCAATCGCGCGTGGGGCAAAGTGCCTGGATGCATCCAGTGACCAGCAATGGGGAATGGATTAAGGGAAGCATCCCAAAATGACCGAACTATTCAGATTGGTGAACTGTATATATATATATTTATATTCATAATCTAGCTAGATACCACCATCATCTTTAGGTTCAGATTCAGTCTTAGTTGTTTCTTTGACATCCAAGATGAATCCATCATAAACCCATTTATATCGTTTATGAAAACCTAAAATCCATCATTTCTCAGTGAAGCTACCAGCAGGGCCCCGTGCAGGGCCCCGTGGCACTTTCCAAGGACCTCATGACGATCGTGAATCCCTTGAGTGCCATCACCTACATCGAAGCTGCTGCGCAAGTCCGACAGGTTGCAACCCTTCGGCAAGAGACGGAGGACAAAGATTGTGGTACAATCTTTCCGGGGACATTGTTTTTTATTCTTTTTTTGTTTTCCCCGCAAACGCTGAAGTGTGGTACTTGCAACGGGACATGCTGCAAAATTTAGATCATAAGTGGTTTGACGCCCAAATCCATCGGTTTCTTGTTTACGCAACAATAAAACAATCGTTTTTTCGAAGATCTGTTTGCAGATTCCAGCAACCTTTCTGTTTAATTATTCCAAACATCCAACCCTCAGCTGCTCAGCACTCTGGCAGGAAGCCATGCACACCAATGGCTCCACTGGGCATCAAGAACTGTCCACAGATAGCGACGATACCAGCAGCCAGACCGGCTCAAGTCGCTTGGGCGTGGAGCTGGAAACCTCCATGTATGAAGGATTTTCCATTGCCACGTTTGATTATCAAAGGCTATATAACAATATACAGTAATTTGTTAGTTAGTAAGTGGGTAAAATCACCCCAGTTAGAACTGGGCTGACCCTACTTCCTGGGGTTTATAACCTACTAGCTAATACTGTAGCTAAAGGGTGTGAAGCGCCAAGCAGCATCCCCTCAACTAACGTAGACGAAAGTAGTCTTCCAACCCTCTATTGGCAGTAGCATTAGTAGATGTTCTGGACGAATTCACCAGTGCTGATTCAGGCTGAGTATTTCTATATATTTTCTATCATCAGATACTGCAGTCCCACAAAGCAACAATGCGATGTGCCTTTTGTCCATCATATCTGGATGTATCTCGGTTTTCAGTGAGAAAATACTACTATGAGAGATCACCCGGATTGTCCGAGTATGGTATATTCAAGGTTATTCAAGTCTATTTGGACAGTGTATCCTCTGGTAAACTAACATGACTATGGCAAAATCACAATTTTTACTATGTAAATCAACCATTTCTATGGCCATTTTCCATAGTCATGTTAGTTTACCAGAGGGTATTTCCCAAGATTTTCCCTGATCCAACATGGCCAACGACAAACCATGGCGGACATTCAGTTGGTTAGATCATGTTAAATATCTACACAGTATATATATATATATGTACATATGAATAATAAGTATATGTATTTATCCCATATTATATCCCACTAGATCCCCAGCAGCTGGCGATTTCAAGCCTATTTTATTTGTCCATTTCAGTGGCATTTTGACTGCATCTTGGGCTCGAACACAGGCTGGACGCCAGATGAAGATGAATGTAATTGCTGAGGGGTGCCGTGGATGAATGATGCCCTGTAGCTGATGCGTTTGGGGATTGTACTAACCAAGAAAAACCCGGCCTGGTAAACATACAAAAAGCTGTTGAACATGGCCATTGAAATAGTGGATTTTCCCATTAAGAAATAGTGAATTTCCATAGTTATGTTAATTTAGGGGATTATCATCGAGTGGAATCCCTATTAACCATTCAGTATAATAGAATGAATGGAGGGTTTTAAAAACTGGTCACATGTACATACTTACCTCCTGGACAATTTGCTAGATAGCTATGGTTTAGCATCCATTTAATTGGATGATTGACCTATTATTTTTTATGGTGATGTTCTATGGCTATGTTAGTTTACTGGAAAGTATGAGATTTACGTGTGCACGTGAATGTATTCAAGTATGTAATGTATACACACATTTCTATTTATATACACGTGTCTATATTACATACGTATGTATGTATATATATACATGTTGTTATGTATATATATATTATGCACGTACATACGTATCTATATATGTATGTATGGATCTATCACCACTACTGGTATGGACCTAGTCAAATCTACAGTAGCTTATGCCGCGTTCATATTGATAGTGTGATTGTTTCCCAACTAGAAACCAATGGGTAAATGATCGCGAAAGAATCCATAGGATCCCATAGATCAATTGCCTCGAATTATATATCTTGTTGAGCTGAGCAAGAAAGAATAAACAAATGGTGGCTTACAGGAAGCCGCCCACCAGTTATAATTCGGTTTTTAAGTATAATACAATCTAAGTGTGTTATATCTAACTATATATATATATATAACATCCATGAGAATAACTACTCCAGATTCCTCTCTGGATCATTCAAAGTTTACCTGTGGTGCTAATCTTATTTCATATCTTATCTACCTTTTCTGATTATCTATCGGGATAGGATGGAAGCAAACTTTATGGTCAGGATACTTGCAGTTTCACTTGATCATAAAACCACTACTTAGATTGGTTTAGTAAGTTTTTTGTCTTCGGATCATCAAGTTTATTGGTTTCATTATTGCCAGTTAGTTGGTAAACACCATTGGTTTACCACAACTTCCCTTGTGGCAACGAAAGCCCGACATATTGCTCTACTAAGGCCCCGAAGCGTCACCGCGACGCCATCGAGATATGTCAATGAACGTGAGAAAAAAGGGAACTTTTGGATCGGGAGATAGCAAGTGGATGCATGGTTTGTAACATTTTATAAGCCTAAAACTCCTAAATATATATATATATATGATTATATATGTATATACAAAACATATCATATAGTTTTATCCTATGTATATCTCTGGGGTATTTTATATGGTGTTTGCACATTGAACTCACATTGAACTAGCTCTGCCTGAGTCTCGCACCATGCAAGAGTGTCTGGTTCCAGTTGGCACTGGCTCAGTGAAGCAGCTGAATATGTTAGTAATAGCCATATTATACCAGTTGTATATGGAAATCACATTATGACATAGCCTCAGTTCTATATATGTATATATATACATACATATATACATATACATATATATATATATACATATATATATACATATATACATATATACATATATATATATATACATATATATATATATTGTATATATGGTTCTGTTTGAAAAATTAGGGAAAGCAACCAAATTTGTTGGTGAATCACCAGCCTCCCTCCTATTTAATGATTTAAATGGCGATCACTGAATTTATACTACATTTTCAGACACACCCATATGAAGACCATGAATCATAGTTTCCGAGTTGTCCACTATGTGCTAGATGATCATGATTTGAAATTCAATTGTTTCAACTGATTTGGCCCAAGAATGACGTGACATGATGTGACGATATGACAACAAAAACCGCGAGAAATGACCTCCAAGAAATGGAGAGCCATTGAACTACTGGAGACGGCCATTGGTTTTGGTTTTGGTAGTGCCCCTTACGATGAACAATAGCCATCTTCCAATGAGATCTACTGAGCGAACTCATGCAGTGCAATGGAGAGGAGGAAGACAAGGATTGGTATCGCGACTGCCGTGTGTTTCCTTCAACCTCGATTTCTTGGTTTCAGTGAAACTTCTGCTAGACTAGAGCTCGTTATACACATTTGATATTTGAAGAATGAAATGTGGGTATGGGTCAATACCTATAGATACATTTTTAGTGGGATGAACATCCATTTACCAGCTATTTTGGGGTTCACTAGGTACCAGGGTTTTGACCCATCCCCATGTGTGAAAGAACAGCTCTTGACCTTCTCAACTGGTGGATTCCAAGACCTGCAGAGAATGAAACATGAACTGCTCATGTTGACCCCAGAGATTTTGATCGGAATCCAGCATTGACATGACCTACGACAATCAAACAATGGAGAATAGCATTGTGTACTGATAAAATCGTAAACAAACGTGTGATTTTCTATTATCCAGAAATGGGTGATTTGATTGAATCTAGAAATGGGTGATTTTCCAGTACAGGAACTAGGGATAACGAGGAGAATTTTCCAAAACATGTGCCCCAATGCCATAAACTATCCCCAATGAGTGACCATAATTGGTTTGTGCCATCACAAAAACTGGTGTTTGTTTATGGCACAAGGGGTGAACGGGTGAATCCCACAGCTTCGATGATTCGACTGGAGCTCAGGAATTGGTACTGTGACTCTTTAGTGACTATTTCAATGTGGGCTGAACAGTTAGCATATAAACACTAATGTAAAGGTTAACATATTGGAATTATATTGACTTATCACAACTGAAAAAGGAAACACGTAGGCTATTTCAGACGCGATGCGTTTTATGTCGTGGTCCAGGACCAGAATGGGGCTCTCGGTCACCATGGGAAATCCCCTAGAATTGGACTAACTATTGCTGGTGATTTTCCAGCGGATTCTGGATGATTATGGCAGGGTAGACTTCAGGGTAGATTGTATGCAACTGCTCTAGGTCCAATTATGTGGTTGGAAGTGGTTCTTTTTTTGCAAAGATTTATGAACCACGCCAGATTTCAAACTCGTTGCCAGAGGAGGAATGCTAGGGGACCGTCAAGTTTACGTTTGCGTCCCTACATCCAAGTACATCCCGGTACATCCACAAACCTCTCAATCCCATGATGGCATCTGCACTGACCCACGCTCCTCACCCCTAAAAAGTCATGTGAAAAACTACTTCTCAAATACTACTTTGAAGATCCATCCCCCTAAGAAACGAGTAGAAAACTACGTGGTACCAACTTCAGAATCAAACTGCAAATCAGCATCAAATGATGGCCAAATGGTGGCTGTCAATTCTTGGCCAAAGGAAGAGCTGGGAAACTTGCGAGATATTGAAGGCGTCAGTCCAGAGGGGACGCCCTGCACCTTGTGCCGCAGACCTTTGCAGCCGCTGGAGCAAAGGCGCCATTGGAGATTGGGAGAAGAGGAACCATATGTCTTGTGGTTAGGTGTTTAGTTTCAAGATATATCAAGATATGTCAAGATATGTCAAGATGTACTAAGGTACTAAGGCTATTCTTACTAGCATCTTTGAACTCCTTTTCCTTGATCTATTTGACATATCCCTGGCCAGGCTGAGACACCTCCCCGAGCGTCCCCTGTGCAACGCGCCGCTTGCCACGGGGGGGGCTGGGACCACTGAGATGGAGAGTAAGGGGGGACAGGTGCAGCCACCTTGCCTTTAATGAGTTCAGGGTTTTCTTTTGCTATTAGTTGATGTTAATTGATATTGATATTTGATGTTATTAATTGGCAACTTTAGCAGGTTTGGCTAGTCTCCGAAGTCCACCTTTTGAAGCTAGTCCAAGGAGCAAGTGAACATCGGGAATCCAATCATATCCAATGGCCGATGTCAAGAGTCTAGCCTAGCCTAGCCCTTGACATCCCTTGACCACAAGAACCTGCAATCCATAGACCTGTGCCAGGTGTATGTCTTGGCCATCAGGGGTCCCTGGCGGCACCAGCCGCACCAAGGTGTTGCTTTAGAGAGATGGACCCCTTCAAGCCTGTCCGTGACGCCTTGAGCTTGGGTGCCGTTCAGAAGGTCAGGTTCCAAGGAGTTGCCCAACGGCAATGGACTTGCCATGACACTAAGCCCGGGCCCATCCGGGCCCATCCACCACAACCGTTGACGGCAGTTGGAGCATGTGATGTTCATGGCCGTGCTGCCGGGTCGGCAGCTCACCTTTGATTTGGAGGTGCGATGGCCGATGGTGGCTGCCTTTGTTCATGGAAATGTATGACATGACCATGACATGACATGGTTTTGAATGGCTAAACCTCCATATTAGATGGTTAAACTAAGTTAAACATGTTAAACCGCCATTTTCTGCATGCCGGGTGCCTCACGAGCAACCTAATGGAGCGGTTGGTGCCCCGTTCACCGTTGTCGAGTTGTCGAGTTGCGATTGCGGAATCAAAGCGAGATGATCCAACTCATCGTGAACTGAAATCCGCTGAAGATTCTTGAGAGACAACGTGGCCAAAAAAACATGCTCTTGAAGATATGGAGAAACAGAACATCCCATGGTGGGAAAGTGTGTGAGGCAGTTCTCACCGCTGCCAAGTTGGCTGATTCCTTCCGAGAAGTGGATGATGGGAAAATTGAAACCGGAACCCCCTATAACTACTGCTGAAAATCCATGGGTCTCCTGCAGATTTTCGCTTAAGCCAATGCAGTGAAACTCCGATTTCCAGATATATCACTGATGAATCACTGATATATCACTGATGAATCACTGTTATCAGGTTATATCGAATCATAACCCATGATCTTCTGATTCATTGCTGGTTAAAGCACCATTTTTGATGGGTTTTCAGCACCAGAATTCCATCCAGGTGGCCGATTTGCGGCAGTGGCGCAAGGACGGCTTCGAAGTGGAACTGAGGGGCCTGCGAAGGCGGGCCGCTGGGGGACCATAAGAAATCCCCATTGAAAATCATAAGTAATATATTATTAATGGAATATGAATGGGAATATTGGGGATCTACTAGATCTACCCAGCAATTAATCATAACATTAATAATCATCTAAATAAGGGGGATTGTTTTGGCTAACCATGGTCTGATAAGAGATTGTTTTCTAATAATCTAAAAGAATCCCTTCCCCCTAATACTACACACACCCGAGAAACAATGGTTTAATAGGGGATTTACACACATTTCGGACCATCTAAGGGGGTGTTCAATAGGGGAATGGGATGAACCATCTAATCGGGGATTGAACCATGCAGGGGATATCTTGTGGGGCTTTAACCATCTAAAATAAGGGATATGTTAAAGTGATCTTGGGTATCATGATGATCAGATGATCCTCAAAAAATATTCTCTTACTTTTGGATGACGATCCTCAAACATGTTGAAATTTCTGGCTGGCGATAGCTGACATATGTTCAATAGTCCATGCCTGATGATCCCTTTTGGTGAGCAGTATTTTTCGGGAGGTGGAAACCACCAGTTTTCGATGTCCCCCCCCTATTTATCTTATTTAGGATGATGACTATGAAAATGACTGATTTGTTCTTTTGCGGCTTGCAACCACCAGAAATGCTTTTGATCTTTTGGGGTGGTTGATCCCTTGGGATACTGTAGATATTCTCCAGTAAGATAGCTATGCAAAATGGACCATTTATAAGATTATTTGCCTACTTACTAGAATAAAGATTTTCCATAGCTATGTTCGTTTACCAGAAGGTACTCCACAAAAAGTCTTATTCAATGGCTCCAGTCGTTTCTTCGTTTGGATCAGTCTTTACCCTTGCAGCGCTTGCGGCATTCCCTATGTAAAACCAACTTCAAGAGCGAGGATAAGTAGGGGCATATGCGATTCACATGGGTGAATTGTAAGAACCTCGCAGCCGCGATCTGTTCCGAAAGACAACAAGTCGTAACAATTCGCCATTTCCCCATGGCCTTTTCATTTCTTGTGTTTGGTACCTGTTTCTGGTGAATTTATGGTGGAAAACAGCATTTATAAATCAGTTGTAGATGGATTTTCCCATGATTTTCCCATTGAAATCTCCGTTTCCTTCGGGGATGTCCCGGTTTTTTCATGTGGTCCGAGGCGGCGCGTGTCGGAGTCGCAAGGCCTCCAACAGGCTAGTGAAAACTATGATTATCTGTGGCTCATAGGATATATAGGATATATAGGATATATAGGATATATATGGTTATATATATGTATATACCCTCTGGTAAACTAACATAACTGTGGAAAATCACAATTATTCATGGGTAAATCAACTATAAATGGCAATTTTCAATAGCTATGTTATCAGTTGGTTTATAAACCATGAGAATCCCCATGAAATACAGTAGATGGACAAACAAATCAAACCCTACAGACATCTACCAAGTAAAACCCCACACACCAAATTTCAATGTTGAACAAAACTCTATCTAGCTTCCTCTGTGTTCAGGGTTTGATTTTTTTGTCCACCGCTGCCAAGCGCGGAGCCCAAAGACAACATTGAAATTTGGGGGTGCGGGGGTTGACAACAATACAGCAAGGTTTTGATTTCATCGTCCATCTACGGTAGTTCGTTATATCTACAATAAGCCACAGTTAAACCACTTATAAACCAACTGAACGCTATCTCGGGGGCCCCATCTTGTAGGTTATATAGGTTATATATATATGGTTATGTACTATGGTTAGATATAACATGATATAACTATAGCTAATTTCATAACCAACTATAACTATAACCAAGACAACTAAGTTGACGCACATCACTTGAATGTTGGGTTGAGGGGTATGTATTGAACTAGTATTCATGGGTGAATATAAACCAAAATGGCCATACCGGGGGCCTGGGCTTGCTTAAAGTGTGTGGTTAACCATGGGTACACCATGGGTGAACCATTCTTTCACAAGGCTTTTGAAAAAGGTCCCAGGCAAAGATCAAACGCCGGCAGTGTACGATTTTCCACAAATATGTGCATCCCCTACTACACTTTTAAAGCCATGGTTTCTGGGGGGGGTTGATATTTTTTGGGAAGGGATCCTTGGAGAATGTCTTCCATCTTGATCGGAGGATTGGTAATATCCTTTGATAACTGGACACTCACCATCCACAATGTGAATATCGACCATCAAGAACTGGAACTTGATCAACCCAAACATGGAGTCCTACTACAAAAAAGTAGTACTGGGTGGAGACATGGAGGTTTCCTAAAATGAGGGTACCCCAAAACTATGGGTTTCAATGCCAAAATCGTCCGAGGACTGGATGGTTCCGGGGTACCGCCATGACTTAGGACACCTCCATATGGTGAAAACAACACGGAAGCATACGGAAGCTGAAGAAAGATGGTCAGATTGACATAGTGACGCCATCCAGGTCTGGCCCAGCTTTCTCAGCGTGGAAGTGAACGGACACGAGGTGGGCAACTGAATGGCCCCAGCTTTCAACTGTCACTGAGATTGCAGTGGACCAGCCATGATAGCTTGTTTTCTTGTCTGAAGAATCCTTTAAGCAAGAACACATTCAATATTCAAACATCTTCAAAGATGATCCCTTCCCCGTAGTACTAAACGGGGACCCCCCCCAATAATGCGCACCTGGAGTAGTACAATATTGCCAAAAATTGGATTTCGAAACTTTCCCCTAATATTAACTTATTTGAATTCAAAACCTTGATTTAATTTAAAGAACCAAAAAAACGATTTTAAAAGGCGGACCATCATTTTAAAAGATACCCGGGTTTAACTAAGTTTTATTTCTCTTTCAATTATCAGAGGGTGAAACCCTCAAATAGGACCTTGATTTTTAGATAACTGTAATTTCTAAAGGGGATCACTTGAGAATCAAGTTGACCAACCTAAAATTTTACGGTTTTCCCAAAATTGGACATGGTCCCTAGTTTTTTTTAATATTTGGGATACTTTTAGTCTTAGGGGGAAGGGGTTATTCGAAGAACATTTGGCTACATACTAATATGTATAGTTTTATGTGGCTAAATGTTTGATTGAATTATTGAATATAAATGTTTGATTGAATATCTTTGAATATTGTAAGTTGTTTTCATATCCTTTCAAAGATCATCCTTTCATATAGTCCAGCTCATGAAAACATCCGCGTCCATCCTTTCATCGAGGTCTTCACCACCAAGGTGCCCTTGAGGGGGTCTGAAGCTCAAGATCCCACAAATGGTTGGCCGGTAAATCTGATGGCGATCAATGCCATAGGAATATGATGGGGATATAAAAGCCAATATTTCATGGGGATATGTACTAAGAATGGAATGTCCATGTCATAATTTAAGACCCAGGGGAGCAAAAAAGAAACCAGGTCATTTTTGGAATGGTAATCATGTGTCATCATTTATTTTTGGTCGGGCGGAACTCATATTGCCAATTTTTGAAGCCTACTAAGGACAAATTTGGCTGGGTTGAAGATCTTAAAGTTTGGCTGATTTTCCATTCAGAAGGGAAGGCTGATTTTCCATGTTGCCGATGTTGATTTCTTCAGGGGCATCAGTGGCCCCATAGGGGGCTACCAAGCTGTACAAGGCACAAACGTCGAGATGTGCCTCAAAGCCTTTCTGTCCAGCCCTCACTGCGTTAGAATCACAGGAAGGAATGGGAAGTGGCTCTCTAGAAATTTGTGGAGTGTGCCGTTTCCTTGCATGTATCTTTTGTGTTGGATCTTTTTTCAGCTTGGCTTGTGTAAAAGTTTTTTTTCAGAGTCAAAGATCTGAAGTGACCCCTCCAACGGATTTATCTCAGCATACCCAAAGCATTTGAGAATTACACACATCCAACTTTTGGATGGCCGAAACTAGCAACTCGACTCTTCCAACTTGGGAACTATTGCTGTATTATATCCGTGAAAAGTGAGTTTCAGAGGCCAGATGAAAAGTAATTACCTGTTCGAGATCTTTCCGAATCTTTCCCCATTAGCCCACATTAATCCCATGAAAGCAGTGTATAGTCCCTGTTCATAATCCCTGTTCAAAATCCCAGTAACAATCCCATTAGAGCCCATTCAACATCCCATTAAATCCTATTTGAAATCCATTGAATCCCATTATCCCTTTGAGTTCCATATTGAATCCCATTGAAACATATTAAAATCTCATTTTCCCGCAAAACCCACTGTTTTCCCCTGCTTTTCCGAAGCACAATTCCCGCACCCACCGGTTTTCGGGACTCCGTTGAGGCCAATCTCCGGCGCGGGAGCAACACCGTGGAGATCACTGCGGAGGATGAACGAAGGCGCCGTTTGTCTCGGAGCCACTCCGAACGATGGCGCCGTTTGTTCGTGGGAAAACCTGGTGGGATTAGATCATCCTTGGGATTAGACTACCTGGTTTAGTGGGAATGATTAACAGAAGAATTCTTGCGCATTTTTGGGATGGGAAATAGGGTATTTTTTGGACCACGCGGAGTGCGATTCTCCCAGGGAATGTTGCGTGGAAACGGGATTGTTGAGCAGATTTTACTCGCAAACTTTGGAATATGATAGGCATAGAATGAATATTTACATAATTGGGGATATGATGGGGATATAACGGGGGTAGAATGATAATATAATGGGGGTATACATAATGGGATTTTCCATTATTGGATTGACCAATGGAATATGATGGGATAGATAGCCAAGAATATGATCAACAATGTTTATACCGGTTTGTCTGAAAACCTCGCAGGGAAACCCCTTAAATTCACTGGTTTATCCATTTTGCGATTTTCCAATTTTCATCTATTATATTACTATCATCAACATGATTGTTATCCTCCACATCTATTATAATTTATGATGGTGTCTCCTCCACATTTCGATTCACTCAAGTTTCCACCTTGGTTCCAGGTCAGTTTTTTTTTTGTTGGAGGATGTGGATGAAGCAGTTGACTAACGGACTAAGGCATTTGCCCTGTGGCAAACAACACAGCAGAATTGATGAATTGGACATATCAATGTCTTGGTGGATACTGCCTCTGGAGAGATTTTTGCATGCCAAAATGGACAATTCAGGCGCGACTACATGCTGGCAGTAGTGAGGACTGTCCGCTGCTTGGGGGGCGGGGGACACCAGCAGTTTTGCTATTTTTGAAGGGGACACTGACAAGACTGGATTAGGTGTTTCTGAGAGTAAGAGTTTGATGAAATAATGGACACGTGGTCAGATAAAAATATATTAATATTACATATATATATATATTACTAAGATATGAGATATGACTGTGTAAGATCATTATTGAGTTGGGTCCTGACAGAGAACATGGAGCCGTGTCTTGTAGGAAAGGCGGTAAATCTGGAGGAAATCTGAGGACAGCTCCACGTTTGTTCCCCATGAAATATCTGAAGGACAGCTTTTTCCTGTAGATTTTCCGATGTTCCGGTTGATTTTCGCAATTCAACAACTCTTTTGAACCGAGAAGTCTTGCAGAAGACCAAAGACCATGTAAAGTCGACCACTGTCGTGGCGAGGGTCTGGGGGGTCTGGGCAGGACTTTTCCGGTTCGGCCCAAAGATTTGGCACCACTCGTTCCTGAGGATGGATACCAGGAGGGCGCGCTCTCCGCAGATGTGTTCACAGCTGGATTTCACACAGAACATTTTGAAATAATCTAGATTGTGTACAATTGAACTCTGTGTGTATGTACAATTATGCATATATATATATATATAACAATTATATACACACGTATACACACGTAATATATGTATATTGTATATATATATATGCCGCATGTTATATATACATATATATATATATATATATGTACATACAGTATATACATAAGCATGGCTGTAATGAGTCTGGCATATCTGGCCTTTGTGGTCCCTGGATTTGAAGAAGGGAAAGGGGATGGGGATGGTTTACACTCCAGGAGTGTCTTCATCGCATCCAAATGTTGTTGCAAGAATCCGTTGCGCAAGGCTGGGTAAGTCACGGTGAGTCGTTGCTGCGGGGAATTTCTTTGGGAAAAACTCACCGATGTATGCGACAAAATGCCATTGCGTGGCAGGAAAACGACTGAAACATGCTGGATGTTCCTGGATTTTCCACACCCCAAATCCCGTGGTTTCTCATATTTTTCCCTTCAAATTGCTATAAATCATGGGTATCCCCATGTTCAGATCCACCTGCATTATCCTCAGTTCCCAATGTAAATTTAGCAGTTTCAACCGGCGAAAAAAATCGCACCAGGCAAGGCTCATCATGGCGTAGATGGCGTTGAACGTGTTGGAGACGAGCGGTTGAAATTGCAGCCATTTTCTCAGAGGTGACGTGTTGAAGGTAAGCCAAACCCAATGACTTGTTGGTTGGGGAAAATAGAGGTGGCTAGAGTTTGGTGATTGTAGGCTCAGGCGCCGCCGTTCGCCCAAACCCTAAACTGTCCCAACTTACCCATGGTCCTACGTTAAACTTTTACATTCATTGAACATCTTGAATGAGGGTTTAACTCCCTCACACCCGTGAAACTTCTACACTCATTGAAGATCTTGAATCAGGGCTTAACTCCCCCACCCTCGTTAAACGTCTACACTCATTGAATATTTTCAATAGGGGTTTAACTCCCCCCCATTAAACTTATACACTCATTGAAGATTTTCAATAAGGGTTTAATTCCCCCACACCTGTTAAACTTCTACACTCATTGAAGATCTTCAATAAGGGTTTAATTCCCCCATGCCCGTTAAACTTCTACACTCATTGAAGATCTTCAATAAGCCTGAGTGTGTCATGCCGTTCTTCTATGTGGAGGAAACCAAAGATGCTTAAAAAGAGCTCAAACAGGGGTTTTGGAAAACAAGTTTTCGAAGACCCTTACAGCAGTCACAAATCCAAAAGCCGTTTTCGATCTCCAACAAAACCATTTGAAGATATGTTGCAACAGTCATTTTGTACGGGAATTTCCGTGGTTTTAGCTCTTCGTCACGACGTCGTGAATTGCATCCCGGGCAAACGGCGACTCCTGGCCGTAATTGTACTATACCATTTACATCCGTTCACCATGATTTATGTAGTGGTTGCTGGTGGTTATCCTCTGTAAATCCATCAGTCAGCACACGGTTTCCAGCTCCAACAGGGCTTGGTCAATGGCCGAACTCTTCTGGTTGGTAATTTCTTATCAACATCATTTTTTGGGTAATACAAGCGCATTAAATTATTATCATTCTTTGATAAGCCATGTATATGATGTCATGATGTCACTCATGATTATCATTTACTACAATGATATTCTATGTTAAACCCATGATAATCCACAAGATTATGTGTTAATCCCATGATATATTTACAGTATATCATTCTATATCATGTCAATATTGTTATCATGATTCTATATTTACAACATAACCATATATAATGATAGTATATATATAAGTATATATATATAAGTATATATATATATCATACATAAGTATATATATATCACATATAAGTATATATATATATATATCATTGATTTAATGTATCTATCTATATAAAATACATATAAGACATATGAGAATCACCGGTCATAGGTCATATTTACGACCGTCCCGTGAGTTGAGGTGCCCGGTGACGCTCATGCGGCCAAGCACAGCGGTCAGAGGTGCAGCTCGATCGGTGGCACTAAAGGATACCCTCTGGTTTAACTATGGTTTATGGTAAATATAACATGATATAACGAACTAGTTCATGGGGATGATCATGGTTTTTAAACCAACAAACATAACATAGCTATTGAAAATGGTCATAGAAATAGTTGATTTACCCATAAAGAATGTTGATTTTCCATAGTTTTTTATTAACGTTTACCAGAGGATAACACTTAGCAATAGGTGATCCCATCTTTGTTAGGTCCCACCCCCATAGAATTATCAAGTACAACAAGATCATCAACATATTTATCAGATACACCTCTAAACATCCAATACCTAATGTATACCATGTAATGTAAGTATCCATGGTGTATATGAGGGGATCAGCAAGCGTAATCATGACACATATGGTGCAATATGATGATAGCATGTGATATATTTTTTTAAGACATCATTCTGACATGATATGTTATTATAGAACTTACACGATGTTATAGTGACATATAATTATATATGATGAGATGTAGTGATGTATAGTGACATATATACGTGTATATATTTACATACAATGGTATGTAATTTTAATTTGATATACATATATATATAATGATATATATATAATGATATATATATAATGATATATATATATAATGATATATATATATAATGATATATATATAATGATATATATATATAATGATATATATATATATATATATATAATGATATATATATAATGATATATATATAATGATATATATATAGTGATATATATATAATGATATATATATATACAGTATATATAATGTTATATATATAATGATATAACACACCCGAAGAGAGCTAATTCTGCTCCGTTCCCCTTGAAGTTGCTTGGGCTTATGGGAGGCTATGTTCAAAAGTCTTCCATTCACCTGGCAATTGAACATCAACCATTTTTAATAGGTACCCTACCCTCTGGTTACTAAACATAGCTATGGAAGATTACCCATTTATAGATGATTTATCATGAGTTACCTATTGAAAATGGTCATATCTATGTTAAATAAACAGAGGGTAAATGAATGTAAATGAATCATCCAACGAAATTCCAATTTTCAATGGCAATGTGTTAAATTGTTGGGTAGATCCGCAAGATTCCCATTCATATTCCATTAATAATCCACTACTTATGCCATATATCCAATTGTAACCACTAATATTCCAGTAGTATAAGTAATAGTATATTCCATAAATTATTAATATATCCCATACCCTCCAGTAAATTAACAAAGACCCTGGCAGTTGTCACGGTTGGAAGATGAGTTTCAACTAAAAGTTGGAAACATTTCAGAGTCTATGTTAATTTACCAGAGGGTATATTTCCATAAATTAGTAATATATCCTATATATCCCATTGTAACCATTAAAATTCCAGTCATACTAGTAATATATTCCATAAATTAGTAATATATCCTATACAACCCATTGTAACCATTAAAATTCCAGTCATATTAGTAATATATCCCATATATCCCATGAATATTCCCATCAAGTGCTTAGTAATCTCTGGCCGTAACTCGAGGTGTTGACTGCCGTCATTTTCAGTTGGAGCTCCCAGGATTCGCGGCGACAAGAGTCTCATGGGCATTGGCTGATCGATTTGAGGGTTTGGTGATATTCAGATACAGATAGATATAATATATATATAATAATATATATATATATATATGTATATATATATTTGTATATATATATATATGTATATATATATTTGTATATATATATATATGTATATATATATATGTATATATATATTTGTATATATATATATATGTATATATATATATGTATATATATATATATGTATATATAT
>Ga0126342_10009631_pt1 | contig 17312 bp, 13 predicted proteins | sample Cyp1metagenome_FD_92528 | JGI IMG/M metagenome (GOLD analysis project Ga0126342, IMG submission 92528) | Coral microbial communities from Lord Howe Island, Old Settlement Bay, Australia - Cyphastrea 1 metagenome | ecosystem: Host-associated > Invertebrates > Cnidaria > Coral ... | reverse complement strand
CGCAGTATGGGTGTGTTTGAAAACAGCTCCCCAATTTCTGGACACGAGATACATGTTGGCAAATAGTTATCAATATCCCCAATCGATTGATATATATATATATATGTGTGTGTGTGTACCCAGTATTGTTGCTTCATTCTCAAGGATATACAAGCACATAAGTATATATTTACATATATATATATATATATATTATTATATGTATATATTCTTATATAAGTATATACATGCATATATATATATATATATACATGTTATGTTTCCTATTTACAAATGACTTTCCTTATCTGTTCGCTGTTCATCCACCTGGGAGAACTGATCCAGGACATCACGTTCACCCGCAACGGTTTCTTTGGCCTCAACGGGGGGGCGGCCACCAAAAACCGGGTGCTTTGTTATCTACAGAAACTCTAGAACTATAGGCAATATATATATAGGGAAAAGAAATACTCCAGATGAGTAGTTAAACCAATGACGTGTATTAAACGGCTTTGTCCCAAGTCATAAGGGATAAATATATATATATATATTCCCCGATTTATGTGAGGTTATTTCCGGAAGAATGGGATTTTCCGAAAATGTTGAAACTCCAAGGACGCCCCAGGACGATTTCAGGGGTAGGAAGCCATGGCCCCAAAAATCTCCAGCTCCAGCCTTGATAAGATTCCGGAGAGAGGGCACCTGTGGAGCCTCCACCGGATCGTGGTTGAAGAACAGCTTCGGAGGATCGAACGCCTGGTGGCAGCGAGCGAAAACCAGAGCTTGATCCGAATCACCAGAGGTTGAAGGGAAAATTCAACGAAAACTGTCTTAGATTATAGTAAAACCATGTAAAACCGCTATAAATGATGGTAAAACCATGGTAAGCCCCTCTTTTTTGTTGGTAAAAATCTGGGTTTCCTCTAAAAGTTCTCCCAGTTGTGAAGACTTTCAGCGGCCTCCAGTCCTTTCACGAGGTATGTGCCACCCGGTTGCACCTGTGAGTAAAGTCGGTCACAAATATCCGCAAGCCACTGGCCACAAAACCATGGGTGTATCGAAAACAACAACAACAACAACAACATCAACATCAACAGCAACATCAACATCAACATCAACAACAACACAATTTCCACAACATTTCCCAGGAACTCCAAAAAAAAATCTGCGCAAGTGGCAACCATCGTCCGGTTTCCGCCGGCGGAACCTCGTCCAGCGACAACAGCGGCTTCATGTTCACATCGTAAAGCGCCCTTGCAGGCGCCACGACCTCGCGGAAGCCAGGGCAACAAGCAGAAAAATGGAGCTTTCCGTTCAGCAGTTCAAGGCATGTTAATATTATATCTATATATATATATATATCTATATATATCTATATATATATATCTATATATATATGTGTGTTTTAACATATAGATGTATGCATATATATATATATATAATGATATATAATGATATATATACAACACTACAGTATCCGTTTCAATGGGGGACGATCCGTTCAAACCAGGCCATCACTGGATCTGAGCTGCAAGCTGGTTTGCAAGCCTGCCACATCGCTGCGAGGAGATTTTGGTGGCATATCTTCCAGAGCCCCCATTAAACATGGTTGATTCAAATAATGTTTAATGAGTAATCTATTCACTATCTATTCAAGTAATGTTTCATTAAACATGGTTGATTCAAATGGATGTGGGTCAAAATGGAAGACCGATGTGGAACCATAGATGGAAATGTCTAGTTTAGTATTAACCATCCAATTATCGGGGTACCTAATTTTGACCCATACCTAAATAATGAATCAAAATTAAAAAAAATGATTCAAAATCTATTCACTATGAGTAAGTATGAATGATTCAAACTTCATGGATAGCAAATCCTTTGATCAAAAGCCCTCCCGAACCTGGCCAGCCAACTGAAGCAATTCCTGTTCGCGAGGCGGCCCAAACTGAAGCTGCCGTCACATGGCTGAAAAATTCCAGCTAGACAGCGTGTCGCTCCATGGTTGGGATTCGGGATGTTCAATTGCTAAGAGTTTATGATAAGTTAAATCAAGACATGTTTACAAGCTGGAAAAATCCTCGTCACCAGTCGGCAGTATGTTCCTTATCTTCTAGATGTCACATCTACAGTCCTTGAGTCCGCCCGCAGGTGGCCAACGCTTGATGAACATGGTCTCAGCAAGGTGAGTTTTCAAAATGGCGCTACGGATCCACAACCGACTGTAGAGGAAAACATGATCAGATTGAAGAAATCAAGAGCAAAAGAAACAGTCTGTTGAAAATGGATATGTGGAGATTGATTCGGAAATGGGGATTATATAACTCTTTTTGTTCAAAAATGAAAAGTGAAATTTGGAAACTTTAGAATCTCGCATTGAGTCTGTGACCTCTCCGCCATGCAGTCGCTCGGCATTGCGAAAGAGCAGCAATGCCATCGTCGTTGGCATCTTGGCGGCCAGTCACAGGAATGACATACATTACATTACATTACATTACATTACATTACATTACATTACATTACATTATTACATTCCATTATATTATATTATGTTATATTATATTATATCATATCATATCATATTATATTATATTGTATTATATTACATTATATTGTATTATATTGTGTTTTGTTATAATATATTATATTGTATTATATTATATTATATCATATTGTATTATATTATATTATATCATATTGTATTGTATTATATTATATCATATCATATTGTAGTGTATTATATCATATTATATTGTATTATATTATATTATAGTATATTATATTATATTGCATTATATTATGTTATATTAAAATAGATTATATTGTATTGCCTGCTTATATTGTATTATATTATGTTATATGATTTTATATTACATTATATCATATTATGTTATATTATATTTTATTATATTGTATTATATTATTACATTATCATGTCATATGATATTATATCATATCATATCATATTATACTATACTATATCATATTGCATTATATGTTATATATATATATTATCGTAATATAAAATATTATATATATACATATCCAAACCATAAGTAAGTTACTTACAATATATGATTATAGACGCTGGATGTGTATATAGTGCATGGGGATGGGTTTTACCCATTGTAATAGTCACTGGGGATAATTCTGCATAATTGTATTATAGTATACTCATACACACTGATTGTTGTTTAACCAAGCACTGGATCCCTGACAAAAATGTCAATGGACGCCCCAAAAATGGATCCAATCCTTAGACTTGACCACGGTTTCTAGTGAGTATTTCATCTAGGGAGTACAAGTTAAACTTGTCATGGGCACGGTTCTGAACTCATTTTGCTTGAAGAGCCCTTAGATAATAAACACATATATAAATATCATTAAATATATATATAAATATCTGTTTGTCTTTAAAAATCAAACATGTTTTCTGTTTGCTTTGGTTTTGATGCCCTTGGCTCGCTCGGATCTCACAAGATCTCACATCTCATGTCATCTCAGGGAGCCGCACCTGAAGAGATCGACCTGCCAATTTAGGACAACCACGACCAGGCTACCACTACAACTGTTACAACTACCATATTGGTTCCATATAATATGGTAGTGGTTAATAGTGGAACTAACCATATTATTAAGCTATGATTAAGCAATGTAAAATGTGGTTCCAAACTACCATATTAAGCAGCCCCTGTTGATGGTTCGAAAGTAATGTGGTTTCATCCCCCTTTTTGACTCTCCCTGGAGAAGGCTGAGCCGCCTCGAGAAGCCGGTGGATCTGTGGCTCCTCAGCGATTTGGGTAGACATTGAAGTTACATCATCAATATCAAAGGTATGGAACAAAAAAAGGAAAAACTTTTCTTCTATAGCCAATCAGCCAATCCATTGAAAATTCATTGAACTTAGAATGAAAAAGTCCAGACACATCCATTCATCCAGGGCAGCATAGGACAGTGTGGCTAAGGAGGGGACCTTCCTCGCCCGTGAAGTCATGTTGGTCCTGGTGTAGCGGCAGACCATGTGGTTATGGGGCGATCAATTTCGTTAAGGTGTATCTATCTATCCATCCATCCATCCATCCATCCATCTATCTATTTTTCTATCTATATATCATATATGTCTCTATATACCTCTAGACGTATTTGGGTATCTCTATTTATATATATATATATATATATGTGTATATATATATGTGCACACATAAACATATATATATATATGGTATTGCATTTGGTGCTAGAAATGCTGCAATCACCAGTGGCATCCACCAGTTTTTCATAGGCCGGTCCAAAAAAGGCCCACGGAAATCAGTTGGAGCATCCGCTCCCAATAATTTAACGGTTAAGTTGCCACCACCGGATTTTTTCTGACAACACAAAGAGAAGCAGAAAATAGAAAAATCCTCCACTGTTTTCCCTATTATATACCATCTGGTTATTTAACATAGCCATGGAAAATCCCTTATAAATGGAGGTTTTAATGGGAAAATCATCCATAAATGGGCCATTTCCATGGCTATGTTAGTCATAACCAGAGGGTAAGTGACTTTAGTTCACCCGTGTTTCCAAACCTTTGGGAAACTGATTTTCACCGCGATCCTCCAGTTGCGAGAGCTTTCTTCGACTGGAGGCTGAGGTGTCTTGCCTTGGGGTGACCACTCCCGAATCTGACATAGACCCCCCAAAGAATGGGCAAATCTCATAGGAAAATGCTGAAAATGCGTCTTCCAAACCTGATTCTTCTATTCTTCGGAGTCCATGTCAAAGTGAAAATTACACAGGTTGTGACTGGTGGTTTGGTTTGCTTTGGAATATCAGGATCACCCTCAAAAGGACTATCACTGGCACCCCCAACATTTCCAAACAGCAAGCGAACCACCGAACCAATGGCTGAATTGATGCAGTAGATCCGATCCCCATTTACCAAGAAAAAACAGGCTTTATACCCATCCAAAATGAGGATAGAATCCAAGTGAGAATGAATGTGGCAAAGCCATGCAAAGCCAATCCCAACACACCACGTATCAAACATCGGATTACTGTCAGTGGCTTTGTCTGATTAGATGCCCCAAAACTCCACTGGCTATTGATGATGACTATTTCCCCCGGGTAATCATCCTTTTCCCTATCAAAGTTCATTCAAGAATCCATAAATTGCTGGTAAATCCCCACATTTTCAGATCTATAACGTGGCCACAGAGAGGCCTCTCGGGCACGTCGCCGGACTCGCTCCTGCAGTCCGTTTTTGCCCACCGTTTTTGCAGGAACAAAACTGAAATTTGGAGGGGAAAAAAAAGTGTTGTTTCCCCATCTAAACCACACGCCCCACATAAATACTCTGTGTAAAAATGCCCATGTAAACCCCACTGGTTGGACATTTTTGGATTTCCTGTCTGACCCGCCTTGGAGCGGAAGCATCGTCTGCCACCTCGCGAAGCCCAAAGTCGTTGAACTCTTCAGTTTCCTCCTTTGCTGGCGCACCCTCATCCCTGGCGAAAGATGGTTTGGAAGAATGACCATCTCTGCAAAAAACAAACCAACTAGTGATCTATCTTTTGATCTTCAGAAACAGGCATCATTCATCCATTTCCAAAGCCAGCGACCTTCCAAAGATGGCTCCAAAAAGCCCACCATCCCTGCAGCTGGAACTGGCTGGAACCCTCAAACCCCAAGAAATCCAAAAAAAAAAAACATCCACCAGAATTTCTGGCAGCGCCTTGCGGTTGCACTACTGAGATGTTCAGTCTTCTCTGAGCATTTCACGACTTGCTGGCCAGTTCCGTCATCATTTTCTTTTTCTTGTTTTCCTGTCAAAGGACAGAGGCAATATCTCATCACAGTATGCCAGTTTGGCGCATGCCAAAAGGCAGAAGTTGGGAAACGAAAACCACATTCAGAATCTTTCAAGCAAAAGCTTTCCAGTTGGAACGAGAAACGTCTCCCTTTCTCAAGCTACCCAAGTCCTTCGGAGCTATCTGTTTTTGCAAGTCCTCCAGGGCACCAAACTTCCAGAGGCTTCACACATACGATTTTGCAATCAGAAACCACAATTATATAGTACCATTTATTGTCTGGTTGGTGGTTTCAACTTTCCTGAAAACATATGCTCGTCATTGGAGAATCATCCTCTCAAAATGGTTGAAACTATGAATAGTTCAAACCACCAACCAGATCATGATGCTTTCCGGGGGGAAAAAAACAACCTAAAAAACAACCTAAAAAACATCCTTCAACGCCTCAGACGGCTGGAAACATCTGCGGCCCAATACGGGAGGCGACGCGACCCAGCGCTCCTTGAGCTGCAAAGAAGTGGACACAGAGGTGGGTCTATAGCGTTGGCTCCTCGACCTCCGAATTTGGCCGCCAAATGGATGGTTTCCATGGGCCCAAAAAGCTGGATGGTGATGGAAAATCCAAATCTAAATTGGATGACTGGGGGTTACCCGGTAACCCCCATTTCAGGAAACCCCCATGGAAAATTATGATAACTGGCTATGTATTTATCATAACTTGCTATTTTAAAAAAAAGACACGTAACTGGCGTTTTATTCATCATAAGTGGTGATTTTATCATCATAACAGGCTGTTCAATCATGATAAGTGGCTATCTCATCATGATACCTGCCTATTTGGTCATGTTAACTGACTATTGAATCATCATAACTGGCTAATGAATAATCAAAAAATTGCTATTATTTATCCATCATAACAGGCTATTAAATCATCATGATTGGCTACTAAACGATCATCACAACTGGCCATTTAAGCAAGGTATCTGGTTGTTGAATCATCCTATATACCTGGTGAACTTATTTTCAGAACTTGCGTTTTAATCATCATAACTGGATCATTCCTCATGATAACTGGTTTTTTAATCATGAAAACTGGTTATTTAATCATGATAAGTGGTGTTGTTATTATCATAACTGACTGTTTAAGCAGCATATCGGGTTCTTGAAATGATAACTGGCTGTTGACTCATCAAAACTTGCTATTTAACCATCATATATAGTTGTTTAATCGCACTTGGCTATTAAATCATCATAATTGGCTATTTGGGCAGCGCATCCGGTTATATAATACATCATAAACACTGGTGAGTTTGTTGTCAGAACTGGTTATTTAATCGTGATAATGATAACTGGTGAGTTTGTTGTCAGAAATGGATATTAAACGTGATAAGTGGTTATTGAATCATGATAACTGGCTATTGCATCAGCAAAATTCGCTATTTATATAATCATCGTAATTGGCAATTTAATCATGATAAGTGGCTATTGAATCATCAAAACTGGCTATTTAAGCAGCGTATCTGGTTTTGGAATCATCATTACTGGCTATTTAATCATGATAACTGGCTATTCGATCAGCAAAAAGATGTGTTTACCTGGAACATCGCCGGAGACTATTTGTTGTTGGCCGGAAAATCCTTCATTACCTGAGGCTAATGAAGGTCGTACCAGAAATGGGAGATCATGGTAAGTCCCACCAGTTGCACTGAGGGCAACACCGTACTAAGGGATTGTGGCTGATCTTGAGCTGCAAACGGTCACCCACAAGGTCTTCATGCCAGCGATCTCTGACCTCAGGTTTGTCAACGGGGTACCCCCAAAAAAGACCGTAGATTGAAGGCCCATCGCATTCAAAAGAGGCATTCAAAAGAGGCAAAGCGTTTCACCGTTTTCACCGTTTTCACCGTTTCACCCCGCTCCTTGTACAGCAATTTCTCATAGCGGATGTTGTGCTGCAAGGACTGCACAGTGAGCTTCCAAAAGGGCAGTTGCAGTAGTTCCCATACGGATTTGTCTGGAAATGTTGACCTCAAAAACCCTCATCATTCTCCATGATTTTCGAGCGGCCAAAAACAAAGGGCCCCCCTAATATACTCCCATTACCATCTGGTTATTTAACATAGCCATGGAAAATCCCTATTTTTAATAGGTAAACCATCTATTTCTATGGGCCATTTCCCATGGCTATGTTAGTCATTACAAGAGGGTAAATGTTGAATCTCCAGATTTTAGGGGCTAAATAAATCTCACCTCGGCCCAGCGCTGTAAGTCTCTGTCAGACCTTGAGACACATCCGGTCCGCGAAGGTACCAATTTTTCAACGCCGGAGATGTCTCCACGACTTGGGAAATGTTGATGGAAAAAATATCAAAGCATCAGATATTTGATGGAAAAAATATTGATTTCAAAAATTTCCAAAATATCAATGTTGATGGAAATGTTGAATGGTCAAAAATTCAATGCATCGGATATTCATAACCTATGTTTTGCGGCAAAACCACTTGACAACAACCACAAACTGAGCAGAAGTGCTGCCAGTAGCGTTCATAGTTCAACTTGTAGAAGACCTCAGCTGCCAGTGCTTGGCAGATGTTTATCAAGCAGGAAATCTAAACGGGAGCTGAGAACTGGACCATTCCATTGACCTTGACCTCTTGGATTGGAGCATCATCATGCTCCTTCCATCTGGCAACATGGGGTAGGCCCCTAAAATTGCCATGTCTCAGTTGGATTTCAGGGGTAACCCGTCAAGAGGCCCATGTGCTGTCAGTCTGTTGTCAGAACCCATCAGCAGTTGTCATGGCGGCTCCTTCCCAAAGTCTTGGAAAACGTTGACATCTTCCTGCAGAGCATTTCACACCATCCGCGCAGGTATCTTTTTTCTAATGCACTGTTTGTCGAAAGTCCAATACATCCTCAAGAGTTTGACGCATCTCCAAGTCACGGTGTTCCTTTTTGATTTGAGACACACATAACTGGCTCAAATGTAATCAGTCGCCTGAAATCAGGCCATTTTGGGATGATTCCCCTTACCATCGTTCCAGTGATTAGAATGGTACAAGTGGATACAAGTGGCACGATCAAAGCAGTCTGCATTGTCTGCCTTTTTCTTCTTCTTGCGAGTTCGGACCTGCAATTCTTCACCGAGGAGCTAATCTGGCTTCGGTGGAACTCCAAATCCATCAATCCATGGCTTTACAGGTTCCAACAAAAACAAAGGAGGGATAGCCCAAAATTGCGCGTTGAATTTATGGAAAAATACGATGACCAACCATGAGGGGTACCTTATTTTCATGCCGAAGCCCAAAAAAAATGGCTGGCTTTGGCGCGCCATGTTTCGAAAATAGAAATTATGATGTTGCTAGTTGAATTTGCCCCGAAACAAGCTTTGGGATGCTGGATGCTGCCCCAATGGCAACTGCCCAACGTCACGGCCGCACCTTGCTTGCTGAAGCTTCAGGCGCCTAGTTGACCCGCTTCAAGCTTTCTGTCACACAAAACAGGTGGGGAAATGACCAGCAACCACAGGTCCTGAATCAGATTATTGACCCATATTGACCCTAAAAAAGATGTGCTGTGCAGTACCAGGAATGATCAATGCCATCGGGTGCCCACATTTCTATCCATATTTTGGACATGTTTGGCCCAACGCTGGCACGCCTTGGGGACATGTTCAATGGGAAAAACCCAAGGCTGCCGTCGGCAGGACCGCCATTCAGAAAGGTCACATGTTTGTTTGCAAAGCCAAAGCCTATGGAAACCTGCCCAATTTTTCATGGCACTCAGGAATTGGGCATGGAAACACCATTCTTCTCTGGCAGCAACTTGTGGCTCAACGCGAATGCGCGATTTGCTAAGGTCGCAGCCGGAACGTCTGCCGTGAGGACCTGGAAAAATCATTGGAACAACAAACTTGCTATTGATGCCATGGCCATTTAGTTCGTTGATTTACCCATTAAAAATGGTGATTTTCCATGGTTATGTTAGTTTACCAGAGGGTAACTTTTTCGCAGGAAGTCAAAGGCTTTGGGGCAAGAGTTTGATGCAGTAGCTAAGGCCCAAGGCTGACTTCCTCTCGGAGCCATCTCGCTCCTTCTCCAAAGCCTGCATGAAACTAGATGATTCTTGATTTGGGTATGGGTCAAAATTAGGTACCCCAAAATTGTGGATGGTTAATACTAAACTAGACTAACATCTGTGGTCCCACATCGGTCTTCCATTTTGACCCACATCCATTTTAGAGTAGTTGATTTTCCCACTAAAACCACCAGTGGCTTTTATCATACAGTACCTTGCCAGCTTTGGGGATGTGGCAAAACTTTTACTACCATCTGCCAGAGAACATCAGCCAATGTGGTCTTGCCATAAACCACCCCCAAACCAACATCAGCCAATGTGGTAAACCTGCCATAAACATCATAAACCACCCCCAAAGTCATCATATTTCAGTGGTCCATCCCTCCTAAAAGTTGATGGCCATTTCATGAATCCTACCATCTTGGAGGATCCCCTTGTGTCACGCCGGCACCTTCATGGCTTCCTCTTCTTGCGCGCGCCGCTCCTTGGCCTGCCGAGCCTTGGAAAAATCTGAACACCGGAAACCATGGCTGCCATGGCTTTTTTCCCATGGATTTTTTTCGGGGAACCAATCGACCCATTGAGGAAGTCTGCAAAACCAACTCATGGCCATCCAGACAGATGAAAATCTCCGGAAGTGAGGTGAAAAATTCAGCCCTGGTGAGATATCCCTGATCCCTGTTGATTCATTGCATTTTCAGAGTTGCTGGTTATACGGATGTACTGCCATTTCCCCTTTAAAATACACCATCTCCCTCCTTACCGTTGAACCCCACATGCTTGTCCCCAAATTTGAAGCTCCCCAACCTTTGCTGCTTTCAAACAGGCTTCCACCGGTTCCACCCATTTTAGCAGTGCCGAAAATAACAAGTCAATGATAGTCAATGTTCAGTCAGTTGCACCAAGCTAGTCTTCCAGCCTCCTCTTGAGCCTCTTCCTTCGCGAGTTTAATCTGATCCACAGCGTCCAGCAGCTGACAGGGCGGCACCACTTTGGCAGCAAGAATGCCTATGTTCACCATCACAACGGACATGAAACCCAGAACGAAGCATCAACTCTTGGAACTTCAGTCTATCCATAACTATCCATAACTATCCATAACTATCCATAACTATCCACAATCCACAATTTTCACCATCCTAACATATCCATACATATCCATATCACGTATCCATTTGGATCTCCCAGATCTCCCAGACCACCTTGGCGGAGAATTCACCATGCAGGTGCTCCACGGAAACTCGGGGTGCCGAGGCCTGCGCCGATCTGTGAATTCTCAGATATCTCCACTTTTTCGGGGTGATGTTGATCTATGTTTATATGGTTATACTGACAGTTATACTATGTTTATACTATGTTTATTTATGTTTTACAGTTACACAGATATGATCAGATACTAGTATGGCCTTAGTAAGTCGACACGTTTCTTGGCTTTCGATCGATTCGACCATTCGACCGCCTCGCGCATGGCTTTCACGTGCTCCTTCCATGGCACCTCTGGAAGCGACATGACCTGAGGCAGAAAATCCATGGGGAAATTCACCGGAAAATTGTGACATAATTGAGATATAATTGAGATATAATTGAGACAGTCTGTCAAATCATCTTCCGAATACCATTAGTATCAGTATTGATTCGTGGTTCACTGGTCGCTTGTCATGTTGCAACTGGATGCCATTCAAAATTCTGGATGTTTCCGATGAACAGCACTGAGATTTCGACACCGGCTCCACTGCCGCCCTTTGGGTGGCTTTCTGTCCGAAAGGATCAGCGGATCAAGAACTGTTCTTATCAAGCCACTGTTTGAGAATGTATGAGGTATAGATTTAATAGATTTAAGCAGATTGAAGCCAATTTTCCGCCGACAACATCATCAGATCAAAAGGACCGGCCTCTTTTCCACGAGGTGTGAAAACGATCCAAAAGGAAGCTGCAAACGCAGACCAAACAAACATCTATGACAATGTCTTCCCCGCCCAAAATGTAGGGGGGTCAACTTGTAGGCAAAATATCACTGTACATAGGAGGGATCCTGCGACTGGAAGGTCTTCCCTTTAAAAGAATCCCAGTCGGGGGAACTCCGAAGCTTTCTGAGCTACGCATCAACTTCTGCAACACCTTTCGATTCGCTTCATGCCAGCGTTGTGGCGGAGTCTCGGTGTGCAGCTGTTGATAAGCCAAGGTTCGGCAGCTCATTTCTTGTACCTGTACCCAGCTTCGATTCGACACGTGCATGGGTGAACACCTTGGCAGCCTGCTTTTACCAACGAAGCTGGTGCTCATGGATGTTCATCCCCCATTCAGATGGTTCCGATAGGTGGCACCCATGGCTGTAGTGTGCACAAGGCCTTTCCAAAATCTTCTTCTTCTCCAACTTGCCCATCTGGTTTCGCGGCCTCAGATTCACATCCTGTTGCGCCTCATCACCTTGACGTCCTTTATGGGACAAAAAAAATTACATCTTAACACCCCAAAAAGGATGGCTTCATGACCCAACATTTGCGGATCCGTGGAGGTTCTACGCTCCCTTTTTTTCAGATGCAGACAATTCGGTGACGGTTTCAAGCTCCTGGGGTACCTCAGGGACATCATGAAAGCCAAAAGAAAGCTAAAAGACACTGAACATCAGCGCCGCCTTGTAGGATGCCATTCGCTCTTTGCCCCACTCTCTGAGCTCCTCAAGGCGCTTGTGAGGAAAGAACCCTTCCAAGTGATACTACGAATCGCTTCTTCACTCCATTTCAGCTCGATTTAGTTCAAAATGTAGGAGATTTAGGTTGCTGCCAACTTGGGCAATTGTGCCTCTCAGTCTTCAAGTTGACTGGAGTCCAACAATGTCCTTGATGGTCAGCTGAGCACCGCTCTCAAGCACACAAACGGCCGTCACCTGACCATGGCCATGCCAGGTGTTGCTCAAGTGTTCAAGTTTGTAGTGCAAATGCGCCTTTTCACCCCAAGTCTCGTCTGGCTTGCCCACCACAGCACATTCGCGAATCTTCTCATGTTGAAGTAAAACCTGAAAGATTTGGCTGGGATCTGCCTTCACATCAAAATACCTTAAGTTTCTGTTCATCCCTCCATCAAGAGGTACCCCATCTCCATTTGTCAGCAGGGATCACAATCAACATAATTCCAATGTCATGGTATTCCCTCATTCCCACTGTCCAACACAATGGCCATCCCTAGGTGTTGGCACGCTCTCAATTTCAAGGCCGGAGATCTTGTAACCACCGCTCTTGATAATGTCCACCGAAGTCCGACCTCGAAAGATTCTGACGAAGACTTACTCTAAAAATTACTATACCCCATATATATATATATATTTCAACATAATTAATGCTACCATGGCCCATATTTCAACATCATAAATGGCAAGTGGAGCAGGGTTGCCACCTGCTAACGCTACGTCGCTACGTTAACATCATCCCGTAGGCGTCCGGACCCATGATGCGATAGATGGCACCCAGCTCCGGATCCGCCTCCTGTGACCATCCAAAATCGCACTTAAACAAAAAACATTATCTATGTATGTATGTATATATATATATGGTACCCCTATGGTACCCCAAAAAGATATATATATATGTATATATATATATATATACACACATATATGTGTATTTGCTATGTTGACTGATATTTGCGGTATTTTTTGTCTTTTTGCTATAAATATATATGTCTACATATGTTACATTGATTGAAAAAAAGCATCCCAAAGCCCACTGGTTTTGATCAAAATGTGAATTGCTATCTTGAAGGTATACTTCATGTTCAGACATCTCATATTGTTGGTTCCAAATCCTGGTACTAAAAATATCCCCGTTAATATGCATATTATATGTATATATATGTATCAATCACATCTAATATTATTTGCTTTGTTATTATATTTTACTAAACCCCCATGGTATCCTAGAGTAGGCCCCAAGTTTTCACAACTGGGACCCCCTGCTGCCGGAGTATCTGATCGTGGCCTTCCAGTGGAGGTCTCAACCTCCCGTGCATCATCCTGCAGCTGCGGATATTCCACGCATGTGAAGAAACCCTCTATCTCGGAAAAAAAAGAACATTGGCAAGAGACCCCAAACACTGTGGGGGTAGGAAGTCAATGTGCTAGATACAAGCAAAAGTAGCCATGGAACAGTAACAGGTCAGGTTAGACATTATCATAACTGCAGCAGCCAAAACTTGTTTCGGCACAAGGAGCAATGCTCTGTCTACTCATCAGGACCTCGTAAAGAAGGACATTCTATATAGAGGATCTTAGAAGATCTCCATGCAAAAGCTTCCTATGAGTATCCCAGATCTTAATGCAAGGACCTCTTGAGGAGGATTTCAACGGAATCTTCTCACAAGCAGCTGTATGAGATCATGCAAGGACCTCTTAGAGAGGACTCCACCAGAATCTCCACAAGATCTTCTCATGAGACTCGTGCAAGACCATGCAAAGACCTCTTGTACGATTTCAGCAGGATCTTGACAAGATCTTCTCATAAGGACGTCTCACAATGACCTCTACAAGACCTTGGTCAAAATCTTCACGCGCAAAGTGCCGAGAGGGTTGCGAGCCATGACAAAAATTCGCACAGAACCACAACAAGAGCGATCCGACACGCACAAAGTGCCGAGAAGTTTGTCAAAATTCACTCCGCTCCACAACGAAAACGATCTGACACGGAGAAAGTTCCGAGAGGGTTGCGAGTACATGTTAGATTTCCACACAACATTGTGCGCACCACGAAACATGAACATTAAAATATTTGAAAAGATCAATAACATTCAATAACGGATGTTTCACCTAGGTCTCAGCCACCTTTTCGAGGTCTAGAAAGTACTGCGCCACAAAAAAATCAACGGAATCATCGCGTCAAAACGAAGAAAGTTCACCTACTGAAGCGCCACGCCTGCCACACGGATCAAAAAGTGTCCGATGTCCTGCGCCTCTCACGCAAAACGACGTTTTAGACCTCAACATGTCCCGAACGTAGCGCTGGCCACGAAAAATGGGCATAGCTCAAAAAACGAGCACGGCGCGCTAGTAAAACGAGACCTTCGGAAGAGCCAAAACAGAGGCGCCCATCTTGCGCGAGCCTGGACATCGCACAAGGGAACTTTCAGGCGAGAAGTTACAATGAAAACGCCAGGGACCAAATAGCGTACCCTGATCTAACCCCGGCCTTTAACACTTACCGTAAGAATATGTAAGAATCCCTCAGTGTGGACACGCTGGAGAAAAATGCGCCTGCAGCTTCTGAAGCTCTTCCACAGTGCCACCCTTCTGGGCCTGAGACCATCTCTGGAGCTTTAAAAAGGAGTGAGGTTGCGAAGGTATTCCATTGAGCCAGTCACGAAACTCAGGTTCTGAGTCATGGGCATTGTCACCAGTCCTGCGCTTCCACTTCATGCTGCGAAGTGCTGGTTGCAAATTTTCGTGAAAAAATCGCTCCAAAACTCTTTTTAGTCAACCATGGACCCACTCATCCATCCCAAAATGGTGTATAGATAATTTTTGAACCATGCTTCATCCCATTTCTGCCAGGCCATGACCACTTGAAGCCCCAGAAAACACCTGAAAAAACCATCGCTGGTGAATTCCTTCGCAGTGGCCTCCTGGAACCAAGACATGCCGCGCATGGAATCGCCATCAAAGTGATTTGGATCAATCGCGATGCGGCACACAAAACCATATCTATATAGTTGATCATATGGTTAATATATGGTTAATATATGTTAATATATGGTTAATATATGGTTAATATTATATTTTCAAAGCCTCAGTATCGTTGTTTCTTAAGTTTTTGAAGTCCTCTCGCTTGTAATACTCTTTGAAGACAGGACCACCTGGCAATTTTGCCACACACCCGTTGAGTCTCCATCCTTCCAATTTTTGGTACAGATTCTCAAGCGCCTTTCACCAGGATACCACCGTCCTGCGGATCGCATTCAGATGACACGGCTATGGCTCCTAAAAATTGTTGTGTTCAATGGATCCACAGATAGCTGGCATTGTGTTGAATTCTGAATTGAACGTATAGAACCATCCAAGTACTTATTTTGCCCAGTTTTTGGTGGGTCCAGCTACCACTGAATGAATGAAATCTCAAATCCATGATCAAAGGCAGACCCGGCCACAAGTACTAAAGTACATGAAACTCAGGTGGGCTACGCTACCTTTCGTGAAAAGTTTGAACCATGCCTCATCTTGCTTCACCTCCACATCTGGCAAGGGCCACCCCACGCACCTGTGATCATCTGCCAAACAAAAGTAACCCCCTGGAAATCGCAAAGCAGAGTTTAAGCATGCTCAATGTGGTAAAATGTGGTAAAACCTAATTTTAAAAAAAAAAAATGGCCCATTGGGGCTGGGTTATAATTGGGTTTACCACATTCTTCTTATAAGCATTTTTAAGGTGTGCGATCTACTCATTGGAAAGCGCTCTGACACACTAGTCATGCTGTGGGTCATCTTTTTCTGAGAGCGGCACCTTGGAAATCGGGTGCCATCGATGCGGTTGCTCAATGCCATGCCGATCTCGGTCATTCCATACCTGCCGTTAGCATCTGGCTCTATTGGGTTGTTCTCTCAACAGGCCTTCACTCTCGACCAGGAAAGCAAGGATATTTTGAAAGAGTGCTCCACGCTAGTGGTTACAATATGTCAAGTGCTCAACTTCAAGTGCTCACCTCCCCCCCCCGATTGTTGGATTTTGTTTCACCGCAAAAACATCATCAGCAGTTTCACACAGGTCCTTGCACTTGGATGTGAATCCCGCTTAGTGGTTTCTGACCATCTTGGGATATTTATTTATTTATATATATATGTATACAATAGATATATGTATATATATATACGATAGTGGTTTTGGTCCTGGTACAAACTAGGCTGATGATTACAGTCAGCTATGTAATATATACATATATGTGTGCGTACGCTAGTGTAAATATGTATGTATTGATATGATTATATCCATTCTCCCGTTTGGATATGTAAAACTAATTCATGTATATAATCCATATCCATAGGTACATATATACATTTAAAAATATTCACATAGATCGATATTTACATAAATATATATATATATATAATATACACATATATACATATATATATATAAATATATGTATGTATGTATGTATGTATGTGTGTATGTGTGTATGTGTGTATGTGTGTATGTGTGTATGTGTGTATGTGTGTATGCATGTATGTATGCATGCATGCATGCATGCATGCATGCATGTATGTATGTATGTTTGTATGTATGTATGTATGTAATATACAACCATCTGTATATATATATATATACATATGTATGTGTATAGAAAATATATGTATAATAAATATATATATATCACCAGTTTTTTCACGCCTCTTTTCTAAGTTGCCCTCCAGTGGCCATTGCCACAGCACTGGCCCAATTTTGGCCTTAAGCAGCTTCGATCACAACACCTGGTTCTCTCCGG
>Ga0126342_10009630_pt1 | contig 17312 bp, 14 predicted proteins | sample Cyp1metagenome_FD_92528 | JGI IMG/M metagenome (GOLD analysis project Ga0126342, IMG submission 92528) | Coral microbial communities from Lord Howe Island, Old Settlement Bay, Australia - Cyphastrea 1 metagenome | ecosystem: Host-associated > Invertebrates > Cnidaria > Coral ... | reverse complement strand
AGGAGGATGAAGAGGATGTCAAGCCTGAGAAGAAGAAGAAGGCAGCCCGAAGAGCAAAGAAAGACAAGGATGAAGATGAGGAGAAAGATGAGGAGGATGAAGAGGATGTCAAGCCTGAGAAGATGAAGAAGGCAGCCCGAAGAGTGAAGAAAGACAAGGATGAAGATGAGGAGAAAGATGAGGAGGATGAAGAGGATGTCAAGCCTGAGAGGGTGAAGAAGGCAGCCCGAAGAGTGAAGAAAGACAAGGAAGAAGATGAGGAGAAAGGTGAGGAGGCTGAAGAAGATGCCACGCCTGAGAAGATGAAGAAAGCACCCCGAAGAGCGAAGAAAGACAAGGATGAAGATGAGGAGAAAGACAACAAGAAAGATGAGGAGGCTGGAGAGGATGCCAAGCCTGAGAAAAAAAAGAAAACCCGAAGAGCAAAGAAAGACGAGGATGAAGATGAGGAGAAAGATGGGGAGGATGAAGAGGATGTCAAGCCTGAGAAGAAGAAGAAGGCAGCCCGAAGAGCGAAGAAAGACAAGGATGAAGATGAGGAGAAAGATGCGGAGAATGAAGAGGATGCCAAGCCTGAGAAGATGAAGAAGGCAGCCCGAAGAGTGAAGAAAGACAAGGATGAAGATGAGGAGAAAGATGAGGAGGATGAAGAGGATGCCAAGCCTGAGAAGATGAAGAAGGCAGCCCAAGGAGCGAAGAAAGGCGAGGTTGAGAAGCCAAAGAAGTCTGAGAAGAAGAAAGCAGCTGGAAGAGCAAAGAAAGACGAGGATGAGGTTGAGGAGAACGATGAGGAGGCTGAAGAGTATGCCAAGGATGAGAAAAAAAAGACGGCAGCCGGAGGAACGAAGAAAGGCAATGTTGAGAAGCTTAAGAAGGCTGAGAAGAAGAGGGCAGCTCCTGAGAAGGAGCATGATAAGGATGAAGATGAGGAGAAATATGAGGATGCTGAGGAGGATGCCAGGGCTGAGAACAACAAGAAGGCCACCCCGAAAGCCAAGAAACGTGAAGATGCGAAGCAGAAACCAGACCCCAAAGATAAGAAGCAGAATGCAGCCCCCCTGGAGAAGAAACAGGAGGATGAGGAAGAAGATGAGGAGAAACATGAGGAGAAAGATGAGGAGGCTGAAGAGGATGCCAAGGCTGAGAAAAAGAAGATGGCCCGAAGAGCGAAGAAAGCCAAGGATGAAGATGAGGAGAAAGATGAGGAGGATGGAGAGGATGCCAAGCCTGAGAAGATGAAGGCAGCCCGAAGAGCGAAGAAAGACAAGGATGAAGATGAGGAGAAAGATGAAGAGGATGAAGAGGATTCCAAGCCTGAGAATGTGAAAAAGGCAGCCCGAAGAGAGAGGAAAGAGGAAGATGAGAAGCCCAAGAAGGCTGAGAAGAAGGATGCAGCTCCCCAAAAAGAGACAGATGAGGATGAAGATGAGGAGGCTGAAGAGGATGCCGTAGCTGAGAAGATGAAGAAGGCAGCCCAAAGAGCGAGGAAAGGCGAGGATGAGAAAGCGAAGCAAGACGAGAAGAAGAAGAGGAAGGCAGTCCCCCAGAAGGAGAAAGATAAGGATGAAGATGAGGATGCAGAAGAGGATGCAGAAGAGGATGCCCACACACAGAGGATGAAGAAGGCAGCCCGAAGAGCGAAGAAAGACAAGGATGAAGATGAGGAGGAAGATGAGGAGGATGAAGAGGATGCCAAGCCTGAGAAGATGAAGAAGGCATCTCCCCCAGCGAAGAAAGGTGAGGAGAAAGAGGAGGAGGAGCGATTTCAGCATCTCACAACCATTCTCGACACAGATGATGAGAAGGAAACCGAAACACGGGGGACGTTTCAAGAATCCCGTGAGAAGGTTGTGCAGAAGGAAAAGTTTCTAGATGCTGCTGGAGACAAAAAAGCTGAGAAGCTGATGGAGGAACTGTACAAGACAAGAGGGTTGACAACATCGAATGATGACCTTGTTGCTGCTCAGCGAAAAATGATGTCTCTGAGGAAGAAAGGGCAGAAGGAAGATGACGATGAGGCAGAAGATGATGACAAAACCCTTGCTGAAGCAGAAGAAGAGTCAGAACAAAGAATGTCAAAAGGAAAAGGAAGAGGCAAAGGAAGAGGCAAAGGAAGAGGGAGAGGTAGAGCGAGAGGTGGTGATCGAAAACGTGAAGGAGGAGCAAAGGATGTAGAAGAGATGCCTGCTGAGACTGAGAAAGATGCCAGGAAGAGAAAAAGTGAAAGACAAGACGCAGCAGAGAGGCAAACAAAGAAGGCAAAGGATGAAGGAGCAACGACAAAGATGAAGGGATCCGCCAAGGAGGGTGACACCGCCAAGGAGCCCAAGGAAGAGGAGGAGAAGCCAAAGGCAGAGGTTGGGAAGAAGCGAGCCAAGCATGAAGAGGGGAATGGCAAAAGCCAGGAACCAGCAGAAAAGAAACCGAAAAGAACAAGTGAGCACAAGAAGAGCCCTTTCAAGTTGTGCCGAAAGGCATCCCAGCGTGCAATTTGCACAGGTTCAAAGAAGGACCCAGTGAAGAAGAAGTTGTTTCAGGGGTCTGAAGATGCGAAGGAAGAAGACGATTCAAGCACAAAAGCGGAAGCATCGGAAGCAGATAGCCCAGAGCAGAAACAGAAGGACAAGGAACAAAAGGTGCAAGATACCTTGGAGACCTGGGTTGAATTAAATGGGGTACGGTACGGTTGTGTGATCTCCACAATTCTGGCCATTTATCAGTTATAAGTAATTATAACATCTTATAACCCCATTTATAGAATGTATAATCCCATTTATGTCCAGTTATAACTGGTAAATGGCCATAACTGCAATGATATCCAATTAAGCTATTCTCGGGTTCAGAGACACTGTACCTTCTTTGGAACGAATTTTCACGACGAAAAAAACAAATACCCTGATTGTAATATTTGTTTCCTCATTCATCATCATGACCTTATCTCAGGAATCTTCGCTACGCCTTATCGGAAAGCTTGCCAAGAAGGACCTTGCGTTTGTGGTTCCAACCTTTTTCCAGATCGCTCTGGATTCCCTGGAAGAAGATGGCTCTGAATTCCACCTTGAGCGGAAGTGATAAACCTAGATACATGTTGCACACACAATGCATTGGAAAACAAACTGATGGTATCTGGTGTTTCTTTGTGCGAGTTAATATGCTAGAAATATTATTACTGTATGTCATCAATCCCCTCGCATCACAAGGTCATTCACGCTTCAGCCTGCTAGCAGCTATGAAGACCAAGATAATGTGCTGCCTTTGGGAACAATTGGAGTGCAGTAGGGGCCCCAGCCATATCATATATGATATTTATAGATCTATCTATACGCCATCATCTAAAATTAGTCCAGTTTAGTATTGAAGCCTATGGTTTTTGGGACCCACCATTTTAAGAACTCCCAATATATACTATAAAATTCCTATAATGGGCAGTTTCTTCAACATGTTCCAGCTAACACCAGCCCATCAACCCTGGTCCTTTGTGCTTGAGGTTGCACACGACATCTTTCTTCGTGTCTCCTGTGTCCAAGCGTCGTGTGCACCGGGTCAACGAGAAGCACAACATGTCTATCAACGTGACTTGGTGCTATGGCCCCCTCACATCTCAAAGTGTGCTGAAATAGCATGGAATTATTGTAATTGATACGCTTCTGTCAGCATAATATCACTTTGAAGTTTGGGGTTCCAAGGCTGGAAAGACACGAGGAATCTCTGTGGGATGGAAAAAAATTGGAGGCATCGAAGTGGCGTCCTGACCTTAACAGCACTTTTGTTTGAACCAGGTTACGTGTCTACGGATTATAATAATTGGAAATCTGATTTTCTGAGAGTGTAATAATACTGATCCCATCACCCTTATATTCAACACCCCACGAAACCATGGTTCTCAATGAAATTACAATTATTTGGGATCCAACTTATGTGGTGTTTAATATCAATGGGATGGGATTACTGGTTTTCAAGGGTTTGAATCCAAGTCCTGTATTTGGGCTATGGGTAAATGATTGGCTAAGGTGGGAAGTCAGCAAAGAACTTGCTGGTTGGAAAGGCATTCATCTGCCATCCGATTCGGAACCCCGAACTGCTTGAAAAAAACAGCTGTTGGGGATTTTCCAGCCAAGTGATTTTGGTAGTTGGGTAGCAGTGCTGGCAATCTTCTGAAATGAAGCTACAGAATGCCCAGTTTCCTTTGGAAGAAAAATGTTATCTCAATGTGCGATTAACTGGATACATCTGGATATCATAAAATCAATATATACAACTGTTGTTTGGAGGGCTTCACTGCCAGCAATGGACTTTTACGTGTGTGGGAACCGCAATTTCCCAGTTAGGGCGTGTGACTTCACATGCAGTCTGGGCTTGGGGCCAAAGCGGAAGAGACGCAGGGAGTAAAAGGTGATGTTGGTTTGATGTGATATCATCTCCAAAAGGGTTGGTTTATGATTTCTGTGCTGATTGCCAATTAACAACCACCTAAACAAACCCAAATTTAAATGATAATTACATTGATTTTTTACACGTCATGCAAAGTATCGGGGGATATCTTTAAGAAACAATGTGGTGGATGCCAGCAAAAAAGCACTGTTAGCAACAGGTGTTGAAATCACATGTCTGAGCACTGTGGAAGTGAAGATTTATGTTTTGTGGTAGCCCCTTCCTCTCCATCCAGCAACTTGTGTTGCAAGTGTTGTGTTTTGGGACCATGCATGGGTCCCGGGATCACCCAAAGTCCCAGCTGTCCTTGAGCCGCCATGCCACGAAGTGCTTCTTATCTCTTGGACTTCCTTTGGTGTTGCTCCTGGGATGAACTGGTGAATTATTGTGAATTGCGGAAGGGGGTCGTTTAGAAAATAATGGATGATCGCAATCAAAGAAACATACTTTTTGATTGACGCATTTCGAAAAGAATATGTTTACATTCCAGATTCCAGAAGAACAGCTTTCTGAGTCATTCAAGCATTCCATCTTCTGTAGCTGCCTGAGTTTGCACCTTATCGACTACTGCGCAGAGACAACCACTACGCCCGAGGAAAAGTACAGAGCCACCCACTTAGATTATATATTAGATGCTGGTCCCAAGTTGAAATACCAATGGATTTGAAGCATAGGCCCCTGGAAAGAAACCAGCCCTCTATGATCCAGGTGTTGGACGATGCGGATCTCTTTGGTGGCAAAGCTGCTATCCACAATGCATTTGGCCCTAAACTCAATCGCAGCGATTCAATCGCAATATCTATAGCATTTAGGCATCTACTCAGATCATGAGTTTAGTTGAATGGGGGTTATCTGATCTGAACAAATCATCATCCAAGTGCAGGTTAGGGAAAACCTACCCCCTTGCATCCTTAGCTCAACCATGAACAAACTGAGTCGATGCTGGATTCCAATCGTGCTGGCCTGAAAGTGGGTTGCGTACTATTGTTTCTTCAAATCCTACTTGCAGAGACCCAAAAACCCTCAACAGAAACAAATTTCCACCAAGGAAGTTATTTGATATGGCATCCCAGGGTGCTGCTGGGAACATCTTGACGGTGTTCCATGGACTATTATTATGTTCAGTCGTGATTTAATCAATGCGTAATTCAATGTGTAATGTTTTTGCACCATCTCACTCAAACTTCAATAGTTTGCAATTTGTTTTACTGACATTGTAAGGACTGGATTTATCCAGGCAACCCGATTGATGTTGCAACTGCGAGAAGGAGCTTTAGTAACCGCTGGACCACCGTGTTCAAGTTTCTGCTTCTTAAACTTGGGTACCAGCAAACGAAGTTGGAGCAAACCGTTTGGTGCTGCATTGCCGTATGTCAAGTCTGCGAATCAGAAACTTAGCTGGGTGCCAAAATAGTTGTGTCACTATGTATCAGTTGTGTATGATGATTACTATACATGGCCATGCTATGCTTGGTAATGATCAAAATGGGGAAGTGTTCCATGCCCATTGTTTCTCCTGTCGGCTGAGGATCACAGCTCGACTTTGCCTCCTCCTGGCTTTGGCCTCCATCAGGGGGGCGGTGTTTCTGGTAGAACAACCGAGTCAAACGCAAATGTTGGGATTCCCTTATGTACGGTGGATGTCTCGTGCGTTGGGGCGGTATGTGCAATGGCAACAGCACCGCTTGTGCCCTGTCTTATTATATTTGATGGAAAATTAAGCATCAAAGAGGAAAGTTCATATGAGGTTCGAGAGTTCGTTAGTTGGATAGTTCAGTCTGCTTGTCTCATTATGTTGTAGGTTGCTTGTGTATCGGGTCATGAGCTATTCTCATGCGCAACCAGCTAAGTTTCATGGCGAGCTATGGACATGCTTACATGAAGGCCACTGTGGTCTTTGGGACGGCGTGTGGATCTTACATCCATTTACAACCCAGAGTTAGTTTTCCATAATGGTGGTAGCAGCTGATCCCTGCAACAATACATTTTATTTATTCCATATTCTCCCTCTGCGGCTGTTCTGAGTCCATGGGCCCGAAAGCTGAAGAAGAGGCTGACAAGAAAAGTCAGAAGGAGGACCCAGCGAAACTCAAAAAAACGGGGAATGACACGCAAATACAGGGATGCCAACGGACGTACACGAGTGTGCCTAGCCTAGTCAACACCAGCGCAATTGATGTCCAGTTTTGGCCTTGCTGCATATAATAAAATAGGAATTGTGATTCAAAACTCAGGTGTGGAACCAGTGCATTGAAACCATCTCAAGTCTATCCCGTTGGCTATGGAACCGCTATTCAACAGTACCATCGGGAATGGGAAGTATCTTGGCTGGGATTGTGTTGACCCCAATCCCCAATGATATGTTTCATGGTGCCTTGCAACAGTTGTAACTAAAACATATAATAATCGCACGTTGCACTAAAACATATTCAAACCCAGGTAAGTGCCAACAGATGCCTGGACTTCAAGCGTGCCATCAGCACCATGACTGATGGTGCCGGGCCTGAGAAGGCAACTGCGTCTCCTGCCCAGAGTGCCAATGTGTTTGTTCGGTTGAAAAGGAATCTTTGGTGTGGCAATTTATTGAAATTCGAAAGGTACAAAATGGGAAACACATAGGTGGGTGTGGTACTTGGCCTGTTTGCCAGGCTCCATACCGCTTCCGGCATGCAGCCCTGACTGATATCCGGGATTTCCTGGTGTCTGAAATGCGTGAGGGGCGTTTTCACCCTTTGTTTCGGGACGGCCTAGATTGAATGGCTGTACACCTGAAACAACTTCATACGTTGCCCTAGCAACGATGTAGTTAGTTAGCCAAACAAAATTCAACATGTCCAAGCTGGAAACGCTTAGGCTTGGGAACTTTGGGATGACAAACAGACAATTATGGAAAAAAACATAGCGTGAAAAAACCGTGAAACTAGCGTGAAATAACCGTGAAAGGCCATTTTTAACCGTGAAAGACCATTTTTAAGCGTGAAAGACTTTAGCCCAAAAATGCCCCCAAATCACTTGGAAATTTGGAATAATCGTGGAAAATTGTGGAACACGTTTGCTAAAGCCATTTTGGAGGATCTGGGAAGCATCTAGGTGGTCCCGGTTAGCGCTACCATGGCGCCCCCTGCTGACCCAGTGAAGCTAGCGCTTGAACGAGCTGCCCAACGGGCTGCCCGGGTTGCAGTCCTTGATGCAGCTGGCCAAGAACCGGAGCCAAGTGATTTGCCAGGTGCCTGTGCCAGGTGCGACATGTGGATGGGTGGGGCTTTAAACAAAAATGGCAAGTGGGATGAGATATGTCCAGAAATAAACAATGCATCAAGGTAACCTTTGCCTATATTCCAGTTGAAACCGTAATCGAAATTGTTTTCCCAAGTCCTGGTTTTGCCACAACCTTTGATTCTGAATAGATGATAATAGATGGGTGTGATATGAGTGTGTATTCATGGCATGGTGTTTTGTTCCAAACTGATTAGGCGGTGTAAATCCTGATGAACCATCTAAATTTCAAATCAATCAGGGTTGCCACATGTGAGATGTATGTGAGATGTTACTGTGGCATCATCTTTTGTGATGGCTACCTGGGTTAAAATTATTTCCGTCAATGTCAGGAAAGACAAGAAAAAAGATCCAAAGGAGAACGCGCAAAAGAAAGCACCTGCAAAAGCCTGTCGTGGAGGCAATGGTGGATGACATTCTGAATACTTTTAGGTGATGATGAGCTTGTGGTGCAATGCAAAGAACTATATTTTATATGTGTATATATAATAATTGTACAATATATTATATTTATATAATTATATAATATGTATAATATAATATAAGTATGCATTATATATATTTTATATTATAATTAATGTTGGTACTTGCACAATTTATAGCGCCTATTTCGGCGTAATATCCCTATGTCCTGTAACAAGTCTGGTTTATCGGTTCCTACAACGGAGACCTGGGGCTGGGGCATGGCTGGGCCATGTTGCATGCATGTGCATGATAGTTTACAAAATATTTTATGACAACTTCATCAATGATATGTCCTTTTTAATCTGTTCTTGGAAGTGAATACGCTGCTCATATTATGTCTGGTTTGCAGGTGATGCTTCCCAAGATGATGCTGATGAAGTCTCAACTGTGGGAGCCGGTGATGAGGAGGCACGTGAGTCAGCAGCTGCAGCCCTTGCTATGAAAACACCTGAGCAGAACAAGAAAGCACAGCCAAGGCTTAGCATGTCGTCGCAGCCCAAGCTTGACAGAGCAGTGCAAAGCAAGCAAGTCTTAGCGGAAAACCAGGAGAAGGGGAATGAAAAGCTGAAGAGGAAAGCACCACTTGCCATAGAGAATGCACAGCCCAGTGTCAAACAACTGAAAGCAACAGCAGTCAAAGCCAAAGCCACCAAGCCAGAGCCAGCAGGGAGCACAGCAACTGCTGCAAAGAGTGAAAACCAACCATCACCTTCGCAAGTCAAACCTGAGTGTACTGCTTTGGCTGTGAGCGAGGGATTGCCTACAGCTGAGGACTCATGCCTTGCCCGTGCAACCACAACTGAGCTGAACAACGGTGACACCACTGAGGTGAACAATGGTCGCAAGAACAATGCCAAGCCAATGAAGCAAAAGGTGCTAGAGCAAGACCCACCGGAGCCATCAGACCCGGGAAGCAGTGATAGTGAAGATGAGGAACAAGTGAAGAAGATAAAGAAATCCAAAGAAGCACATGCCCGTTACATGAGATTCTCAAGGAGTCTGAAAAGTACTTTGGATTTGCTGGATATGCACTTTCCTCCAGTCTTTGTTTCTTCTGTCACTTTGATTGATAGAATCGGATAGAATTATGCTAGTTTTCCTGGTTAGTTCTCCTCGGGGTCTGCGGGGGTATATTTCACTTGCTTGCGAGCCTAGGCCCAAAGACGCCAGTTGAAATCCGACGGGCGGGTGCTGCTGCTCACCACAAGTCGCACCACTTGCAGGTGCTTCTTGAGCAGTGGCTGGCTTGCGCTGGTCAGTGGAGAGCCAGTGAATTCTACTACCAAGTTTGCCAAAAAAAGCGTAGTCGAAAACATGGCTGCCGAAAGTGGTTGACGCGAAGTGAAATTGGGTCGAAGTATGGGTCGCTGTCGACAGCTGACAGCATAATCTCCCAGAAGATGAATGATCCTGACATATGTCGGGAACAAGTGCGATGTCATCCAGACATGCACGGTGTTGACTCTGCTGAATCTTGACTGATACTGACTAGTAAATGGGTTGGTGATGGTTGGTGTGTGGGGTGTATGATGTCAATCCTATTCATGACTTAGACGATGACCTTTTTATATGAAAGGCTGCAACACACCATGTAACCATGTAGTGTTGAATCTACAGATCTATATTAGTTCATGAAATGAGAATTCGTGCATCCCAGGATATCACAGCCACTAACAGCCATCATATAGGGTTTGTTCGAATATCACCCCTGTTGATATCAGCCTGTTATCCTTTGTTTGGGCCAAGGAGACCAGACAATACTTAGTTTGGGATCAAGATGGAGAAGAAGAAACCGAAGACCTTGTCACTTCTCAGCTTTTTGAAGCTGCTGACCGTGATGATGATGAGGGTGTTGCCAGAGGAAAGAAGAAGACCGCAGGAAAGAAGAACAAGAAGGGCAAAGTTTCAAAGAAAAAGGGAACAAAGAAGAAGAAAGCCAAGTGCAGCTCATCTGATTCTGATGAGTCAAGTGAGGAGTCAAGCAGTTCGTCGTCTTCGAAGAAGAGCACAGCTTCAAGCACTAGCGAGGCATGCTTGGGGAATCCATGGTTCGCCGAAGTTTGATCTTTGGATAAAGTCTGGCTATGGGTGGCACTTGCCATATGGTATCCTCTTTTCCACTTCGCCATTCATGGGGCCTTCTATCAAGAGACACTCCATCCATTCGCATGGCAGGAATCGAAGAAATCCAAGAAGAACAAGGGACGATCGGCGAAGAGTAAGAAGAACACGGGAAAAAAAAACAAGTCGCCGATTGAAACTGAGGAACAGAAGGCAAAGCGCATGCGAAAAGAGGAAGAAGCAGCGGAGAAGGCAGAAGAGAAGAAGCGTGAAGCTGATGCAAAAGCTGAAGAGGAAAAGAAGGAAGCTGAAAGAAAGGCTGCTGAAAAGAAGATCGTTGATGCGCACAAGAAAGAATGCAAGAAAGCTGAACAGGCCTGCTGTTTCCTAAAGGGATACCTAAAGGGTTGGCACCTGTAGCAAAGATCATGTTACCGGTATACGGTATCGTAACTTGTAAGTATGCGGCTATTTTATTTACCCTTCATAGCGCTATAGCCATGAGTATATAGTGGAGTGGAAGAACATCTAAACCAATGTCCTGTCTTAGGCATCTTTGATTCCAATTTCCCAACAGATAGGTTCCAATTTCCCAACTGGAGGTCATCGACAAGATCACCCTGGCCATCCACAAGTCGACAAGCCTGCAGGGAGGAAGGCTTGCTTCGATGTCGTGGCCTCAGCGCCACAAGGGCGATTGATTGGTTTTCTGGCATCTAACACATGTAAAGAATCCTCAATTTTGAAACATCCATTCAAGGTTTTTTTTTTGCGTTGATTTTAACACATTTCAACCTTCAGGAAGTAACACTTGGATACATTTAAAATGATGAAATTCAAATCACAACACACACACACACACACAAAACAGCTTGTAGTTAGTTGGTTGTGTCATGCTTTGACTAGCATAGCATGCATATGCTGTCGATCGATACTTTTAGCTGTTAGCATAAGTATATACAGTACCCCAACTTGGTTCGAACATGTTGATTGCTTCAAGTTTTTTTTTTTTAATAGTGTCTGAATTATTCTTTGTCTTGCGCAGGAGTACTTCGGTACAAGCTGCGATCTCAGAGGAGTTGAAACCCCAAGTGAAGAAGTTGAAAACAGCCCGATCGGATCTTCAGCAAGATAAGGAGGCCTCCAAGGCCTGGTTCCCTGCAGTTATGGACCTTTACCAGGTATAAAACTTATAACCCCATTTATAGAATATATAATCCCATTTATGACCAATTATAACTGATAAATGGCCATAACTGTGGGGGCAATTTTGCATAGCTGGTACTGGAATCAAAACCTGGTACTGGTTCAGTTTTTTGGGTTTGGATTGGCCAGAGGGGCAACCATTGAGATGTATATAATCAAACATGTGAAAAATTCCATAAATGGTGGTACCCAAAATGGATTATGTTTATGGAACAACTTAACAAAATGGATGATTTCGAAAGGGTCCCAAACAAGAAAAAAAGGTCGCCCCCTAAAAATCCCAAACCAAACAAACGGAAAATTAGTAATTTGGGGCACCCCCATTTCAGGAAACCTCTGTATTAAACAGATTGTAACATATCGGACATATCATAACAATTTTTGAATCTCTATCAAGTTGATGGTAGCCCAAAAATCTTGCCAACAATGCTCATTAAATCACTGCTGCCAATGGCTCCTGTTTCAGGCTGGTGAAGATCTTTCAGATCTTACTTCTGGCATTTCCAAAGCTGACGATGCGTTGAAGGACTTCAATGCCTTTTTGAAATCTTACAATCTGAAGTGATTGGGAAAGTTATGATACCAGTAGGTGTTTGGTTGGGGGATGGCAAACATGCCTTAGACCCTTGATCTGAGCCGTCGTACAGTTGCAGCTGCCGGCATGCTTCGGATTTCCTGTCCAAGGGGCATAACATCTCAGGTTCAACCTTGAAACCTGTACCTTGTTGATACACTGTTTACAACTTATTTGTCATTGTGTAAGGGAGAGATTAGGATATTGTTTGAGATTTAAATGGGTTTGGGCCCTCAGGCAGGGAAGTGGGGAGAAGGATGTGCAGCAAACATGCACCAAATCTTGCCAACTATTTGGCTCTTACCAATTGTCCGTCACATGTAGGTGATTTATGAAGTGAACTAACCTTGTGTGAATTGCACACAGGGCCACAATACAAAGTCTGGGGCGTGAGATCGAAAAGTGACTAGATTGGAGTTTGCAAGCTACCCTGATGGAATAGCAACACACATTGATTTGCATATTTGCATCATCTCCTGGAATTAGGCGACAACCAGTCCCCAGGTGTTTCTTCTTCCACCAGCCCCACCCACAGCCGCGCAGGTGATGGTGAACCAACTGCTTTGAATGGCCACTATGATGATGTTGCGTCTGGTGCTACTTGTCTCAACCTCCAATGTCGTCCAATGTCTATTATAATATACATTATTCTACATCAATCAGGGTTATACCTGCTGATGGTGATATTGTTTAATGGTTTGACAAAGATATTCCAAATCATTGAGAATCTTTCGACCCAACATGTCTGATATCAAACGCTGGATCAACCTTGAAGCTTCCCGCTGCTCGCCTCTCAGGCTTCTTCGACCCACAAAGTGATGCGAAGGATTCGGGAGCATGTCAAAGTGCCTTTGGCGGGTGGCGTACTGGCAAAATGGAACAGGAAGGAGCACCTACTATGGGTTACAAATGGAAGTGATCCAAAGTAAGTGGTTTTTCTTTGGAATGGAAGTAGACCCCGAGGGGAATTTCAAGTTTGGGGATTAATATATTCAAAGGTAAACCCCAAGAACCCACAAGGTAATCATGATAAGGGTTAGTTTGGGCATTCAAAATAATGCTTACCATTCTTGGAAGCAACCCCTCAAGAATCTACATGGTGATCATACCCAAGGTAACTATTAATTTTGGGCCATTCAACACTGGAAGTAAAGCCCTAAAGCATCTACACGGGGATCATAATCAAGGTATGCTTGGGCATTCAACATCATACACTTGTAAGGAACCCTTCAAGAATCTACAGTGATGATATGTTATAATAATCAAGGTTTGGTACTCAAAATCAGGTACTTGGAAAAATGTTCGAGAATCTACCAAAAAATGATACCCACCCATCACCAAGTTTTGGTCATTCAAACTGTATTGTTAAGGACTAGTTATTAAAACGATTCCCCTACAAGAAGGAACCTAACCTGACTTAAATTGACCAAACATATTTTGTTTCAATGCTTTGATTCGCCGGAATTAAACATGTTCTTTTCTACGGCAGGGCTATCACCTACCCCAATCAAGTTATATCCTTATTGTCTGTGGTTAATTGGACTAAGTCGGGAGTAGTTGTAAATCAATGGCCATTGTCGTTCCAGTGAATTCAAGGGGGTGCCTCCCTAGGAAAGTGGCTCGGCGCATAGAGATACATGCGCATTGGCCTCCAAATCGGGTAAAAACGACAGTCGGGACTTCTGGCGCTTTGCTGACATCCCAATTGTATCTGGGCTATCCCAAGCTGTTTCCGAGTTTCAACATTTTCAAATGGTAAAGACATATTCCAAACAATTGTGTCATTTGGGATGATATGAATAAAGGCAACTTTCAAAAGGATCTTTGACACACATATTGTGTATGCGCTTTGAAGGTAATATGAGTTAGATCATCAACTAACTATGTCACAGGGTTGCAATGATAATATTTGACAATGCCAATATTTTGGGAGACGCGGTATCTCATTAGCAACAATCCCTGAGATCATCTTAAGAGTTGGTCAAGTGTTTACATCCTTGCAAATTAGACACCCAAGCAAGGAAGTTGAGACGATTCGCGTGCCAGTGAAAGATAGCAAATCTCCACGTGGTCTGTCCATGGAGTCGTTTCCAATCTTGCATCCGCACCGGGTGCTGGCATATTTATTTGATGTTGTGGGCATCGATGTTCCAGATCATCTTGTCCAACAGTACTGGGATCATTCACGCCAGGTTGGCGAGCCGTGGGCAGTCAACTCCCCTGCAAGTCGTCATCACGTGCCAATCGGTTTACATGGAGACGCAGCACGTCTCTGGACTGTCTATCAATTCGAGAAGCATGTGGCCATCTTCATGAACCTGGTGTTGTTTCGACCGACTTCCACTAGATACTCACGATTCCTTCTGTTCTCGATACCACACAATAAATTGTTTAAAAATCGCACACTGAATCGTGTGTGGGAGCGGCTGGCTTGGTCTCTGGAAGCATGCTACAAAGGCAAGAATCCGGATCTAGGTCCACGAGGCATTCCTTTGAAAGGAAAAAACCTGGAACGCGCCAACCTACCCATCACCAAAGGCAACCGGGTATTCTGCGTCACTGAATACCGTGGAGATTGGGAGTGGCACCGGGACACCTTTCGTCCCCGTGCCAGCTGGAATTCCTTGCAGGTGTGTTTCAGATGCCCCGCTACATTGCATGGAGATCATGGATACATCTTTCACAACCCAGGAAGCTGCCCCGAAGATGGTTGCAAATGGGTGCAGGAGGAGTACTCTCTGGAGGGATTCATTTCCAAAGCCTTGAAGGAGAAGAATTTGTGTGGCTTAGTTTCCCAATTTACCTTGAACAAATTTTATGACCGATGTGCTAAATGATATCCTGTGGTGGTAGCTGGCCCGAATCACTAAAGGACTTTTTCGGGTCATTGTTAGTTTCAATCATTACAAGAGGACACATATCCTTTGTAAACATCAGGACACTATCCTTTCATATACATAGATGTTTCCACAAATTGGGTGATCCCCAGAAGGGATGGTTTATAATGGAAAATCTTTCTAAAATTTATAACTTAGGGGTGCCACCATTTATGAAACCTTCACATTCATGTTAAGGTGAATAACCCTACAAAAACAACATAACCCCATGAACACCAGACTTCAAGATTCCTAAGTAACTACCACTTTTGCCATTCATGGTTCGTTTTGAACAAATCTATGGTTATAGGGTGGTTTCCCAAAATAAGGGTACCCCCCCAATCGTTCAAAATTAGACCATTTTAGTATTGAAACCCATGGTTTTGGGGTACCCCAATTGTGGGAAACCACCATGGTAAAAGAAAATAAGGGACCATATGGATAAAGCAATTAATTACCCCTATCTGCCTTCCAATGCCCTGCAAGGTCCTTTGATTACCGTCCCTGGGTTCCATCCGGGATGCATACGCTTTTGCAGTATGCACACATTAAATCTTGGTATACTATTCACTGCCAATGGTGGCTCCTTGAATCTTGCCCTATGTGCCGGGGTGTCATTCAAGTTGGTAAGTCTGGTGTATTTTGGTGTCCAAATTAATATGTTTGGTGACATTAGTTTTTAACCTCCAATACATGTCTCTTTTCTCCAATCTTGGAGACCGGGCCAAAATCGATCCAATGAGAGCAACCATAGCTTTGTCCATCCTGCTGGGCTGGTCGCCCTTTCAAGACCCATGTGCCCTCGGCTGAGGATGCTTCTGAATGACCTTTTGTATTTTGGGCCTGGGCCCTTGGAACAACAACTGGATACTGCCTACAAAAGTTTTCTTGCCTTCTGCCGGCAGCACAAAACAAAGCATTCTCAGCCTCCCTTTACGCTGAGATGTGATTCTTGGTGACAAACACTAGCCTTGTTTCATTTTTTCAAGGGAAATGGAACAAGCGAGATTCCAATCTCAAAACACAATCTGACCTATGAAGCGATATAACTGGCTTACAGTAGCTGGCTATTAATATTAGAACATGTTTTGTATGAATTTGATTGAAAACCCGACTGCTGGGTGCCACTTAGGTGGAAAGGAAAAAGACAGGTGAAATCGGATTGATTGCGAAGGCTTGGAACGGACGGTGTATCCTCAGTTGGCTCTCTCATTGCCTTCAAGATGCCCTGGTGTTACATGGCGAAACTGAACGTTTGGTGCTGACTGCTTCAGCGATGACCCTTTTATGAACTTATTGGCCTTGATTGCCAAGGTAAGTACGGATTTATTATATGTGCCATTATGTGCCCCAAAAAATTCACGACTACCGCTGTAGGAACTCGGACTGGACTTAGTGTTCCTATCCATGTTGTTGATATGCTGACCACCAGCTAATTTCTTAATCTGTGTTTGCACTGCTGGTTTGCCCACCATTGCCCCAAAAGAGTTTGGCTACAGATACTTGTCTTTGGTTGGGGATAGAGCCTCTTTCCCACGCCCGCGGTCCTCAAGGAGTGCTTTGGCCGAGTTCTTCAGTGTGATGGAGAGCAACCCACGATATCTGATTTACGGCTGCACTATCATGGGTTCTGCTGGATATGATTTCCCAGGACCTTGGTCCAACAAGAAATTAAAACTATCAAATCTTTGGGATTGTAAAATAATTATAATTAGATATGGATCATGTTCAGAAAATGCGGTTGACAATGGGCGTATCCACAAACACCATGGGGGGCAACTGGATATGTTATAGTTATACTGTATACCTTTGGCGACATGCCACTATCCTAAAAACATGTTGCATTCTTTCTTGAACCGAGCCTAGGACCCAAAATGTGGCCAAGAAGATGTTCAATCTTGGGATGAAATTTCTTCGCTTATACAAAGTATTGTGCTTCCTGCATGTGAGGCGGGGTCATGATGCAACATTATTCACGCAACATGTTCATTTGCGGTTATTCCTTGTTTTAGACTTTGGGTTTAGTAGCTGTTTATATTCTACTTGGGGTCGCTGCAATGATCCCTGTGCGCGACAGGGACAGTGAGCCCAGATGGCTGCTCAAGCCAAAAGCGCATGCATCTTGTCTCTAGCGGACTGCAAATTCATCCTTGGAAATGGGCACTGGCAATGTGAGTTATATATTATATTATATATCGATGTTCAACAGCACATGCAGGGATCCAACATACACAAGAATGCCTATATACTATATTCTATATATATACCCTTAATCTCCAAAAGCCATTTAAAACATAGCGTTTCTGATAAAGACATACTATTTCGCGCTATACCCTTCTGGTCTTTCGTCATCAACCTGAATGTTGGCAGTGTGTATATTTTCTGGGGAGTGAGGTCTTGGCACACCTGTGCCATGATATTCT
>Ga0126342_10009629_pt1 | contig 17312 bp, 16 predicted proteins | sample Cyp1metagenome_FD_92528 | JGI IMG/M metagenome (GOLD analysis project Ga0126342, IMG submission 92528) | Coral microbial communities from Lord Howe Island, Old Settlement Bay, Australia - Cyphastrea 1 metagenome | ecosystem: Host-associated > Invertebrates > Cnidaria > Coral ... | reverse complement strand
TATATATATATATATGTATATATATACACATATGTATATATATATACATATATTTATTTATTTGCATGTATATAAATATACGTGTTTATTTGTGTATTTGTATATATATATATATACATTTGCATTTAAATAGATATATATATATATATATACATAGCTCATTCCTGAACCCTAATTTTCAACACCTTCTAGAAACGAGTGTATAGTAGGAGATTTACATTTTTTTCTGGCGACCATTTAAGTTATGAGGTGTTTAACATTAGGGGGATGGGATTACAATATCCAAGAGGAACATCCTTCAGGAATCAGGAGCAGATGAGTAGTTTGCAGCTTCCCCCATTGGAAACGTCTGGAATCCCAAGCAAGTGAAAATCATCAAATTCATAAAGTCAAAGATGTCTTGGTCGGGTTTCGCATTTTTTTGACCGGGGGCTTGCTCTGCTTTTGACTCTTGTTTCCTTTAGCAAGCTGTCAGAAACTATTGACATGACTTCACATTCCATCCGAGATGTCCATCATCCCCGTCCAATGTTTTTTGGTTTCTACGTTAATCGAAGGAACCAGGGCTCCAGATAGTTTCATGGCTATGCATTGGCCATGTCTACGTTCTATCATGGTTTGGCTTCCCATCCTTTGATGCACTGATTGTTTGTTCCTTACCTTTGTACGAATCTGCCACTGCCGCAGGACTGAAATTCGCGAAATCCGCGCTTGATCAAACCTGAAAGGTGCGCATGTTGCGGATGACGCCGGTCAGTGCAAAACTTGTCGATGTTCCTTTTAGCTGTAGGTCTAATTTGATGGAATGTGGAGGGGTTGGAAAATACACATCCAGATGTGTTGTGCATTTGGGTTGCTCGTCATGTCTCATTTTTTTGTACGGATCTCTGTGATATACATTCATATGAGGGTTTCCATAAATGGAGGTACCCCAAAATGAATGATTTATAGTGGAAAATCCTATTTAAATAGATGATTTGGGGGTACCCCCATTTCAGGAAACCTCCATATTATAGTCAGATGCAATTTTTCGTTGGCAAACTATCATAGTTAATTGGTAAAGTTCATGGGGCCCTGGACCCTTCCATGCCCTGCCATTTCTTTGGTCAGAGTAGTTGGGTAGTTCCCCAGCCATAGTGACATAGTGCCTCTGTAGGTCGTTAGATGGCCGTCCTTGCCAGTCATACCCCAATTTGTTTTCTTTAGTTATTTACGTGCAAGTGTATATACATATATATACACAATAATATACTATGTGTAATGATAAAAACATGTGCAATGAAATATGCAGCTGTGATTGTAGTCATATCTATGCTCAATATGATCAAGGACAGTACATATAATAATGATACAATATATATATATATATAGAATACATAATACATATATATATATAATCCTATATGTTACTATATAGCTATATTAATATTCTCGGTTGTAGCCCTGCCCCCTTTGCCCCCTTTTACATCCAGCAGGTTGTGGCTGCCAGCTACATCTATTGCATCTTTTAGGTGATCGGCTTTGGAGGGGGATGGTCTTGATTAGTCTCGTGGAAGCGTATACTTACTATATGTATCTGGGTAAATTACAACGACCTCACTGCGACCGAGCCCTGGAATCAGGGTTAATAAGGGACATCATCCCCAAATGGCCTTAATTCAGGTTGGTGAATTATTATAATTTACCCAGAATGTATCTATATGTTATTATAGAGTCCATACACCCTAGTCAAGCAAGTTACAAACCATCTTTGCTATTGTTTGGGGACAGTTTTTTTTTGGGTGGTATGTTGCATGTGTTTTTCCCAGGAACGAGTTCTGAAGCTGGTGGACTTGCATGTTTGGATGGGTTATCATTCTGGCAGAGCAAGCTTTGGTGCCATTGATGATTGTTTGCTCTCTATGCCTTTCAATACATAAGCAAGGCCGTCATTACGACTGAAAACCATACACATGTTCATGCTTGTAGGAACATGCATAAGTATATCAGTATAATCTTTATTGATAAATGTGTGAATGGACATTTGCTAGACATGTGTTTGCATTCGTATTTGCATATGTGCAACATGGTGTATGCATGTGTGTTTCTATGCGCTACGAGTACATGTTCGAATAATATTGAGTACATCCATATACAAATGCATAGAATTCGATGGAGAAAGATATATATATATACATACAAATGCACATGTATATGTCAATGGTTCAGTTCCCATGCGCATGTGGAAAAAAAAACATGCATCGAGAGTTATTAGACTACTCATGCAAATGCGTGGACAAAAATACAGTAGATCTATCCTGCGTATATATTGGTATGGCGTAGCCATTCCTTTGCCCACACCCTTGTTTGAGTACATACATGTTAGAACTTTGGTGGTATGTTGTTTCAAAACCATATTGTACTTGGATGCTTCATCCTAGTGAAGTGGGTTAGTTCATCCCAGTTACAAGTTATAAGTGGAATCCTAGGTATCCCACTCACAAAACCAGGATTGTTTGGGCCTATAGATAGGTAACCTCCGAATTATCATACTACCTACTAATTACTAAGTATATAGGTATACCCCTACAACATACGACCTACTACCTATACCACCACTGCTACCAGCCAACCGTTGCAAAAAGCACCAGTCAACCGTTGCAAAAATACCAGCCAGAACCGCAGCAGCACCAGCACCGCCGCTACAAGATGCTACAAGCCTCCCCCCCGCAGCCAGCGCAGAAAACACTGGTTCCCGTCGCAGAAAACAGAAAACACCATGACAGTCGCAGAAAACAACGTCGCCGTCGCAAAAAACACCGTCCACAGTTGCCAAAAATACCCTCCAACCAAAGCAAAAAACACCAGCGCCAACCCACGCAAAAAACACCTTCCCAAGAAACAGTTGCAGAAAACACTGATTACGCGAGCAAAAAGCACGCAGCCCTTTGGCCACCGGATATGATGTTTTTCCATTGATTTTCCCTCGGATTGCCATGAGCAGTTGGTGAAATCCCCCATTTTCGGTGAAAGTCTCCGAAGTTTGTGCCATAGCTCCAGGACGTTGATGTGGCTGAAATGGATGCGTATCTTGTCAAAAATAGTACGGTGGAGAGAGGTTGGCTTGATCAAAATATACCAAAATCATCAGTTGGAGGTCCAAAAAATCCGTACCGCGAAGCACTAATATGTGTGATCCCTCGGATCCCAGGGATTTTGTTCATCGGAAAAGCGATCCAAGTCACTGTTTTGGCCAATTCTTGGGGAGAGCATTGTGAGGTTTAGAGTTGCAAAAGATTGAGCAGAATGGATCGGAATGGATGGCACTGTTGCTGAACATTATGATATATGATGAAGGTAACACAAGGTCTGAAATCAGAAGCATCACGGCAATTGGTTGGGTGGGTTTCAATCATTTCCCAAGAGTTTTGTAGACTGGATTGGGAGATGTGGAAAGGTATATTTACCTAAGGGTACCCAGCAGAATTTCCCCACTACACCTAGAGCATTTAGTCGCAAGACGCAACCCAGAGGTGGACCAAACCTCTTTTCATACATGTGTTTTATGTGGGTTTCTCTAAATTGAGATATGGTTCAAGAGATTGTAATTGTAATAGCATTTGGGTGGATAAAGACGCAAATTCAAAAAGGAACATCCAATCAATGTCATCAATAGAAGCCAATAGATCATTCATTCACCATGACCAAAATGCTGCACATTCACGTGGTGCATCTACAAATAATCGCAACATTGACTTTTACTGAACCTAGCCCAAGGGTACGAATACACATACAATGAATAATATGGACCGAGATACACGGAACATATTTCTGCCTCGGAGCAGGAACATTTATGATGGAATTGTCATTCTCTTGGGCCCCCACAGCGAGACTGCCCGCATTTGGAGGATCAACCTGCCTGCATTGATCACCCTTAAGTGGAGTTATCCCCTGGATTATGACTATGATATCTATGATTACTCACCAGTTAATAATTCATGTTTTTTTTGATATCCCTATGATTGTAGTTTAATCATGTTTAATCTAGTTTAATCATGTTTAATCCCCATGGTTATTGGCTTCCAAATCAAAGTCCAGGTCTTTTTCCGGTTGGTACAATGCTTTGGTGCGCTCACGAGGTGTCTACCTTGATCCGTTGCGTTTCTTGCGCTGTCCGTTCGGAGTGGATCCGAAGCTCCCGTTGACGCAAGAAAGCGACGCAGATGCTCGGAACAACGAAGCAATGTGGGATGTAATGCCTTTCGGGTCTCCGAGCGAAACAAAGCTCCCAGAAATGGGTGAAGAAAATCCTCCGAGCACCGAAAAAAAAAGAACGCGGCCATTGGAAAACCTATTGACAATGAGACGGGAGCTCAGAATACCGGTTCGGAACGTGCATCTTGTATACATAATTTATCATAATTTGTTTGTGGGGTTGTTTGGAGAATCCTAGGCTTGTGAATGCCATCCAATATTTGAGCAAACAATGTGAGTGTCACAATTCATTTGCATTGGTTTGATTTATTGTCATTCTAGAGTTAACTATACATTATGATTTCATTAAGGCTAATCTTCTAACAGCCACTATGAAGGATTCTTGGTCTTGCCCACTGGTGCATAATGGAATAAAACATGTCCAACATGGCATAAACATGCCACACTTGCAACTTCCGAGCTCAAGACTGTCAAGAATCTAAACTTTTTCAGTCAAACGGCCTTGCAGTGATGTCTTCCGCGATGTCAGAGAGCCAACGCAGCTCTATTCTTTCGCATGGTATTTGATATTCCGCAATTCCCCAACGACTCTAAGTGTGGTGGGCTCATGGGCCAATGGGCGTTCTAGGCCCATGCGTGGTGGGTGTATGTGCGCATTCGCAGGTAGGGATTCGGGGTATATGATATAAAACTACATCTGGAGCCTCAAAAAGGGAAAACAACAAAAAAAACGAATTCTTGTTGATGAAACCTGGCGTTCTGGGAGATTCTGGGAGTAAACCATGGCTGTTTTTTGGGCTTATTCTTTGAACCCGAAGAAATTTCAGGGCGGGGTTTCGCACCAGGGCGGTGCGAAAGGTTTCCACGATCATCACGTGGAAATATTGGGGATCATCACCGATTACAACTTTGGATAACATTATGCAATTAATTAATGAATTCATGAATAATCAATCTATATTAATATACTTCACTACCATTAAGTTAGGATCCATCCAATGTTTCACTTTGAACGTCAATCCTATTTGGGGATGATCAAAAAAACTGTCACCAACCAGTCACCAACCAGTCACCAACCTTGGTTTCAAACGGCATCGCCTCAGTTTCCATACCTTGGCCTCCAGAGTCCCAAGCGTCGCCACAACGGACACAACGGCACGGTGTCCCTAGAGGCATTGATCTATGTAGATTACCCTCTGGTTATGACTAACATAGCCATGGAAAATGGTCAATTTATAGATGATTTTCCCAGCTAGAAACCTCCATTTATAAGGGATTTTCCATGGCTATGTTGAATAACCAGATGGTAATATAAATATATATATATTATATATATATACATTAATCTATATTGTTCATTCATGATGTGAAACATGTGGGTGTCATGTTCCATGTCATATACCCTTTGGTAAACTAATATAGCTGTGGAAAATCACAATTTTTAATAGGTAAATCAACTATAAATGGGCCATTTTCAATAGCTATGTTAAATTACCAGAGGGTATATGACCAATGATCCACAATGCTGGTTCGACATTGGGGGAGGACACCCCAGCAGCTTCCGCAATCCGATTTAGTGGATTTTCTTCTGGAGGGAATCTGTTTGCGGCGGCATATACTTGGCAAACATATCTAAAAACTAAATTCCATAAAATTCTTAGTGCAAATGGAAATAAGTAGCTATGCAGCTTCATGACATATCACAACTAGTGATTCAGTTTTGCTCAGGAATTCTTTGTTTTCAGGCTTAGCAGGTGTATATGTATCTTGGATTCTTGGGGTATTTATGGCAGGTTTACATGAAATAAGATTATTCAAGCACAGCATATCAAAGGCAACTAGCCAGCTTGATAATTTTGATGTTGGGCTTCTGCGAGCCGCAAGAATTTCACAACAGAAACTCAGCTTCCAACGCATCTCCAAGTCCTACGAGAGCCATTGTCATGCCATTGTGACCGACCTCATGGCTGATACATCAATTTTTGCCATCCAGATTTGCACTGGTAGCACCTCTTATCTCCAAGCATCGGTTAGATTTGCCAGTGTCAGTGGATGTTGCGACGCGAACTTGGGAAGTTTGATTTGGCAGTGGCAGGGATCGGATGATGCGCCCCTGGCGAGGCAGAATGTGCCGAAGGTGTGAAGAACTTATCAAAAGGAATGATTTTTGGAGTAGATGTGGGGTGTGTTTCTGTGTGATGCTGGGTTTTCAGGAACTCAATCCCCCTGATATTCCATGATATTCCTGTGTCCGTGTGGGTGGGTTGAAAAGGGGGAATATAAGTGGTGGACCAGAGGTGGAACCATACCCAAAACAGGTTGGGACAGCTGGGCTCTCCGACTTTCATTCTTTACATGGTCAAACTCTTGACATATTATGTTGTTTGGCTAGCATTTGAAACTAAACATCCCCAGCCAGTCATAACCAGTCAATGTTTATCCCTATTATTACATATCCAGACTGTCATCTTCAGGTCATTTTCTGCTTATCTGTTGATATGCCATGTCTGCCCCCTGGCAATGCGGCAGCTTTCAAGCTGACCTCATCATCCGAGAACGCCCCAGAAAATGGCCGGCGCTTCACATTCAGCGCTGATGGTGTCGAACCGAGTACCAGCAGGTGTCGAACGGCCGCAGACAGTGGATGTACCCCCTATAGGTCCTAATCAAAAATCCTTCGCATGGAAATCCCAAGTTTCCGATGGAAAAATCACTTGTACATTATTATTTATATGTATATATATATGTGTGTGTGTAATATAGGCTATATGTGCGTGTATATATATATATATGTGTGTAATATAGGTTATATGTGCGTGTGTGTAATACATATATATATATTATTATTATTTTTTTTTTATTATTTTTATTTTTTTTTATTATTATTATTGTTATTATTATTATTATTGTTATTGTTATTGTTATTATTATTATTATATGCATATAGACATAGGTCAAAGCGGAGAATTTCCCGCCCAGATGTTCTACTTCCATATGGTTGTTTCAGGCACACCCGGGTCGCTTTCTTCTGCTTAAGGACACGTGCGCGAGAAGTGCGCGTCCAGGGAAAATGGGAACTTGGAACTTTATGGAACTTTAACCCAATAAACGCCTAATAAACGGACACATTTTCCATCATTTTCCCTGGTCTTTGAGGCAGTGGTTGTTCACTGGTTTGTGACCTCTCTGGTGATACAGCCGCAACATCAGCTGCATGAGGGGTCACTAGATGAATTGCGCTGTGGCTAATGTCAACGGATTAAAACTGTAGAGCCTTTGCTTGGTGAGTTCGGGGGCCACCCCCAAATACTCATCATTTGCTGATAAAATGGTACCCTCCCAACAGGTATTCAATGTGGGGTTGAGATACTGTAATTGAATCTTCTTGATGGCAGCACTAGCTATTTGCAACAACTTCATGCAACTTCCACTTTCAGGTTGGACTTTTGTGCGACATCGCCTCTGTATGATTTATGATTCTTTGATGTCAGCAGTTGGGCGAATGCGAAGACTGATCACATAAATTTAGGGAGGCGGTAGGTGCAGGAGCAATCTACCTACATACCACCGGGCTATTCACCTCCTATGCTTCAAAACTACACCAATTGGGGTCCTTCGACTGGCTTTGACACCTGACGCCTGTGTGCTCAGATGCCCTCGGTCTAGCGGCAGACGTCCGCTAAAAACTACGAGCGGCGAGGAAACAAACTCTTCGACTTTTCGTTGGCTGGACGGCATTCGTAGCGTTGTGCGTGATGGCTCGTGGAGTTTGCACTGGAATATATGGAATCATGGAAAAAATCTCAAGCCTACTGCCAGCTTAAGATACAAGTAGCGTGATGGCTATGATGGCTGGGTTGTAGCAAGTTCTATTTGGGTAAGGGAGTCATGGACCCGCTTAGAACATCTTCGAACCCAGAGAGTCAAGCTGGAATCGTTCTCTCGTGCCTTGATGAAGAAACATACCAAGCGGCAAGATTCTGCAAGAATTGCGGATTATTTGTGCGTGGTCGGTTATATAGTGATATATAGTGATATATAGTGATGTATCGTGGTATATAGTGATACCTAGTGATGGCAAGAGTCTGGGCTCAGCAAGATCAGCTCAACTAGACGAATATAGACGAAGTATGACGTGAATCATTCCAACATGGATTTGCTTCAGTGATTCATTTGGAATATTTTGGAATTGTTACCCTCTGGTAATTTAACATAGCTATGGAAAGTCACCATTTTTAATGGGAAAATCCACTGTAAATGGCCATTTTCAATAGCTACTGTATGTTAGTTTACCAGAGGGTATTTTGGAGTTGTTAAATAGTTGCCCAATGTTGCCCATGCGTATGGAGTTTTGATAGTCTCCAGTGACAACCTCCCACCTCGGGGGCCGCGCATGTCGAAACGGTCATCAGATACTGTGCGACTTGCCACGTCGCGACCTGGGCAACGTCAGAGGCGACTTGGGCGTTTCTCAAAAAGTTGGCGGCTCCACCATGTCAATCCTTGCTAAGTTCAGATCGCGGCAGGGTGGTACAAGCATGAACTGGGGGCTTTTTTTGGTAGTCGCCAACTTTGGGAATTCGCAATTTAGTTTGTCAGTCCTTTTGCAGCCTGCCAAAGTGGCACAACAACCCATGCACCTTGGTACTAGGTACTCAGTTTTCAACCACTACAGCTGGCCCAGGGAAGAACAACAAATTACAGTAGATGCTGCTTTGCCATTTGCCTTTCTACGTTTACACAGTTGAAATGGCCAAGGCGTTATATCTCAGAAAGTTTCTCAAAAAACAAGCAAAAGGTTAAACAAGTGCTTGTTCCGCAAAAGAAATGACGAAGACAATCTGCAGAAACCAGGCAGCGCGCCTGCAAAATCAACCGTACAGCAGAATTTTCGCCAGTGACCAGGGACCACATCTCGGCTTCAACGATTTCATCCCGAGATCTACTTGGAAGGTGATTTGATGGTACATTATTTTACCCATAGACCCTCAAAGTGCATGGAAAAAATTGGGTACTATATGGTTATATAAATATACTTATGCATCAGGACTTTTCCTCATGGGAACTTGGAGGGTCTAAATATGTGATCAGTACGCCAGAACGTGACTCCACTGGAAATTTTGGAGACCCAGGATTGCTTTTCAAGAGTTCAAATCAAACATGAGAACAGAAAAGAAAACTTGAACGGCTTCGATTTGGTACAAATTCCCCAACTCAGTTGTTCACCAGCTGAAGTTTTCGATCAGGAAACAGCGGGTCAAAGGCACAGATCTATGGGGGAAGTTGATCCTAATCGCATGCCCCAGTTGATCCAGCTGATCATCATTCCACCAATTAAAATAGCACTTTTGAAGTACCCTCCTGCAAACTAACATAGATGCGGAGAATCAGCATGTGAATAGGTAATTCATCCACAAATGAGCCATTTTCCACATCTATGTTGGGCTGTGGGGTTCCGGCTGGAATTAGATTCAGAGGCCAGGCGTCAGGATGCGGAGTTGGCATCAGATTTGGATCAAATTGGCAAGTTGAAACCAAGTCTAGAAACCTTGGTAATCCATGGTGCTTAGACCCTCAAAGTACCCATCAAAATATTATCAAAATAGCAGCTAATCGCATTGCCTTGGGCCTAGCTAAACCCAACAATAGACCATACATCACCATACCCCATTTTTCCCATCAAAAATTTGGTTTTTCGAGAACCATAAGGGGTTTGTTCTTTGCCATATTACCACTCTGAAATTGGCAGCACGTCCTGGTCGGCACGAGTAGATTGTGGGACCCGTGTCGCTGTAATTTGGGACCGCAGACGGGGCAGGCGGCTGCGCAGCAAGGATGATGGCCTGAGACGCAGACAAAACTCAAGCCCAACAGTGGTTTCAAAGATTTGCGCATGCTTTCCATCTTGTTCCTGACGATGATTCACATGAATGACACCAAGGTGTGTATGCAACGTTGGATTCTTTGCTGCTAAATCACGTGCCGCTGTCTCGTTTTCGACAGGTCCAGGTACAGTTCATTGATTTTTTTCGACCGGAAACTTCGGGTGCCCCCTGAGAATTTTCGGGTGCCAAGATATCACGCTGCTGCGCGGCAAATCGGCTGGCAACTGGGCGTTTCAAAGCCATGCTGATGGACAAGTTCTGCAAACTTGGAAGTTGTTTGGGATGCTTTGCATGCTCATGCTGATGTAACATGCTTATAGACTATAGAGTTGTTTGTGTTTGGAGTGCTCAATCACACTTGTTCACATTTAGTTCATGTTAGTTCATATTGGTTCTACTACCATGTTCTACCCCTTCAGCTGGAAAGATGTTTGCCCTTCGTCGAATCATATCAGGCTCTGACATAATATGGCAATATGTGAGGCAGTTAGGCGCCACCAAGCAAATAAACCGGTTGTGTATGCCCTCTAATATGATAACAAGTCGCATTATTGTTGTGAATTTCCCCATCGCCGCTACTGCATGTGCATGTACCAACATACATGTGATACACCGATATTAGTCAATGTTCAAAACCCCTGCTGCTTCAAAATTACAGGTGTGTGATAGAACCCAATTTATTCGGGACTATCATTGTCCACCATTGGAACCCCTATTCAGCAGCCACTACCCTCTGATAATTTAACATAGCTATTGAAAATGGTCATAGAAATAGTTGATTTACCCATTAAAAGGGGTGATTTTCCATAGTTTTTTGTATGTTTACCAGAGGGTATCATATATTCTAACGGAATGACGGAGAGCTTGGGACACAGCGCCACCAAGAACCCGGTGTGATGTGCCACTGTGCCACTGCCATAGCTTGAACTGCGTGATGCTATAGAATTATGGTAATATACCATGCGTTTACAATGCTCGCTACCCTCTGGTAAACATACAAAAAACTATGGAAAATCACCATTTTTAATGGGTAAATCCACTATAAATGGCCATTTTCAATAGCTATGTTAGAGGGTAATAGTGAGGCTACCAAATTATAGATGTTTATACATCGATTAGATTATCACTATTTTGAGGGTTAACTCGAGTTTATTCATCCCCCGGTTCACATTCCACGCACCATCTAGAAATGGTCACCAATGTTGAACACTGGAAACACGGACATGACGATGACAGATACGCGGATATCCTATGATATCCTCATTTAAATATATTTAAATAGGCAACTCATGGCAACTCATCTACAAAGTGATTTTCCGTAGTCATGATTTGATTCTGTGGGTTTCGCCCGGATCAGGGGGGGGCAAAACACATACCACTATCCAGTGGTTGAAACAGTTGAAACATGGTAGATAAACATCCCAGATGTTCAGATGTGTTCCTCCTTACTTAGCATTTCCTTTCTGTTCATGCTGGATGACCGGAGGGTCTTCTGCCAAGGTGGGCTATCACTGCATATTCGCACGCCTTGTTGCTTGCTGTTGATCCATGTATCACAAAAGTAGGTACCGTAACGTAGCTAGCCATCCTCAAAGTAGGATTTGATCACTTACCCAGATGCTCCATGAATGGAATATTTACCAACATTTGCCCTAAAAATCACCCAAAAATGTAGGTAAATATACCATACATGGAGCATATGGGTTACTGTTTCCAGTCCGATGACTTGTAGTGGCTTCATTTGCTGCAACGACTCCAATCTTTTTTGATCCCTTGGGTTGGTCATGGTGACAGTCGTGGCAAGCAGATCATCACACCGGGCAGCTGCGGAGAAGATGAAGTCGTTTTCGTCGTGGCGCAGGTGGAGTTGATGTTCTGGGGAAATTTGGATCCATTTTGGGGAATGTGTGTGTTTTTTTGGTGGGGGCTGGAGCAAACCCAAGAAAAGATTGGGGAGTTAGTTGATCAACAAAAGAGATAACAAAAGTGTGTCTTTAGCTTCCGAAATAGTCGAACCGGAAAGCCCGCGATCAGACTCGGGGGGTTTGAGGGTGATGGTAAAATATGGGGCGTCCAATCATATCCTGAGGATTGATTTTTGTTGGCCAATATGATAGTGAGATACTGTAAGGACCCTCAGTCACACTATCATAGTGGGAATGGGTCTTTGCAGCAAGAAATGTTGGCTTTAGCTGCCAGGAAGGGGGCGGGATTCAACATACCTTTGGGGCGCACCTGAGAAACTCTGAAAAGCGAGAGTGAAAGGATGTCGTGTGATATCGTTCTTTTCTTCGGGCTGGAGATGTTTGGGTACACATAATGTCAAGGTTATACCTCCACTGTATTGTTCAATCATATTATAAATACCTATACCTCCTCCCTCAAGTTAAGATCAGGGGTAAAAAAAAGGTTGTGAGTGATAGCTGGGTCGACATACCACTAAGATCCCCCTTGTTGGGACCAACAAATGCAAAGCCGACTGAGCAGACGGATGACGGATGATCGATACAAATTCCATGTGGGGGATGAGGAGTGTGTTCCACTGACATCGTTTTACCTGTTTTACCCTGTTCACGGTAATGTTTATACATGTCCCTTCCCTTGATAGGTAGAAATGGATGTCCTACCCTTTGTTTATATATATATCTCTCTCTCTATTTGAGCAAAAACTGCACAATTGTTGTTGTTGCACTATCCTTTGGCAACCGATTTATACATAATTTTCCCTCACACTTCCATTGACAAACTTCTATTTTCCCTTTGGTTAGATTCAAAGAGGGTAAGTCGGGTAAGTGTTTTGGCTTAGCTGGTGAAAATCCACCTGCGGCTTCAATGGCTCCATCCCAGTAGTAGACTGCAGACGACCGTGACGGGCACCCAGATTGCTGAAAAACATGCGACGACTGGGACAACGTCTGGGTCTGAACGTGGGACTGTCATGGCCCATGACGAAAAATGCGGAAAATGATGCAGTTTGATGGATCCATGGTGGGACATGACATGCCTATTTTCAGACCCCGTCTGGAATTGATAGGGGTGAGCAAGAATCAACACATCAGCATTTTGAAAGAACCCGCTCGCAGAAATCTGCTGAAATGACGGATTTGAATGGATTTGGAAATTATCCACAATTTCCTTTGTTGCTCTCAGAGAATTTCAGGATGTGATACTGCTCACCCTCATCACTTGCGCGTAGGATTCCTTCCGTATACAGCTGCAGATGTAAAATGCGATCTTCCTGACCTCAGTTGGTGTGGGATAATGATTGGATTTGTTGAAGCGACATCTGGAAATGGGATGTGAAATGTAAAAAACATGTTCCCTTCATCGGAAGCTAGGAATCACGAACGCCCATGAATATAGATCATTGATTTGAATATGGATGAATATGGATCATTTAACATCATTTATATTGATATACATTTACATAGTCATTATAGATAACACCATATATGTACATATGACTATAGTACCTATATGTACCTATTATCCAGTGGATGGTCTTGACCTCTGCAACTCTGCAGGAAAATGTTGTGTTTACCACCACCTACCGGGACCTACCGGCACCGCTCCATGTAGCTCTGCCTCGCAGGAGCTGAGAGTTTGAGGTCTCGCCTGACCAAGATGGAAGATGTATACCTTTTGTTAATGGAATCCCCGAACTACCCTCTGGTAAACGTTTACATAACTATGGAAAATCACCATTTTATAGCTGGGTAAATCAACTATTTCTATTGCCATTTTCAATAGCAAACTGTTAGTTTACCGGAGGGTAAGTGGAGGTTTCGTTCGCCGGGAAACTCATCGCACTATGGTGTATTTCCATTGCCTGCGGTTGATGATTTTGCATCGGAAATTCGTGAGATAACTATCGAAGCCATCAAAATATGCGGGACAGATTCTGCCCAAAATTCCTGGGAAAAGCGAGCTAACTTGAGTTGTTATCATCTTGAGCCTGCCCTGCATGATGGCATCCCCAAGGTCTGATTCTCTGCTGAGGCTCTGATTTTTTGCAATTTATGTTGGCCCCAAGGTGTCTCAACTAACCGGAGTCAGCCGAGTCAACCCAAACATTGCTACAAGAAGGTCCTGCGAATCGCAGGGTAGTTCCTGCGCATGGGTCTCAAGCCTTTGCGAAATCGATCGCCGAAAACTGGGGGGTGGCATTTGAGCAACCACCAACTAGGTGCAAAATTGCACTCAATTGTGATCCTGAAGTATTTCCCTTCTGGCGGACACATGGCGAGTATATGTGATGTTATCCCATGTTAACCCTAAATGATCCTAATCAAACCCGTTCACAACGGGATTGGATCCCTAGGGAAATGCGATGAATTCTTTCCCACTGGGCGCCATGAATGACCTGGATGACGGCGTTGAATCGCTTAAAAGGGCGCCTGTTGCGTGAGTCGGACTGGGGGATTGCTATGCATGGTATGCCCATCCATGGTGGAATGTATCGGATCAATCCCGCCGATGGCCCCATCAAAAGATGGTTAAACCACCAAGGCTGTTGGTAAAAAAATCCTATGGTTCTGATGGTTAAATCCACTGAGGTCAGGCTACCGTGCTTGATGCGAGGTGACTTGGTGGATCTCAGATGTGTCCCAAGTCATTCCCAATCCTTTCCTGGGATTTGATTGGATCAAGACTTGCCGATAGATATTGGCAACTTCACCCATGTTTGATCCATATTCAGACTTGTTTTGTGAGGTTCACAAGGTTCATTGATACAATTTCGCCACGGAGGTGCAAAAGGTGAAATGAGTCTGTAGCTGGGCGTTTGAGACTATGTGTTTCTGGGACCACACCAAAGGTCATAGGAATTGTTTTTTTTGCGTCACGATTTGACTAAGCAACAAGGGATTTCAGTAGTATCTTTCACTCATGGAGTCAGTGGATCCTCGAGAATTACAAGAGTTGCTCCGTTGCCAGGCTGTGGTTTGTTTCCCATGTTGCCTATAATTAATAATTCTACTGCCAGTTGTCAGAAAATTGGGTGAACTGGAATGGTCGATCATGTTCTCCGGAAAAAAGTCTGTGTTGGGTGTGTGGCCAGCCCCTTTCATGTACAAACTCATAGCTGCTGTTTTAAACTGAATCTTTGGGCCTTAAAAGCCAACCACTTTTGCACATGAAGAAAGTTGATTCTTGCAGCCGCCCTAATCGGCACTGTGATTCACCCCCGTGTGGTGAATCTGAAAGAGCCTCGCCATGCTCAGCAGAGGCAAGGACTGGCGATTGCTGACTGAATCGTTTGCCACTAAGAATTCACCCCTGGTCTTTTGGGGGAGTTTGACGCCCGGACCTCTACAAGTTTAAGTTTCCTAGCATTTGGTGCAAGTGGCAGTATTTTTTTGCAGGAAGCCACCATGTTGAATGTTTCAAATACATGATTTCCCGGTGTTTCCCACAAAAATGAAACCAACCCAATGAATGCTGAAAGGTATATTATATAATATATATATATATGTGAACTATATATATAAATATGATCTATCTATATATAAATATTATCTATATAAATATATAAATATACCAGTAGTACCGCACAAGGCGGTGGCAGAAGTTTCAAAAACAGGAAACCTATAGGAGAGCTTGGTTGTTGTGAATCACGGATGGCAGCGCGAAGCCACTGATGGATCGAAAGGTGATTGATGTCTCCTCTCTTTCTCTCTCTTTTTCTCTCTTTCTCTGATTATCTACCTACCTACCTACCCACCCACCTACCGATCTATCTATCTATCTATCTATCTATCTCTCTCTCTCTCTCTCTATCTATCTCTCCCTCTCTCTCTCATCTGTTTATCTAACTATCTAACCATCTATGTATCTATCCATCTGTCTATCTATCTATCTAGCTGTCTATCTATCTACCTATCTTTCTATCTATTTATCTATCTATCTTTCTTTCTTTCTATCTATATATCTATCTATCTAACTAACTAACTAACTAACTATCTATCTATATATCTATCTTTCTATCTATCTATCTATCTACCTATCTATCTATCTATCTATCGATCTATCTATCTATCTATCTTTCTTTCTTTCTCTCTATCTATCTCTCTCTCATCTGCCTATCTAACTATCAAACCATCTATGTATCTATCCATCTGTCTATCTATCTATCTAGCTGTCTATCTATCTACCTATCTTTCTATCTATATATCTATCTATCTATCTATCTATCTATATATCTATCTATCTATCTATCTATCTAACTATCTATCTATCTATCTACCTATTTACCTATCTACCTATCTACCTATCTATCTATCTATCTGTCTATCCATCCATCGATCTATCTATCTATCTATCTTTCTATCTATCTATCTATGTATCTATCTATCTATCTATCTAACTAACTAACTATCTATCTATATATCTTTCTTTCTATCTATCTATCTATCTACCTATCTATCTATCTATCTATCGATCTATCTATCTATCTATCTTTCTTTCTTTCTTTCTCTCTATCTATCTCTCTCTCTCATCTGTCTATCTAACTATCAAACCATCTATGTATCTATCCATCTGTCTATCTATCTATCTAGCTGTCTATCTATCTACCTATCTTTCTATCTATATATCTATCTATCTAACTAACTATCTATCTATCTATCTATCTACCTATTTACCTATCTACCTATCTACCTATCTACCTATCTATCTATCTATCTGTCTATCCATCCATCGATCTATCTATCTATCTATTTTTCTATCTATCTATCTATCTATCTATCTATGTATCTATCTATCTATCTATCTATCTCTCTCTCTCTCTCTCTATCTCTGTCTGTCTATCTACCAGTCTATCTGCAACCTTGAAAACCTAGCTATTCTGCGAGACGTCCTCAAGTTTTGATCTTGACAACATCAAAAACGAAGCAATTCTGCGAGACTTCCTCATTTTTCGACGTTGACAACATCAAAAACGAAACAATTCTACGAGACGTCTGCAGTTTTTGAACTTGACAACATCCAAAACGAAGCAATTCTACGAGTCTTCTTCAATTTTTGAACATTACAACATCAAAAACAAAGCAATTCTGCGAGACTTCCTTCAAAAATGGAAAGTTAAGTGCAGCGCTGACAGCCTCGTACCATTGCGTTTTGCGATTTTTCCACTCCACCTGTCTAAAGTATTGCGCCTGCCACGAAAAATTGATGCCAGGTCATACGAAGTGCTGCACCTGTCACGCAAAATCATCTTAGCAAACCTACAGATCT
>Ga0126342_10009628_pt1 | contig 17314 bp, 25 predicted proteins | sample Cyp1metagenome_FD_92528 | JGI IMG/M metagenome (GOLD analysis project Ga0126342, IMG submission 92528) | Coral microbial communities from Lord Howe Island, Old Settlement Bay, Australia - Cyphastrea 1 metagenome | ecosystem: Host-associated > Invertebrates > Cnidaria > Coral ... | reverse complement strand
TGCCGGTCAGTGCTATGTCTACAGGGTTACTCTATATACCTCTTGAGCCTTGAAGGGCGCATATAAATGTGCTCAATACTCATGCATGTACCTCTGTAGGTATTAGGTCGAAACAAAAACAGGGGGGGGGTCCCCCCCCGTTCGCGTGAAAAATCGCGTGATGTCCTTGAGCAGCCCCCGGAATACTTGCTAAAGCAAGAAGACTCCAGCTAGCTGACGCTAGCTTTCGTGATTTCACCTCTTGCATGTACGCAACTTTGTGCAAATCAGCTTCAAACGTGGACATGATATACAATTAAAGGTAAGTATCGCTTTTTGGCGGCGGCCTATCGCTACGCAATGTTTGGTGCACTTTCCAGACCATATCATACCTGATATGGTATGTGGTGCATCTGTAACGCAACTACCTGCCAAATCTTGTTGATCACAATTTACCCTCCATTCAGTTCATATACAGTAAGCCCAGTGGCCTTCTGATCCTTGTGTCTTGAAAATCATGACTTGGTTGCCCTTGGGGCCAGCAGACAAAAGCCTTGGCGGAAGCTCCTCAGGGTCTTCGTCGTCCGAATCCTCATCCTCGCCCTTATCCTTCTTGGCCTCTTGGTTCTCCAGTGGAAGATCCATCACCTTCCGCCACGAAACCTGGCAGATGGGAGCACAGAGCTCCCGCAGGTTGCAAAGGGTTTCATGAAGCAATGCCGAGTCCATCCAAATTCAACTGACCATATGCTATCCATACTAGAATGCATTGAAAATCCTAATTGTTATTATTATTACTGATATATAGGTAGATACATATATATATATATGTATGTATGTGTGTGTGTATATATGTATGCATTTGTGTACACATAAATGGCAAGCCTTGAGGGTATGGTTCAACGGCCATGCTGTCGGGTTGGTTCAACTCCCACACCGGCCGAGCCTTGTTTGCCAAGTCCGCTGCTGTGGCGTTGGCCAAATCTTGAGGCACATCCAGGGCCCATATGCTGTGCTTTGACAATGCCACTACGCAGCTTGACACGCCCCTCACGCCCCAGCCTCACAACGGCAACTTTTCTGCCAAAGTCATGGGAAAAAATGGGAAGGGCTGCACTCGAAGTCACTACCATAGCTCAGAACCAGATGGGCCTACGGCTTCGGCAAAAAAAAAGTCGATCCTGTATTGCAGGTGTTCACTGAGCCAACCCAACATCTTGGTAGCCCTCCATTGCCATGGTGGTGGCTACAAGCCATCAAAATGCGTTGATTTACATAAACACCAGGGCGCGAAGGTAGACAACTTGCTCCCCAAATCGCTGTTGTTCAGGGAAATTGACGACCTGAAATCTGGTGAAATAAGCAAAAACATTGTTTTCAAGCGGGATCATGTGTCTAAGTAGATGTGAAAAGCGAGATGATATAGAAGGATGTAATCATGCATATACGTAGATACATGGATCTGGAATTATCTGGATATACAAGTAAAGAAATATCTATGTTAGAGCTCCCGTCAAAATCCTTTACATCTGAGTAGTTGCTATTGTTAGTTATGGTTCTCGCTTTTGGGGGAGGCCCTATCGCTTTCCAGGGTTTTGTGGAAATCAGCATATTCGAGATCCAACATGAAGCCAAAATCCATTCCTAAAAAGGCTCGGAAAAGGGTCGAAGAGTTGTTTTGTTGGTTTCAGGTGCTTCGGCAACACTTCATGTTCCTTTCATTTTGCATGCATTTTCCTTCATTGTCCTTTAATTTGCATGCATGTCCCTTTCATTTTGCATTCATTTCCTGTCATTTTCCTTTCATGTTCCTTTCATGTGTATTCATTTGCCTTCATTTTCCTTTCATGTTCCTTTCATGTGTATTCATTTCCCTTCATTTTCTTTTCATATTCCTTTCATTTTCATTCCAATGTGCATTCATGTCCTTTCATCTTCCTTTCATTTGCATGCACTTTCCTTTCATTTTGCATTCATGTCCTTGCATTTCTCTTCTAAAGTTGTGGAAATGGCTCTATGGCTTGGCCAGGGGACCGAGCGCAACAAATGGTTATCGCTACGTTATCGCTAAGGTTATCGCTAAATAACCCTTCGAACATATGACATTGTTCGAAGGAAAATTGCCACAAAAACGACAGAGTGAGAGAGAGAGAGAGAGAGCAAAAAAAGAAAGAAAGAAAGAAACAAAGAAAGAAAGACAGAGAGCGAGCGAGCGAGCGAGTTCGATGCCAAATGATATGGTAAGTGCAGGAAACAGGGCACGACAGGTTGATTTCTCTCATCAGTTTTGCCCATTCTGTGAATGTGCATAACAGTATTTGCTTGGTTTACGCCAAATTTTATGGACTGTCGTGTATGGTCCCAGGTTTTCGCTTTTTGGGGGCCTATCGCTTTACAGTGTGTCGTGCACATCTCTGACAAAAAACTCCTATGCGGAGGTTTAGGAGGGTGCGTTTGACTCATGCCTTTCAGTTTGAAGCCTTCAATTTTCATGCATCTTGCCCGCAACATCCCACAACCACACATGACAACAGGGCCGCTCTTAATTAGTTCAGGCCCGTGGTTTGGCTTGCCATCAGTTTAACGTGACCGACCACCGAAACAAGAAATCTGATTGCAGCGAGAAACCGCGTTGTCAATGCGAAAGGTATGTCGGTGTCCCCGTACGTATCTCCAGATTTGTATCGCAGCATTGTACCCCTGTACCAGAGCGAAGAGGTGAGGCAAATCCTCATCTGCGGTCAACTATGGCAAAGGCAACAGGATGATATTTGACGCAAGGGAGATGCACTTCACATCTAGAATCTAGATACCGGCTAAGCGTCCTCCAAAAAACTCACAAAAGTGTAGGGCCCGCGAGCTTGAGGCACTTGGTATGAAGAGATGATTGCCGGACCATTCGCGTTGAGGGCAAAAAGTCTCGTGTGGGTCTCCTCACTGCGCGGCACTTGATGTGGAACGTCACCTACATGAGACTGGGCACAACACGAAAACAAACGAGCTCAGTCCTGACGATATCTGTAGCCTTGAAACACGAAGACCTCCGAGCAGCCCGCGCCGCACGTGGCTGCCATGGGGACACTAAAATTATCGTCACCTTCAACCTCCTCCTCCCACAGTGCTGGACCCGCATCGCCAACCATTTGATCTGGGAGCCGGCAGCCCTGAAAGAAAGGATGACTGCCACAATACGCCTGAGGAGCTTCCTCCGGAAAATTATCGCATTCAGGTTCGAAAGAGTCTGGGTCTCCACAAGAAAATTGAAAGCATTGCCCGGGCCCTTTCAGACCCTGACACGCTGGACACTGGCCCACCCCCGCAGGCCAAAGCGCCTTTTCACAGGATTTGCAGGCTGGAACGAAATCCTTGGGAACAGGGGACAGCCTGCTGCAATCCTACTGCTTGCTTCATCCAAGCAACAATATCAACAATGAACCGGAAGCCCTTCAAGATCTTTCATGACAACCATTGCATTGCCAAGCTGCATTCCAGTAGAAGCTTCCATGCCCCGTTTCAGACAAACCCAGGAGCCAAGCTCGGACGCGTTTCTTGTCGAAGCCCATGCTCACTCTGCCTTCACGGTACACCACCTTGGCTGCGCAATGGGCCGCAAGCGGGCTGCAAGCACCAACGGCACCCAGCGGTTTGAGCGCGGTCAACAGATACGTACTGAAAAAACCCGAACGACATATACAGTAAATTTTGAATGCTGGGAACTTCCCTCGAACCCCAAGTCTCCCAACTCACCAAACAGGCACCAAGGGACTCCGTAGATTGTACCCGTGGAAGCCTCACGTGTGACCGCTGCCAGTTTAGCCCCTGGCAGGCAACTCGTCACCTCTTCCGCCAGCATGATAGCAAAGGCCAAGAAATGACGAGAATCACCTGTTTGTCATGCAAAATGTGGGAAACCATGACTTCTATGATGATATGATATATATATATATATGTGTGTATATATATATTATTCATTTATCTATTTAATTTATTTATCTATTTATGTATTTATCTATTTATTTATTTATGTATTTATTTATGTATTTATTTATTTGTTTATTTATAATGTATATGTATAATTTTGTATGTATATATATATGTGTGTGTGTGCGTGTGTACATGTATGATATGTGTGTGTGTGTACAATTTGTGTGTGTATGTCTCTCTCTCTCTCTCTCTCTGTGTCTTGGAAATGGGAATAAGAAAGTGAGGGGCTGGGTAAGTCTACCATCAAGCTTCATCTGCAATTGCTAACCCTCCTTTTTTTTGAAGTACCAGGATACCATTGGCTGGGCCATCCATTATATTGATTGCTCACTGCTTAGGTGTTGTCAATCATGGTGCTTCCAGGTTCTTGAGCCACAATTCCGATATGAAATGGACATGTTGGGTGTTTTTCTCCGCTGAAGTCCGATCAGAGACTCATTGGCAGTTGGAGATCCATAAACCATGACTCATGACCCATGGAAGGAAATTACCGTTAGCACCCCACAGAATGGGAAGGGCCAACCCAAACAAGACGCACGAAAATCAAAGCCATCTGCCTACTGCTGTAAAATTATTCCCACCAGCCGTTGAATAGTCTTTACAGGTCACAGCGCATATCTACTTCTGCATAAGTTGTTTTTTGTCCTCAGGAGAGCGTCCCCATCAGAATTCTTTCCAACTCCTGGAATCAAGCCCGAGCATTCCTAGCTCGGCCGCCCCCATGACACCCACAAGATTTGACATGGGATTTATGGCACTTCAAAATGAATAAAGGTTTCGTTTATAGACAGGTTCCTTGGGCGGTTCATTCGAAAATATTCTAGCTTCCAATTTTCTGTCAGACTCCCCAGCCGTGCAAACTTCCACCAGCCGAACGCCTTTTGGCTGCAGCAACGGCTGTGAAGCACTTTTTTGGTTGCAACATTTTGCAGGAGGTGTCTTGAAATGTGTTGAACATCATTTCTCAAAGCAAAACCAAAGGAGGTGAGTGAGCTTATAACTCATGACTATCAACTTCGCAGCGTAGTTTTGCAAGTGGAACAACCAACACGCAACTCTCTTCAAATGGCATCTTCAAAGTTGTGGCCCCCTCACAGCAAACAATAGCAAACAAAACCCTAAACTTTATCTTTTTCCTCACCGCGGCGATCCCTTGGGTGACCTTTTCGGCGACCTCTTGGGTGACTTCTTGGGTGAGGGCGAGGACTTGGGTGACACCTCGGGCGATGGCCCCTCGGGGGTGGGGCTCGGGGAGCGGTTGCGCATGCCCTTAGCCGGCGGCCGCACTGCCGGCTGCGTGGGTGCCGGCTGCGTGGGTGCCGGCTGCGCGGGCGCCGGCCGGGAGCGGCCGCAACAGCAGCAACGGCACAGGCAACGCAGCAGCTTCCCCAGCAGCTTGAAGAGCAAGAAGTGCACTAAGAGAAGGTACAGGCCCGTGAGCCTTGAAAGTATGGGGTTGAAAAAGATAAAGGACCTCCAAACCAAGCCATGTGGTTTCGGCGTGCATATTAGTGCCACCACATTGTTGACGTAAATGGCACATCCACGTTATTTTTCCTACATGAAAAATAATATTATCAACACAAAGATGCGATGGAGTCAACACCAAGAATTAACGTCAAACCATGACCAACACCAAACCCTTAACATCTCTAATTAGTTCTAATTAAGCGGGGGTCCCATTCTAAATCCATCTACAATATATTTATTTAGCATTTTTTGAAATCCATTATCAACCCATCTAAAATATTCTAAGATCAATTTTAAATCTGATATCATATCTAAAATCTGATATCTATATTCTTTATCTATATCTATATATTATATCTATATCAAAATATGAAGGTAGCACCCTCCAGTGACTCGCTCCAAGATACCCCAGGTCCAGCTGCTGCTTCGGCAGCCCGAAGCGTCGCGCCGGGCGCTGGGCCTCGAAGCTCTCCAGTGCCGTGGCCACGGCAGGTGGGAGACGAAGGACGCGAAGAGATGCCAGGCCTGGGACGGTGGTTTTTCTTCAGAGTTCACCCGCAAAAATGTGGGTTTTGCATGGTGGTTTATAAATATATATATATATACACACATGTGTGTGTGTTTATATATGTTTATATTTATCTATTGATTTAAATATTAAAAATATATATACATATAGATATAGATATATACATGTGTGTGTGTGCTGTACGAAATGGGGGTTTTCATGAGACTGGGCCGAGAAATGAAGATTTGACAGATTGTGAACAGTAAAAACGTGGAGTTGAGTGGCACAAGAAAAGTAGGTGTGCTCCTAGCAACGAAGAGCGGATTTTGCATTGTCTAAACCACAAGAACGTGGAATTTATGATCTAAAAAAAATTGCCAAAATACCAATGAACATGATGCCTACAAGCTTTGCAGAGAAATGTGTTGCTCAAAACAGTGGACAAATGAGAACACAGCTTGCTCCTACAGTTTCAAAAGTCTTTTATTCCTGTTCTTAATGCTCCACAATTTTCATGCTAGCTGCGCTTTTTCCATGTCTTCAGGGCGGCATTCCCACACCGAAAAGCAACATCTTACAAGAAAAAAGCTGGTGGGTGTTTTTTTGAACTCCCCTGAAAACTATGAAAACCTGTTTAAAAAAATAAAAAACTATATATCCCCATCCCATTCCCATCCTTGCCTTCCTTGCAGCCTTCAACACCTCTCCTCCCATAGCCCTGCAGCTGCTGCAGGGCGCCCTCCATCCGCGCCAGAACCTCCTCCAGGCGCTGGGGGTCCAGCTGGGCAGCCAGAGGCCAGGCGGAAGCCCAAGCCTCGTCACCAGGGATGGCCAGCCGCATTTCATGGGTGAATTCAAGGGGAAATCTATGGGAAACCATGGGGGTTGTACGGTTGTACCAGTTGTACCATCAATCCGATTCTGGGACACATCCACCAATGAATTCAATGGTTATGATTCTGTTGATATAGGGATGATGATTGATGGCCTCAAAGATTTGGCTCACTTTAGGATCTAAAACTGACGGAAAACATTGGCACTCAAAATATCTTCCCACCCATATTGAACCTCCATGAACCTCCCAACCCCAACCAACTTTGCCAACCCCACCTCCTTCACCATCCGCTGCAGCTGCTCTCCAGTGGCCAGCGCCATTTCCACAGTCTCCGGCACCAGAAGAGCCACTGAGTCCTGGTACAAGGCGCCGGTGGACGACAGCGTGGCGATCAGCGCGTCCAGCGTCACCAAGGCCTCCTTCCTTGGTGCCGGCAGCCCATGGGGCCCGGTCGGTGGGAGACGACAGGCGGGTGATGTGCCCTAAATGCCTGGTGTTTCAAAACTGTGCAGCCACCTATCCTGAAAAATGCCTCTGGTTTCTGTTGCATTGTGTTAGCGCTTATCATCGCATTGCCCGATGTTGAGTGAGTCTCAAGTCCCGCTCTAGTTGGCCACATGGTAAACCATGGTAAACCCCGGGGCTGCAATGCACCACATGTTGCTCCAAAAGATCGCATCAATGGATTGGTATATATAATCAGAACATCTACAGGAAGCCATGATTTTTACAACCTTGGGGTTTCCTGCAGATTTTCCCTGCAATTCCGGGAAGGAATCCTTTGGCCAATCCCAAGCGTCTCTGGCTGCCCTTGGCCCAACCACTGCTGCACCGATGCAGCGCTGCGTAAGATCCGCGTCCAATCTGGAAGGCCGTCCAGTTGCAGCTCCTGGAAATCCACTTGATTCATCTTCATTCCATGGATGATGCTCCCCTCGAAGCATTGTTGATTGCGATACTGTAAATACCAAAGGGTGCATAGGTTAATGATGGTTTGCATCGTGAGGAGCCAAATGCCTCTTTGCTATGAAAATGGGAGAAACCCAATAGAAAGCCAATCGTTGGAACGAGCCTCTCACGTGGAACTGGTGCTTATAAAGACAAGGGAAGCTCTTCAACCATATAAGTATCACAAACTCCTAAAAATAAAATAAAAGAACATAAAACATACACACATATAAATACCATGTTCAAGTGCGGAAAACAAGTTTACAGGTCCTACCTACTTTCTGGCCTCCTTTCCAAAAAAGCGCTATCGTCACCCTCCCACCTCCTCCATTTACTAAGCTGCTTCTGTCCTCTGCATGTTGCAAGAGCCAGTGGGCAACACCCTCGACCACGCGGTCCTCACTCAGCTTCCTCAAGGCTTGCGGCCAAGATTTCAAGTCGCAAGCACCTGCCATCGCTGTGACACGTTTTTTTGAGAGAGAATTTGGACCAAACCATCCCATACACTTTCACTTTCACTTTCATCTGGGAGCTCAAAAGACTATATCACAACACACTATCCATCTATACTATATCCATGTTTTCGCTTCTCGCTTCTTCAAATGCAGTCAAGTACCGTCCCCTCACCTCCAATATTCCCCAATTATCCCCTACTGTAAGATCCATATCATCACTGCCTGGCCTGGATGTTCCACCTCTGCCAGGTAGCAGCAGGTCCTCACCTCCTCCAGGCCTTTCACCCGCGGCTCCAAGCCGCAGCTGAACTGCACCACCGTGGCGCGGTTCACAGCGCCGCAGGACTGACCCCCGCTGAAGACCAGGGTGTGCTCCGAGGGTTCGAAGAAGAGTTCCTGGAGCCCGAAGCGTTTCCTGAAGGCGGCTTTCCAAGGGCGGCTAAAACCGGGAAAGATCCACTTTTTGAAGATTTTTGAAGGGCTGGTGGATACCTGGCGACTTGGACTGTAAATTGAATGGGAGAAGAAATTTGTACATAAGAGATGCAATGCTTGCTGACGTTGATGACTGCAAGAGGTTCCAACCCCCAAGGCCCCCGGTTCAAAAGGCGGATGTTTGTTTCTGGCCCTGTTTTGACCTCAAATGTCAGCTGACAAACTACAAAGCTTGGGATGCTTTCAAATTGCCGGCAGCCAAAAAAAAAACGTCCAAAGTCTACAAATGTCAGCAAGTTTCAGGTTGCTGCTGCTGCTCATGAAGCCTGCAGGTCGTCCCAGAAAGATTTTTTGTGCCTCCTCTTCTTCAACCAGCGAGCACTTGCCAGACTCATCGCATGCTGCAGCAGCATCGGGCCCCTGTTTCAGCTCTTGCTGGGTGACGTACTTGAAGAAGCAAATGCCTCGCCCAAACTCTGATGTTTCATGATCACAGGGGTCCTCCAAATGTTAGATTGCAGTAGTGACTTCTATAATTAGCTGTCCGCCAGTTCAAACGGGCACCCCTAACCTAATTAAGCACCAGGATGCTGTAGAAAAAGGTGTGCCACTGCTCACGCACGGCAGTGGTGCCAACATACTGCTCCTGCGTCAAGTTCAAGCACTGGCCGTGCAAATTGTGGTAGACTCCTGTTTCTCAGGTGTGGCGTGGGTTGTGGGCGTTGGATGGCGTTGGTGGGTCAGGTTCATTAAGTGATGACCATCAGCCAGCTGTGTGAATTTGTAGGTTTACTGTATATGGGTTCATGGCATGGCACTACGAGTACTTTGGTTGCGCTTGGATGGTCCAAAGAGGGGGAGTCTGCAAACAACCAATATCTAAGAAACTCATGGCTCTGGACTGCCATCGGTCCTGAAGGACCCAACTGCCCGGTCTTGATGAGATCCAGCATTTGCTGGTCCTCAGTGTGCCGAAGCATCTGCTACTATGCCCGCAACCCGTTTCCTGCCAAGTTCCAAGTTCCCCGAATGCCAAGCCGGTTAAGGCATTTTTTTTGCCCGCCATAGGTGCTGAAGCATCCGTAGGCCCGCAAACGACGACGGCTTCAAAAACACGTGAAAGAGCAAGCAGTTGGAAGAATACGTGCTCATCATTCCATTGTTGGGACGGAAACGAAAGGAAATCCCTCGAAAGTTGAAAGCACCAAACCCAATTCAGCCCACCAACATTTCGACTTTTCTTGCAAATAAGATCACGTCAAATTCTCTAACACATTTCCACATATTTTCCGAGCAAATTCACCTGGGTTTTCCTCCACTTTCCGCATCCCAAGGCTCCGTCTTGGCCTCCCTGAGGTCCTCCATCAGCTGTGCGGATTTCCGATGCACACGCGACAACTTCTGGCGCAGATCCAACCACTTCGCATCTGTCATAGTCCACCCCTAGGTGGCCCAGGCTGTGAAGCTGAAAATTGGTTTTCCCGTTTCAAGCCCATTTCAAGGGATCATGTCACATTTCAGCCGTGTCCTTCACACAAATGCATGAACAGAAACGGAAACAACCCTCCGACTCCACCCCTCATCTTCCCTCAAAATCTCGCCATTTTCCGTGGTGAATCGTCCCCATCCCCATCCAACCCATGGCCCCACTCTCCCCTTGGGGCCACCTCCAACACCACCAGGTGCTCCACGGCCTTCGCCTCGATCTGCCCCGGTTCCGCCTGGCGGTACTGCGCCAGCATCGCCTCCATGCGCAGCGCGTCGGGGTCGAAGGGAAAGTAGACCAAGGCGCCGCCGGAGGCCACCGCACAGGTGCCTTGGGACCAGGAGGTGGGGAGGATGGGAGAAAAATGGAGCGAGAATAGTCTTACAACAAAAAATACATATAGCATTAGCATACCCTATGATATTCTAGAAGAACGCCTGGGCCAAAAATCACCTCTACATATATCTGTATCTATATGATATATGTATATCTGTATATATGTTATATATAAGATGAAGTTGAATAGAAATGGGGTGGATGGAGGTGACCTGCAGTTTTGGAGAATGCTGTGGGTTGGATAGAAATCCACGTTGAAGAGAGAAGGAACTGAGACTTAAAGTCATCTGGCTGGGCCGCTGGGTGAAGTGGAGGTGAAGGAAACCAACGTGTAAAATCCTACAGCCGAGCTGCCGTTGAACTGCCTGGCATCCGAGCAAAGATACGAACAAACATAGTGACACTCCTGGCGGATCTGGGTCCTCAAATACTACTCAAACGGGTGATAAAGGGAACCTGGCTTGAATAGCAGATCTTTATAGTCATCCATCCTGGAAAGGTTCAAAGTCTCTCCAAAGACATGCAAACAGCTTCCCAAATAACTCAGCTATCTCTGGTCCGAGTTGGGCTTAAACGAAGTCAAGAATGACAAGCCTGTCTCAAGTAAGATGAACAACCTCTTTACGTGAGGCAGGAGTCCCAGAATTGGGTGAATACAAAATCTGCAGGAAACCTCCATATTTGGGGTAGAAACTCAGGTTTCCATATCTTTCTTCACCCCAATCCATTGAAGGATAGCAAGGCACAACTCCCGCGTCCTCGGCCGCAATGCACGAGGCGTTCACCGCCAACTCCGCATAGGCTGGAGCTGCATCACCACCGCCACGTTCGCTGGCACCACCTGAATCAAATCCCCACGGGCCCCTTTTTTAATACATCGTGCTGTAAGATGTAAAGGGAGAGGGTCAATGTAGGTGCCATTTCCATGTATGCATATACATGTGTATGTATATATATATACACACACACGCACACACATACATACATACGATTACATACGTATATATATAATATACGTATATAGATAATACAGTTGCATATGATATAAAAGTACACGTGTCACATACACATAAAAATGCTCAGCATCCAAGGCCATCATTCCCCATCCATCGCCACGCCACCGCCAGTGCCAAAACATCTCAACTGAACCCGGCCAGCACCGGCGAGCTCCGCATCTGTGACCATTTTGGGATTCCTGGGCTCCAACGGTCTCAGTGGCTTGGATGATAGGAAAATCGAAAACCTCGAAACCGTTGAAGTGATATTTGGTGAAAAATCTCCGTTAATTCCCAATTGATTCATGAACAATGGTTTTTAGCCCTTTTTCCCTGTGTTTGGGCCATCTTATTATTCTGATTTATTTTGTTTGTTTTGAAAGCGGCACAAAATAGCCCATTACATCCAATGATTCACATTGTGAATGTGGTAGGTGCCACCAAACATTGTCCCAGCATATCCCCATACAAATCCATACAATATCCCACAAATAAATAACGAAAAACTTCTTGCCATACAAAATGTTGCAATTAAACCCCATGATCCCCAATGATTTACAAACACATTTCTGTCCCAAAACCAGCATCTCCAAGGCGCTTGCTCATCTTTTCCCGCTTCCTCTGCACCTCCTGCAGCTTCTCGTTGATCTTCTGTGAAGCCTCGATAAAGGGCTGTGCCAGCTGCTGGGCTCGCAGGAGGCGATCCTTCACGGACACGGCCTGCTGGGTTAAGGACTCCTGGAAGCGGGCACGGTAGTTCTCAATCACCCTGCGCAGCCATGAATGGCTTGTAGCCCTTTTCTTTGAAGCAGTTCGCCGTTGGAATAGTGACTAGTGGAAGCCCGATTGCCACAAAATGAAAATGCAAAGAAAGGTAGTATATACATGTAGATACCCACATCTGGCCCCTTCCAGCCACAAATAATCACAAATACCCACCCTACCCAGAAGTCTCCAGCATCTGCCGTTTCAATGCTTCACCTTTCTGCTCCATCAGCAGCAGTTCACCGATGCGCCCTGCCACCTTCAGGAGCTCCTCCCTGCAGTCCAGGTCGAGAGCTTCGCCCTCGTCCGAGGCGTCGCAGCAGTCCTGGCGAAGCGAAACTGGTTTTCCTCAAGAGATCTGGGGCATACCTGGGCATGACATTTGTTTTTTTGGGTTGCTATCCATATATCCTCCCCCAAATCCCACCCCCAAACCCCAAACTCTCAACTCAAGCAAAAAAATCTGCCATCCTCTCCTGCACGCCATCCTTCACCATGGAACTGGCGATGCTCCTCGGAATGCTGCCGGCGTTCTCGCAGCGAAAGCGGCCCTGGCCACACGCCGCGGTGCGCGGCTCATCGGCGCCGTCGCGGCAGTCGCAGTAGTCGTCGTTCAGCGCCTCCGGAGGCAGCTCCGAAACGGCCAGGCCGTGGCGACCTCGGGACCAAGGCGACACGGAAATCGCCATTTGGGAGCTGAAAAATGTCAGGAGTTGATCTTGAGTAATGGAACCAACCAGATCTGGTTGGGTCAATGATAACGAGTCATTTGTTGGAATCCTAGTCCAAACCAATCAAAAGAAATTGGAGAAGCCCACTGGTGACTAGCCACCATTGTAGCTGCAGCTTCCCTTGCCAGCCTTCTCCATGGCGCCCCGCTCTGAGCTTTTGATGTTGAGTTCACTGCGCTGATGGCAAGATTGTGGCTGAAAATGACTGAAGCGAAAATGAACATAGAGATCTGTCAAGGATTCTAAGGTGCTCCCATGATGCCACCGTGCAATGGCCTCGTTCTTTGTCTTAAAATGACCGAGCTCTACGACCTTTGCCCCTCCGTGGTGTAGTGGATCCTGGATGTGCCCCAAGCCTCTGGTTGCAAGGAGAAACTGATCACATACTCCATGGTCCCAGACTCAATGCTTGATCCGAAAGGGCTCAAGCAACATCCAAATTCAGCTAGTGGCCCCAATGTCTGCCGCCCCAGCAGCTACACATCTGAGAAGTGTCGTTCCCCCCCTCAAAAAACCTGGCTTGCTTGATTGGGTGACTTGGATGCACTCACCAGACCGCTGGAAATGTGGCATTTGCTAGGAAGCAAGTGAGTTCGGCAAGGCATCCTTACCAACTTGAACCTTTTCACGACGTTCGTTTGCGCATCTGTGCAGCATCGTGAAACGGCGCCAGGCTAGCGGCACACACATGCAACGAATCCAGATGGATATTTTGCTGCAATTCTGCAAAGGTCAAATTCAGCCTACAGCCCCTTCTTGAGCTGCTGAAACTCTCTCACTGTGATAACATCTGCCTTAACCTGCCAATGTGATGCTTTCCAGGGACTTTTGTTCAAATCTGTGATCTAAGCCCTCCCAACCCCTCCCAACCCATCCTGGTTCTGGCCGGCCAAGACAATCAAAGCGTGGAACGCCGGATGATCCGCATGAATTCCTGAGCATTTCAGCGGCCATTGCTGGGGCGACCCTGCCACAACAGAAACTGGTGATTCATTTCTTCAGATCATCTGTCTGCCTGTGGATTCATTGATTAAATACCCTTTTCTTAAATCTACACACACACATGGTCAGCTATTTATCTCTATGTGGCAATGTAGCACAGCCCTCCACAGTTTTCTTCGCAACGGTACCGGAAACGTCTCCAGACACACCCGGTACAACCAATTTACCTGAGCTTTTGCGAGTCACATGCCATCATTTTTGGGGAAACCGCTCAACCTCGACATTGCAACATGCGATGAAGTGGCTTCCTCACTCACTTCGCCATCATCGTCCTGGCAACCCCAAGCCCAACCCTCAGCGCGCACCGCTACTTGGGAGGGTCATCCCAGTAACTGCTTAGCTGGGCTTACCCAACAAAAATCTTACAAATAGCCCAGTTGGGTTATAACCCACCATCTGGGTTTATAACCCACTTATAACCCGATAACCTCAGGAATCGGCGACTTACCACAGCCGCCCGGCGCCTTGTCGGCTTCACGGATCATCTCCTGCAGCTCTTCGTCGGACATGTTTTCGCCCAACTCGCGCGCCACGGCCTTCAGGTCCTGTGGGATGGGAATGTGGTGCCTGTGCACTTGAACATATATGTATATATATATATATGTGTGTGTGTGTGTGTAACTTAACTTATATACATACGTGCAGGTATATCGATCGATCCATCGATCCATCGATCGATCCATCCATCCATCCATCCATCCATCCATCCATTGAATCTATCTCTGTGTGTGTAATGTAATGTCATGTAATGTCATGTGTAATGTATTGCATGGAATGTGATGTGATGTAATGTAAAGTGTATGTATCTTGACAACAGCATGAGTTGGATATGAAATAAATAGATGATCCCTGGACAGTCCTCGAAAGAGATCTTGCCCGTGGGTCCTTTGAAGAGCTGAAACGCCTTGAGAATCTGCTCCTGAAATCAGGGTAGAAAATCATAAAATCTGTTTTTTTGGGGTAGGACCCATCATCCTGCAATCATCTACGATCAATGCTTGAAAGTCAAAGTAGACTTGATTACTTTGAATCTTGCTAATTGGAGTGCAATCCTGACTGCAGCCTGGTGGTAGGAAATTATCTGGATTTACATGAGGGGTATGATGGAGTTGTCCATTTCCAGCTGAATTGCCGGAGCACAAACCATGGGATTCCCAGGAAGTGGGACATCCCCAGATTGAGACAACGACTTGCAATTCTCTGGGAGATATTGCTCCACCAGAATAGTGGAGTTGACCACAATTGGGGATGTTACATGATGTAACCGACAAATTGGGGAATCTCAGATGACAACCACAATGACAACCATAATGAGTACATGATAGGTCAAGCCCTTGGGTCACAAGCAGGCAGTCCTTGGAGTCCTTTTCGCTCATCTTGGCCTGAGACCCCAAGGAGTTCCATGCCCTTTTCATGGGAAAATGATGATAAAGCCCTGGAATTGGGGGTACTCATGGGTAGCCTATTCTCAAACCCACATCCTGCCCAGGGACGGTCATGATTTCTAAGAACTCGTTGAAGTCTAACATGCCCTGGCCGTGGGAACTACCACTCTTGTCCAGGTCTGACCTGGGCGATGCACGGTGAAGCAGCTGTGGGTCATACTGTATCGACATACTGTATCGACCTCAACCAGTTGCTTGGCAGTATCCTCCTCCTGATTCTTGGACATAGGCAATCTATGTATCTGATTTATGCATAAACATATGAGAAAATATTATGATATACAGTACGTATACATATTATATATATATTCCGATGACCCGTTGTGTTCCACTCACATTTTTTGTTGGTTTGACTCTCACATGCTATCGCGGCTCTTTGGAAGGAAATCTCCCATCTTCTGGGGTTGAGGAGAGACATCTTGTGGGGGTGAGCCAGCTGATATCCAGTAAATAGCCATCAGACACATCAGACACACCAGACCACCATTTCATGGATATGTTACATATGTTACACACCAAAATGAGCTCCAGCCACACTAACTTCTTCAGCTCCTCCTTTTTCGGCTCGAAGCCCAAAGCCCTCAACGCCACCTTCAGCTCCTTCGCCTGGCGTCGCTTGGCCGCTGGGGGAAGCTGTCTCTGGGTGATGGTTGCGCCACCCGTCCCCAAAAGGATGAAGGCGCACTTGCGATGATCCTCCCATTTGTTGGGTGAAGAATCCTGTTTAAAAATGTTATATAATACAGTATTATATAATGTTGTATAATATTACATAATGTTGAAACCATCAACTAACGCATGTCACGCTTTTTCACCAGTCCAAATATATAAACCTTTCCATCGTGTTATCCCTGTTGCTTCGTCCAAGCTCACCTCAATGGTCCCGGTGCCGTCAGTGTCGAAGAGGTCGAAGGCCTCCTTGATCTCCGCCTTTTGCTCCTTGGCAAAAGGCATCGGCATGGGGATTTTCAGCCAAAATTTCAAAATGTTCACCATATTTCACTGATTTCACCTATGAAAAATTATGAAAATGGTGAATTGATCATTGATCTTTATGCAGTACCACCGCGGGTCCAGAATGCTGCCCGAGACCAAGTTCCAGAATCATCGCTGATGGGGCAAACACTAGAGGTCTCATTCCATCACATTCCCTGCCAAAACCAAAACCAATGGTCGGAAAGATTTCATTCCTGGCCAAGAGCTAACCCGTTGACCTTCCTATTTTTGCCTAAATTCCCAATGTTTAAACTTATATTCGTACATCTTCAAGCCCATACCAGTGTGTGTTTGTTTTACAGGTGAATCAACCTGAAAGCACCAGCCAGCGCAATTGTTTTGCTTGAGCCATAAGCACAGCGTAGTAAGGGGTGAAAACTTTAGTATACAAGTGAGACATACCAAAAACACCCCCCGCCGCCCCGCAGTATTCACGGAGGACGGAACGGTGAGGTTCGCCAGAAATGACCTGAGAGCGAACCAGGCAAATTCTCACTGTCAACCCTAACTACAAAAGTGCGATGGGGTCTGAGCTCAACGGGTGCATGAGGCAATGGCAAAAGGTTTTACGATCCTTGGCATTCGGCGTGTAGAGCAAAGCAAAAGTGACATTGGCCTGGCTTCCGCCAAGGCATAGGAGCACTACCACTCCTTTCAATGCGATGGCAAATGGAAACTTCTGTAACAGGCCTATGTACACGGCTATTGTACACGCAAGCTACTGCAGTGGATCGGATGCTGGTGTCATTTTCTATGAATCAATTGGGAAACATTTTTCAAGTTAATCGAGTTGTAATTTCAAGTTTTGATGACGTGTGCATTTCGATTGAACTGAATGACCATGGGTCAGCTTTCATCCAATCGGCCAAACCTTCCGGTAGGCATAAAATCATGGCACAAGATGTGAAACATCTACCAAGATTCAAACTCTACCGTCCCATCAT
>Ga0126342_10009627_pt1 | contig 17315 bp, 20 predicted proteins | sample Cyp1metagenome_FD_92528 | JGI IMG/M metagenome (GOLD analysis project Ga0126342, IMG submission 92528) | Coral microbial communities from Lord Howe Island, Old Settlement Bay, Australia - Cyphastrea 1 metagenome | ecosystem: Host-associated > Invertebrates > Cnidaria > Coral ... | reverse complement strand
TTCCTATCTTTTCGCGCATCTACCTCTTCTTTCTTCTGATCTTTTCTCTTCTGACTCTTCTCACCTCTGCTTTTCAACTGTCCATATTGTCGGAAGTTTCACTTCTAAACTTCCTTCGACCATAATATATATATATACTATATATGGGGTATCGGTAGGTTTATACTATATATATATACAGATATGCCATGATATGCCATGATATGCTCTGCAACAGCCCAAAAAACAGAGCCACCTTCGAGGACTTCTCCTTTTCCAAGGTGGATCCCACGTTGGCTCCCAGCGTTCCAATGGCCTTTGCCAAATCCAGGCCCTGGCTGTGGCAACGGCGCCCCGTTTCAACGTGGCAGGAAATCTTCTCCCCAGATTTTTTCGGGGTAAAAACACCATGAAAGCCTCAACATAGACCAGAATTGCCCGGCCTGGTAAACTAACAGTTTGCGAAAATGGCACATTTATAGTTGATTTACCGAACTTAAAGATGGTGATTTTTCCATAACAAACTGTTAGTTTGCCAGAGGGTAAGATGATTCAAAAGTGTTCAAACTCCACCTTCCATAGACTTTGAACTCTGGTAACTTTGGAATACCGGAAGACCTGTTGATTTGGCTATGTCTGAAAATAGGGATTCAAGAAAAAACGTGTATCTCATGTCAGGAAAATGATCAATTCTGATAGACCATCCATTGATATCCGCTGGATTTTGGAGGGTTTCCCTATATTTTCAGACAATCCCATGTGCCAACACCATGTTTCATCTGCCAACACCAGAATCCTCCCACCAGGCTTCAAAAAAAAAAACATCCGCCTGGGGTTTCTCCGCCTTGGGCTCAGGCGCCTTGGGCTCCTCGCCCTTCTTCGTTGGTTCAGGCAGTTTGTAGTTCATCAACTCGTCCAACTGGCTGCAGGGGAAACTACATATTTATATATATTTATATATATGTATATATATATATATATATGTATGTGTATATATATATTACATAAATATGTATATATATATATATATATATACATCCATGTGAATGCCACAAGCCTACCAGTTGGGCATGTGTAATTGGGTTTACCAGAGTATTCCATTTAGAAGAGAATCTGGAGTTTGAAGTCACACGCATGGATGTTGGGAGGAAACCAACAACTGCCAATAAATCTTTCAAGGGCATCTGCGAAAAAGACTGCTAATGCATTCTGCTTGTTGCAACTGATCAAGGGGGGCTACACCATTTCAACCTTGCGAAAAAAAAAGGAGGATTCCATGGACAAGGCAAACTTCGCTAGATTCAATGGATTGGTTTGTTGGGGAAAATCTTAACCGGAAACCAGGGTTTTTACCATCAAATCTAGGGGTTTCCGGTTCCAATTTTCCCGTCATCCAATTCTGTGATAGATTGTCTACATCAAAGCCATCCCGAGTTTTGCCAGCGCAAAAGTTTGGTCCCACCAGTGCTATTCGATACATTCTGGATGAGCGGACCACAATTCCCAGTGTGTTTTGTTTAACAATAGGATACCCCAAATGCTCATGATTCATTAATCATCATGGTTTCAAATAAAATGCCATCTTCGTATCCACCAATTTTCAGAGCCAAATATCACATTGTTGGTCATATCTCCAATTATATATAAGGGTTGTTGCGTAATTCCCCGCACTTTGGGATTCATTCCTCTTTTCATTGCCTGGTCAACCTGATTTTTGGAAAACTGCGTAGGTAGTATGGTATACAGTATACTAGCATATATCCCCATGTATATCACATTTATAGCACTCACATTGTCGGACTTCTCGAGTTGCTTGGCACATCCCCTTGTGCATAGACGGCCATCTGGTCATTTGGTTTGAATTGGCCTGGGGGTTCGGGTTGGTGCATGTGTTGAAAGCAACAAAGATCAAAGATCATCAAAGTATGAAACTACCCATCCAAACCCAGATCAGACGCGAAGTTTTGGTCCAAGGCACGTCTTTCTTTCGCCGTGCCATTTCCAGCTCCAAGTCGAAGTCTAGGTGCGCAGTGGCTATATGGAAAGACATCACCATTTTTTATTGGAAATTTATGGAGAAATGAAGTAATCATCAAATGTAAAATGTAGCTGGTTAGGAATGCAGTGACCTAGTCCCTTGGTTTGTCTTACCATGCCCGTTTGCGAGAATTTCGAAGGACCACAAAGCCACCAGCCATGACCAGGTACTTCAAGGGCAAATCCAAGGTGTCTTTGATGTCCCTATCGATCAAAGCGTTTTCAACCCAGTTTGGTGAACTTCAAGAAGCACAAAACTATCAAACACATGGTGGTTATGGTGGTTCATCTGAGACCGAACATGTTCAACTGACTCTCTTGGCGTGGGTGTATAGACTGTATAGATGTCTAGTTTGGGTCGAACAATTCCAAGAATAGTTGTTCATGTGGATGCCCAGTGACCAACATTGTCAGACTCCTAACTCCATATCGCAGACAATTCCCCCATATCCCCCAAAATTCTCACAAATTGGATTTGTTGTTGGAATGGCCATAGTCTCCTAAGAAATGTGGGAATAGCTGGAAAATCATCCATGGAAGGAAAAAAAAATTGTACATCGCCATGTTTGAGCCTATGTTTGACTACCGACTACCCTGGACCTATTTGATGGCTGGCAATTTTGGCCACTCAGGGCCAATTCCGCTGTTAAAATAGCACCTAGCAGACACAGACCCACCTGCGCAACCCCAATGACTAGAGTAAGGATTAGCATCACTCAGAGCCAGCAAGCATCAATTCCAGGTGAATCCCTTGTTTTTGTGGTGAAGTTTCACTACTATTTTTTGGTCAATCTCCGATTTTTCTGGGAATATCGGAACATGTCTAGCTGAGATGCCAGTGATGTTCATGGCATGCTGCGGGTCTCTCCAGAACTTGTTCTTAAAGACCTCAGGCGCTGAAAGATGTCTCTGGATGTCTCTGGTCATCTCCAAGATGTCTCAAAGATGTCCTTTAAACAATCTCCCAAGACAACGTAGAGGCTAGGTACCCAGTTGGAAGGGGTATTTTGGACACCTTTTCCCCTGGAAAAAGGTACCCCAGTTGGAAACCTTTTCCCCTGGATGTCCCTCTTGAAGATTGGGCTTTCCGGGGAACGCTGGTTGGGGTGATGAAATTCTGTAGCTACCCCTCTGGTCATCCAACATGCCTCCAATATCCGGCACGTTGATGAGTTGTTGTTGGAAATGGGGGTCCCAGCTATCCATGTTATACAGACTATATACATTACCACGGCCCACCCATTCGACAAAAAGTGAGTTGTTTTTTTCTATGATTGGAATCTGAAACTCAGTGAGCAAGCAGGGGAGTATCCAAGGAACAATACATTCATGCAGGCCCTCTGTCAACCCAAGTATACCTCCTCTCAGCCAAGCCACATACAAGATGCCTCAGCTGGTGTATTCCAAAGCATAAAAAAATGCCCTATCCGACAGCTCGTTGGGAAAACCCTCCAAATTTGATCAGTTCGTTGATGGTTTACAGCGCCTGGGGACTGGAATCGGTCCGGTGCAGCAAAAGTGGTACCACTGGTTGGCGGTATCTGCCAGCCGCAAAACTGGAATCTTCCCCAGCAAAAGTGTCTTCCGAAAACTTCGCAAATGATGTGTGGGGTCTGTTCAAGGTGAGTTTTACTGTCAGGGCTAATGACCCCTTTTGAAACCACCAACGGCATGGAATGACACAAGCCGCTGATCGCCGCTGCTAACTTGTTTGCAACATTTTAAGCAACCATAGTCATATATATATGTGTGTGTTTCGCAACCCAAAATCAAAGATAGAAGTTCGCAAAATCCTAATGAAATATATAATGGTGAATTGCTCTTCTCTTTTTGAGTGCTTCGGAGGAAAAAAAAAATAGCACTTGCCAACCACTTAGTGGGTTTTTTCACCTCAGCTACAAGTGAACTAACCCTACTTACCCGGCCTGGTGAACTAACAGTTTGCTATTGAAAATGGCGATGTGTAGTGGATTTACCCATTAAAAGTGGTGATTTTCCATAGCTATGTTAGTTTACCAGAGGGTATCCCTTTTATAGCTGGGGTACAACCCACTTACGAGCCGTGGGATGAGCCACCAAGCTTTGCGGAAAATGACCAAACACTCTATTTCTATCGAGGGCATTTTTGACCCATCCCCACTTCGAACCAAGAATCCTGTGGCAGATGTGTTTTCGCACTTGGAGAACATTTCCTCAGTGTGGGTTGGGTATGAAAATCTTGGGAGAGAGCCATTGAAGTGGCCATACCCTCTGGTATTTCAAGATAGCTTTGGGACATCACCATGTTTTATAGTTGAATCCTCAAACTAAATGGCCATTCTCCATGTTTTATATTTATTCTAGAGTGTAAATTGGTTGAGGAAATCATTTGCCCCCATGTTCAGACACACCCTCGGAGCGAATCAGATCGGGTCAGCCAGTGTGGGCAGTGTTCAAAAGCCGCGTTTCTTTAATTTAATCCAGGTTGGTTAAGAACAAGATTCCCAGTTCATGGATGATTAGAATCCCCAATATAGTAGTAACTCCCTATACTATACTAATCAACCATTCATCATGTATCATTCATATCATTCATATCCCCAATATAATAACCCCCAGTAAATATTGGATGGTATAACCCCCGAAGCATCAACGAACAGGGACAGCAAAAACCCACCGAAATGTGGAGCCCCGCGACCACTAAACCTGGGGATTTAACCATCAAAGTATGTCGAAGTTCGTGGATTCTCTGGAACATATACACTGTATGTACAGGTATGTATGTCTATATATATATATATATATATGTACATATATATATATATATACACATATATATATATGTATGTATATATATATATATATATACATTTATATATGTATATGTATATATATATATACTTGGACCTGTTCGACAACATGGTCCGCGCATCCTTCGGGACATCAACAACCTGTGGGGCTTCACGTGCCTGGCCATCAAGGAGCTGAAGCAACTCTGTGTGGGAAATGCGTTTTTTGGGCTTTGCAGTTCTCGCCTTCTTGGAGCTTGCGCTGGCTGATGGGATAGGTTTGATAGAACACCCAAAGGAGCCGGCTGGCGATACGTCAGCTGCATCCATATGGCGACTCCCATTAATGAAAGCCATTTCGGAGCTCCCAAATGTTGCTTTGATGACTCTTTCGCAAAGCCTGTTGGGTGCCAAGTCGTCCAAACCGACGGCCTTGCTGACTTTGAACCTTCCGCAGCTTTTGAAGTGCCTCCATGAACACAGGGTTTGCACAGAGAATCCTCGTGTCTCAACCATTGGTAAAGACCAGATGGGACGATGGAGCACTGCTGTGTTGAAGGAGTATCCTCCTGCTTTTTGTCGTGGCCTCTCAGTGTCTCTCTTTTAAGCCATCGCAGGCCGACCGGTTAGCGATCAGGCTGCAGCATTGCCAGAACATTTTCTTTTGACATGCAAACGCATGGTTCAAACGGAGTTTGGCATGACACTGGGTGCGGACTACGCACAATAGCAGATCTTTTTGATTTTCCAGAATTTGATGAACCTTGCAAGGCCGCAGCGAATTGCTCCTTGGTGCCTGGTGGAAAAAAAAACATATATATATATATATGCATATGTATATATATATATAGATACATTTGTATGAATATGAAATAACATCAAATAACCAAGAATATGATATTAGGCTTTGTCCAGAAACCGGACAAACCCCGAAATCACTAGGCGATGGATTTGGGCTCTATGAGATGATACCGACCTGGCCGGGTATCTCGCACGTTCAGCTGCCTCATGCCCTCGACGTGCATGCGCCTAGGAAAGCCACGGAAGCCACGGCTTCGCGGGAGCCAGCTGACTCAGTTTTGCCATGCCACTCAGGTTGAGGTGATTATTAGGGATCTTGTGGTCAGAGATCTAAGCAAAAGATCCCATGGAGAGACCTTAAGGATCTTTTCAAGAAGCAGTAGTTAGACAAGATCTTAGAGAGATGGTAAAGAGACGCAGAGGTTGCAAACAGCAAAAGGAGATCCACTAGAAATATCTTAGCAGGGTAATCAATGAAGTATTGCATTTACTGTGAAGAGGGATCTTAAGAATTTAACAGATCTCCTAAGCAGATTTTGAACTTGGACAAATTATACAACTGTTGAGGGATCTTGTCAAGAGTCCTATTGTTGATGAAATGGAACACGTGTACAAAGAGTTGTTCCTTGAGCAGCGTGGACAATTTTGTCTGCACTGAAAACTGTGTGGTAACAACATCGCTCATAGCTTTTGAACGAAGAGATTTTGACATGTTTTGAGGAAGTCTGCAAAAAATTAGAATTGTGACCTCAAATCCAACTTGCTTTGGAAAGTCTATCTCTTAAAGCCAAAACAGACTATTTGCGGCCTCTTGCAGACATAGATAGTGCATGAAGACAGCCTGACTATCTGGTGCTGTCAACCACTACCATAGTCACCTTGGTGAATCATCCCATGATGAGAGAAATCAAACCTCCTTTGGACTTGGTCGACCAGACCACCTTTTTTGTCCAAGGTGCTCCTTGAATCCGGTGGGGAGTTTTTTTCCAAAAACGTTAATGAAGATTTCCTGCCGCAGCCATCCAAGGGCACTGTTTGGAGGCCCCATGACGATTGAATCACTGAAAAGATGTTCAGGTAGAGTTCATGGTGCTGCATCCCTCGAGAGGTGTGTAGGTACCTGGTAGATACCTCATCTCAACTTGGGGACGCTTGGGGATGCGCGGGCTAGCCGGGCTCACCCCACGAGATTGGGTGACTATCAATAGGCCCAGCCCATTTCATCCACTGATTCATGATCATTCTGAAAGTGCAATTCTGGCCGGTATACTTCATATTAGACCCAAGTCACCCAAGTCACCCAAGTCACCCAAGTCACCCAAGTTTTTTTACCTGGTCTGGATTCCTCGACAGTCCATCCCAAACTGGACATCCCCAGTTCATCTTGTCGAAAACTCCGTCAACCCATGGCCTCCTTCTTAAAGTGCACGTTGGCCATGTTCACTTGGTTCATTCCCTGGCATCAACAGTTGGAATGGAGGGCCATAGCCTGCCCAACCCCAAACAAGAGTCCAATCCAACCATCATCGTGACTGTCCAGACATGTCCAGACCCAGAAACCAAGCTGCAGCCGCCAGTTAGAGCTGGGTTTATAACCCCAACAAATTGGTAGCTAAACACTCGGACTATCAAACATCTGCAAACTGTAAACTGCAATAACACCTTAGGTTTTAGTACACAATCGATTTGCCGCTATGTAAACCCACAAAAATAAAAAAAATGACCCTTATATTCTATTTTTTCTACGTAGTAGCACTTTACGTTATCTCTTCAACGCATCTTAATACTTTTTACTCAGTTCAAAGACAATCAAGTTGTTTTTGTTGGTATATTTTAGTAAGTTTCAGTTTTGGTACCCTCTAGTAATTTAACACTTTGTTTTTTTTCACATGGCCATTTTTTAGTTGATTTGCCTAGCTATAAAATGGACATTTTACGCACCAGTCAGCGCCTCCAAGCAAGAGCTGGTAGGTCCAAAACCCGCATAGGCCATGTCTCCAGCATTTCGATTCAGGATTTGGATCACCACGGGGTAGGCGACTGGCCACGACGGCCACGACGGCCACGACGGCCACGGCTGGGGAAAGGCCACGACTCGTTGTTTTGGAACCAAAATTAAGGGGTAAGGGGGATTCACCATCAAAAAATGTGATTTGAAAAGCAACCAAAATAGTGCTTTAGCCAACCAAAAATGGAGCTGTCACCGGGAAAAACACGATGATTTGTGGTGATTTATGCTGGATTTACGAGGATTTATGGTCATTTACCAATTGGAAAAGGTGGGGAGATAATCAAAACCCGACCGCCATCCAGAAGTACTGTAACAACCAAACCAGACATCCAGATAGACACAGGCCAAATTGCATCAGTGGATCAACAGCTGAAGCGCGCAGCTGCTAGGCAAGACTTTTTCGTCTCGCCCTTGGGCCATTTGTGCAATGGCATCGGGTCATCCTTGCGCAGTGACCATGCTATGTTGTATGCATGCCACCACATGTCAACTTTAAAAAAAAAACACAGTAGCCGGTGAAGTACATATGCAATCACACTCCCACCCGCAGCTTGCTGTGGAACTCCAAAAGTTCAGCCATAAAAACATGGCCTTGTAGCCCGGCTCTCAACAGCGCTCATCCAACATGTAGGTCACCCCTCTTCTTCATCATTCACTTTCTCATCATCAGTCACCAGAGCCCATTCCTTGACCAGTGGACCAAAGGATTTTGGCATCTGTGGATCCGAGCTTGAACTCGAAGTAGAGGAGGTAGCAGCGATCCCACGCTGGATTACGCCACCACGGTTAAAACCCACCGTGGGCGCTCCAGAGGTCTTGTTGTGCTGGCTTGTTGGCTCCGTGAGGGGCACCAGCCGCAGTTCAGCAGAACCAGCAGTGGAAACAGTTCCACTTCCACTGCTGGCCAAACATCCATCCAAGTAGAGGCGGCCCACCATCAGACCAGGTTCTTGTTGAGGTCGATGACGGCAAGGCTTTTCCATCTCATAGTGTCGACCCACATGGACATCCAAGTCATCGTCCCTTGGATTCTCAGACATAGGCCAAGGAGGTCGATCGGCGGTTGTGGCTGGCTGAAGCTGAATGTTCAGGTTCATCTGGTCCATGACTTCCCGTTTCATCGTCAGGAAGGTGTAGCCACTCCACTGTGCTTCAGCTTCGACAACAGGATCGCCCCAGCGGTCGAGACAAGGAAGCCCAACCCATCAGCAGTGTTCACATAGAAGGCCTTCGTGACCCTTTCACCAGTCAAGAATTTGGCCTCAACTGGTGCAGAGCGATGCAGTGGGTGAAATCGCTGTTTTCTCGGTGACTTGCGCACTTTCACCAGGAAGATTTCATTCCCACATTTCGCAACGGACCATGAGTCCTTTTTCCCAGTCGTGTTTGGCTGGCGGTAACGGTCACCCAACCGTGGGCCATGCCTGGCCATTTCATCCAACATCGTTCCACCAGCTGTTTTCTGAGCCTTTTCGGCCTCTTTGCGAGCCGGAGGAAACTTTGGCAAAGTGCCCATGTAGGGCTCCTGCACACATGCGCAGAGCTCGAGGCAGCACCACCCATCGCTGAAGCGCACAGCAGCATCATTGGAGGTGCCTTCCGGCGCGCAGCAGCAGGCTTAGCGGCAGCATCTTGCGGCGGCAGCGACGGCGCAGGCTTGGACATCTTAGGGGCCATGGCAGCAAGTCGCACGCCCGGACCTTTGGGGCAGCCCAAGGGGCAGTGGTTTTCAGCAACCAACAGTGGCTGCAACAGTTCAACATCATTGCAAGAGTCACCACAGACGGGCTCAAAACAACTGTGCGCCATGCCACAACTGGTTTCTGCCACGACATCCCCAAAAAGATTGCCAATTTCAGGGTTACTTCTGATTTTCGTGGGTTCGGTGATCCCATTCAATTTTTTCGTGGTTTTCATTCCAAATCATCCCAAAACTGTTTTCTCCAGGTTCATTTTCCCGTGGAGATTCCACACATTTGCTGGTTGACATTTGAGGGTTTATGCCTCCAGGTTCATTTTTCCTTGGAGGTTTTTCTTCGGCCGGTTCATCTCCCCTGGCATCTTTTGCTTTTTTGAGGCCAATGGCTCTTGATGGTTTTTCCACCTGCCTCCCGTCGAAACAGATCTCTTTGGATCGACCTTCGGATGAAGGGGTCGGCTGCCAATTGCACGCAAGCCATCCAGCGCAAGCAGCGGCAGCAGTGGCGCAAGCGATCTGCACGTCAGCCTGCGCAGCAGCCGTAGACGCCACAGCCAGCGCAGCCATAGCCACAATCACCTTCACCTTGGTCACCACATCATCGGATCCCTTAGTTTCATCAGGTCCTGAAGTGGCGTTGGTTTTTGGAGACCCTTTGGAGGTTTCTTGAGGTGCATTTTCAGGGTCATATTTGGGGATTGAAGCATCAACATGAAAACCCAAGAAATGCCAGAACTTAATCCATTCCCTCAACAAGGTAATGGGCTTGGTAAGCATATCAGCGGGCAAATCAACTCTTCTTTGGTGCCTGGCTTTTTCAACAACTCACGCAGGCAAGACGAACGAAGGCACAAATGGCGTGTTCTCCATCCACCATCTGGGTTCAATAAGTATGCTCAGTGCACTTGAGTTATCCCCATAAAATTACTTTTTCTAAAACCACATCAACACCATCACCAGCAGTGCATGAACCGTGGATAACCCTTAAGAGGGCTTCAGCAGATTTCAACATGGTGGTAGCTTCACAATACCCAACCAGCTCAGACTCAGCCGTGCCCATGGTGTGAAATGCCTGCCGAGATGCTTCCCACTGAATCGGAGATCCTGCAGCACATATAATGATGCCTTTGTGACTGCAATACCTTGAGGAGCAAAGCCAATATCGGCGAAGGCCTCAGTGACCTTCTCATGCCTTGGTACCTGAAGTGTGCCATGTGCACCGTGGTCAAGGAGAAATGTTGTGCAAATATCGGCGACGCCAGCGCCCCATCCCTTCTGCACGGAGTGAGCCAATGTAGCTCTGATCAGAATGCCATCAGCGCCAGAAGTGTAGAGATTGCCCGGAGCAGGATCCAAGTCACTGTGCAGGTTCCACAGACCACTGCTCTACATTTCTTTTTTCCCCCATTAGGACCTGCTTTTCTAACAGTCACAAGTTTTCCAGGGACAAACTCAACCGCTTCTTGATTCAACATGGAAAGGTCAACAGGGGGGGTTCAATGGCCTTTGTTTCATGGACCAAACGGTTGTATTCTTTCATCATCGCATCTTTCCATTCCCCAAGTTCGTTTCTGACTTCATTCACAGGGACTGTGGTGGTTTGCAAAACCTCCCCCTGATTCTTGGCCAAGACACCATCAGTTTGAAGGCCACGCAATTTGACAACCCGTTTATTTTGGCCATCATGGACCAGGAAAAGATCATTCTTCAACCGTTCTTTTTCCCCTTGAAGCCATTGAATATCAGCCCCACAAATTTCCCCAAGAGACTTTGTAGTGGGAACAACATCCAACAGATCTTGCAGTGAACCGGAAATGTTTTGATGCATCCAACCCAAACAGCTTTCCAAACAATCCAAAGATTCCAATTTGGCAACAACCCGCGATTTTGACCCAGAGCCAACTTTTTCGGGGTTTTGTGGTTTACTCTCTCCCCGGGACCCAGCATCAGCATTCAACCCTTTGACAAACCGCGATGCCTCCCTCAGGTTTTCTGGGTCAATTTCATCAATGATCCCCAACACTTCATCCCCTTTATCCCCTTTTTCACCATCAACTTCAAGAACAATTTCATTTTGGGGCTCATTTTCCGGGATTTTTTCAAGTTGAAGTTCCAAAACCAAAGAGGACTCCCCCCCGCGATCCAGTCGCAGCAGTGGCGGCAGTTTCATCGGTGCTGGTCCTGGAGGTGGCTGCTTGTGCCAAAGACGCAAGTGAGGCCTGCCAAGCCGCACATCTGCCTCAAGTTGCAGCTGAGCTTGATCGCACAATGGATCGGGCAGAATGGCCTCACGAGCATGCAAAAAAATGTTGGTCCTTAGTCGTTCGGACAAGCCAACCTGAAGTCATGTCAGGGCTGGGACACAACAGGCGTGTTTCAACAAAAGGTTGACCCAACAAATTCCCTCTATCATGCCATCTTTTTCTTTTGACCAAAACAAGGGACTTGTAAGGCAGCATTTTTTGAACAGGGGAACCAAGGAGCTCCATCTGTTGCCTTAGTCGTTCCTCCGTGGCAAATCGCATGGCCTGGGGCCAATGTGTGTTGTCTTGACCTGCCATGTGGAGCAACAGCCTGGTACGCCTTTTGAGTTGGTTCACCTGGGCCTCACAATGGCAGTTACTTTGGGGGTCATCACCAGCTGTGAACGTATGCATCATGCAGTTTCACAGGTTGACTCCCATTCTCTTGATTCATCTTCACCCATGATTGGTTCATAGTCAGTTTCGTTTCCATCACCCCTATCATGGTCTTTCACGTTTTCACCATCATCCCCTATAGGGTTTTCTTCAGGTTTTTCGTCCCCCTGAAGGGAGTATTCTTTTTCATCCAGTCCTTCCCCCCAAAATGCATCCACAGTTTCCATTGGCCGCGGAGCATCCGAAGACACATCGCCAGCAACAATTGGCTGTTCGGCAGCTAACGGCTCGTCCCCCGGAGGAGAGTCAAATACTGGAACAAGGGCTGTGGCAGCCACACCATATTTCACAATCTTTTTGGTGGCAAGGTCACGTGCATTTGGAAGATTAACCAAATCAACAAACATGGTCCAAGCAGAACTTCCAGCATGTTCCCTACGTCGGTGTGGCTTCGACCCAGCCATGTTAAGGATACATGTCCTACAATCCCGTCGGTATGGTTGATGTCCCTGCTTGATGTGTTGCTTCCATTGATCCAACCCCAAACTTTTGGGCAATTTTGCTGGTGCAATCCCATACCATTCAACCAAAACCAACAAAGATGTTTTGATGGCAGCTCTCAACCCCGGCGCCCAAAGAGACCAAGAGGCAGTTTGATGCATCCTCTCATCCAAGTTGACCGCCAAATGTCGTTCTCGTTCACCAGAGTGACAGCCATCAAGTTCTCTCATGTCAGGGAGATTGGTCATACATGCTGTGGTTTTTTTTGCGAGTATGTCCAAATGCGCCCTGATCGAAGTTGATCAATTCCATTCCATGTGATTGGAAAATTTCAAGGAAATCCCGTGTTTCATCCCAAGCCCAAAAACTCCCAGATTCATCCCCCTCTCCATTTTGGAGGTAAGTTTGGGGTCTTGAGGGGACTCCATAAATCCAACCCGATTCGCAACATGTGTCATGCGGGGCCATTTTGAACCATCCCAAGACTCATGAGCATGCATGTACAACCCCAACTGTTTCAGCGCAGTGTCACTATCCGTTTTCTGCTGTTGGGATTCATTGAGGTGTTCAAACCCAAACCTTTCAGGTCCATTTCTTGAACGCAACCTTGGTGGACCTGGTGTTTTTTCAACAACCTGCTCACAGTACGACATGGTGGTCCCCCCACTACATGCAGCTATGACACGCCCCGATGCAGCAAGTCGCCAAAGGTAGGCCCAAGTAGCAGCATCATGGACATTCTGGCCATCTCGAACATCCAAGGTGATCATTTCGACATCAGCAGGCCAACCAGGACACCATTCCTTAGATGCTTCACCGGCATACAAGTGGTCCCTGGAGTTTCAACACCTTGACCCTCCATGTAATTCCAAATTCTTTTGGGAACATTCGGAAACCGTTGTGACCACCACTCATGGGCACTTTCAAAAAAACGGTTTCGGAGGTTTCAGAAGGGATGGCCAGTTCCATGGATTCGATATCATGAATCAAACCCAGTGCATGTTTTTCAGAAACAACTGGACAACCATGTCGCAACCAACATTGAATGGTTCCTCTTGATGGGTGTTTGATTTCACAACCATGGGCACTCCACTTGATGACAAAACCGAGGTCAATAAGTCCCCTTAAAGGAACAATGGGTTCAACTCGTTTCTCCCCCATTCCCAGTTTCCGGCCCAGTGTTGTAAGCAGTTTCGGAACCAAGTGACTTCTCTTTCTCTGCAGCGGCAACATCCCCAGTAGTTTTTTCAGGGCTACGATTTTCCCCCAAACCCTTCCCAGACTTTTCAGGGGCCCCTTTCCACTTGGTTTGGACACCTTGGCAACCCTCGGATCAGGCTTAGAGTCAGACCCTGCAGCTTTCAAAGGACAATCACGTCAGGAGTGACCAACCGCAGAACAATTGAAACACCGATCACTTTGAGGATCCAAAGAGGCATGACCATAGTAACATTGATCCCCCCTTGAACACCCTTTTTCACTCATCCAAACCCTACAAGCCTCCTTTTTCGGGTTCGGAGATTTCTGTTCCAATTCATTTTGAGGATTTTGAGGATTTTGAGGGATCCCTGGCAGCGGTGGCGCACCCAAAGCAGCAGCTTTCATGGCCGAAGTTGCCTTCGCGGGCACGCTCAAAGCAGCTCTTCAGCTTCAGCTTGCACATGCTCGGAGTAGTTCAAGATCGTCTCTGCTGTCGGCAACTGATCCAAGTTCAACTGCTGGCGGATCATGTTGAGACGATATGCCACTTGTGGGATTTTCCAATCAAAACATCAATACATTTGGTCAGTGCTCCCAGCAAAACCAAACGATCAGGCAAAGTGACTTCGAGTCGCCTGGCTCTTTGAACAAACCGTCGCCAGGTTCGAATCCAATCCAAAATTTCATGAACATTGGAACCACACTTGGAATCCGTGATGTTCTGCAACAATTTGGTGCGTTCAGATGCACCTCCCGGTTGAAAGGTGATGCACAACTTATACAACACCTGGTCAGTGGTCAGCTTTCGAGCTGATATGATTTCTTCTTGAATTGGATCAAGAATAGATCCCAACAACATGGACAAAGCCCTTCTTTCAGTTCGGGGCCAAAGTTGAACCCTAGGATCCACTTGGGGGGACCCACGTTCAACCAATCCCTGTAACCTTGATCAACAGCTCCCCTGACCAAAGCCCACCAATCCCCCGATGAGTAAGACAAGTCACCCATGAGAGAATCAATGATGCTAAGCCAGTCACCAAATTGCAGAGCAGTGGCATCCATCCACAATTTCCTGAGATTTTCAGAAGGATTTTCACCGAATCCACCTCAGTTTTGCAAGTTACCTGACACAGATGCTGGAAAAGGCGGCAAGGCAGGTGGGATTGGAGGTGTCACAGACCCCAACCCACATCCACTAGGCAACAGTCTTGGAGGAGGTGGTGGTGGCCCAGAGGGTGGCTTCGGCACAAACGGTTCAACAATATTTGACACAACTGGTTCGGGTACAAACCTACTCACATTTGGTTCAGGAACCGTTTGGGATTCAGCCACATCATGAGATTTGGGCATTCCAGGCTCTTGGAAATCCATTGCAGAAGCGTATGAACTTTGTGAAACATAAGACCCTTTTTCAGTCCCATGTTTTTCAACCTTTGGCTCTTTGACACTTGTCCCCATATTCAACAAACCTTGACGAACTTGTCTTCAGCTTCCCTCAAACAATGCAATCGGAACAACTCAATTGGATCCATTTCAACATCAACATTTCCCCTTTGTCCCACATGAACTTTTCGAAGTGTTGAGGAGTTTGAACCCGGCTGCAAACCCAAGGCACTCACGTCGTACCCAGGCCCGAAAGCTTCTTGGACAGCTTCACGCTGCTGAGTTTTGCTCCAGGTGGGATTCACAACATTCCCCATTTGTTCTGGAACCACAACAACATTTTCGGAGCCCTGACGCCCGTCACCTATGTAAAACCTTCACAAACCTCGGAACCCTTCATGTTGGAGCCCTGAGGCACGGTTTCACAAACACCAGAACCCTTCACAGTGGGGCCCTGTGACACATTTTGACAAACACCAGAGCCCTTCACACTGGAGCTCTATGACACATTTTGGACAACACCAGAACCCCTCACATTGGAGCCCTGTGACACATCCCTGGCAAGGCTGTGAGCTTCTATGGCAACATGCTTCCTGGGTTCTATCCTACCAGACCCGGAACTACATCCCTTCCCCTTACCAGTACCATCCCCAGGACTATGTTCATTCACGTTTCCTCGCACTGGTTCGGTGCTCGACCCAGCCCCTTCATTTGGTGGGTTCACAGACTGCTGCTCAGGCACAACAACCCTTTTGACACCAGGTGTTTTTTCGACCTTTTGTTTCACCTCGAGGTTTTCAGCCCCTTTTGGCTCACCCAGTAACATTGGAAGTTCCCCTGGAGAGAAAGACAACGGTGGGCCCACAGGCCCTAGAGCATCAAGCATACCCCCTCCACTTCTATTGGCTTTGGGTTCTAATGCCTTTGGCCCATCCCCATGGGTTCGAGACCCAGTTGCTTCGTCGAGCATCCGCTGCATCAAATCATCAGCGCATTCTGCCGCCACAGCCGCATTCACAGCAGCAGCTGCACGGCGCTGCACCGATGACTCTCGCCTCGAAGAAAGCTCCATGTCAGCAGTGATCCCAGCTTGGGCTCATAACCCCTGGACCAACAGCTGAAGCGCGCAGCTGCTAGGCAAGACTTTCTCGTCTCGCCCTTGAGCCATTTGTGCAATGGCATCGGGTCATCCTTGCGCAGCCACCACATGTCAACTTTTATTTTTTAAAATCCACAGCAGCCGGTGAAGTGCATATGCAATCGCAGCATGCAAAATGATGTATTCGTTCACCCATCCCAAACCAGCTTTTTCTTGGATTTCCGGGACCAGGACCAATGTTGGGTGCATCATTTCAACCCTTGGCCCCCCAAGTTTTTCCGCCAACCTTGCCTTTGAGCCCCTTGGTGGCCCCCACCACGTCCACGGCACAGACGTCACTGGGGACGCACTGGGCAGTGTACTGGTAGCTCTTCCAGTCCCTGAGCATCGCTTGTGCATCAAGATGAATCGGATCCGTGGTTTATAACCTTTCTATGTCCATGTGTGTATATCCATATGTATGTATATATAAATATATGTGTATGTGTGTGTTGTGTTATGTTATGTTATGTTATGTTATGTTATGTTGTATTATATTATATTGTATCTATAATCATATTTATATTTAGAATTATATTTATATATATATTATATATTTATATATTTATATATATATATATTTATATTTATATATATTTGTATATATTTATATATATTTATATATATATATATATATTTATATATATTTATATATATTTATATATATTTATATATATTTATATATATTTATATATATATGTATATATTTATATATATATATATATATTTATATTGATTTTTATGTTATATTATGTTATATTATGTTATATTATGTTATATTATATTATATTATACTATACTATATTATATTATATTATACTATATTATATTATATTATATCATATTATATTATGTTGTTTTATTATGTTGTTGTATTATGTTGTTATATTATGTTGTTATATACATTATATTATGCTATATTGCAATACATTACATTACATTATGTTGTATTATTGTATTATATTATATCATATCATATTATATTATAGTATATTATAGTATATTAAAGTATATTATAGTATATTATAGTATATCATAGTAACTATAGTATATTATAGTATATTATAGTATATTATAGTATATTATAGTATATTATAGTATATTATAGTATATTATAGTATATTATAGTATATTATAGTATATTATAGTATATTATAGT
>Ga0126342_10009626_pt1 | contig 17316 bp, 16 predicted proteins | sample Cyp1metagenome_FD_92528 | JGI IMG/M metagenome (GOLD analysis project Ga0126342, IMG submission 92528) | Coral microbial communities from Lord Howe Island, Old Settlement Bay, Australia - Cyphastrea 1 metagenome | ecosystem: Host-associated > Invertebrates > Cnidaria > Coral ... | reverse complement strand
GCATCCTGCAATGTGATGGCGAGCCTGTGTTGTCGACATTTAGTAAGCCGCTGAGGGATGGCGACCTCGTGGGCAATTTGTTTCCTGGCAGACAGGGTCACATCCTTATTTCCTCTCGTGGGACGGCGAGAGGAAGGTCAGTTGGGGTCCCCATAGCAAAGTAGTGAGACTACGGCTGATAACCTGTATTTTACAAGGTCAGCCACCAATGTAACCTACAATGGGGGTGAACCACAAAACCGCTAAGCACTCAGCTCTTTTGAACCAACGCTACAGAGTAGTACGATGATATGTACAATACATGGTTTTACTGCAGGAGTTTTTACAGTATTTCACAGATTTTGACGCATCTCCATTCGAGACAAACCCATGGAACAAGCAAAATTGATGTGAAACATTCAACTGTTTGCATCCATCCTGACTGACCGGGGTCAGGTCAGTGCAACGAAATCCATTGAAAACAAACCAGCAGGCCCAAGACGCAAAATTAATAAAATGGTAGTCATCCATAGCACTTTTACGTACCGCGTGGATCCGTCCTGGTGCTCAAACCTGGGATGTCCCAAACCTGGGATGACACAGTTAAGATGATTTGGTGGTCCCCTAGCCCCCTTTTCACATGCTGCGGGACATTGTTCAAGTTCGTTCGCAGACATGTAGTCCACCGCCGTCAATCCTCCGCAGATCCATTTGGCGACAAGGGCATCATTCATCAGCGAAAAGATCTCCGAAACCACGTGGGATGAGTCCGTCTCTTGGCAAACCTCCTGGCATGGCATTGAGCCACGAAAAATAGGGGTATCCCAACCATAAGAATCCCACAAAATAGAGGTATCCCAGAATAGAGGTATCCAAGGTATCACAAAATACATGGAAAAAAACAGGGTGATTTTACGGAATCCCAGTTCGGTGAGTTCAGAATCAACCTAGGCAGGTAGCACATGGTAGCACAACCCCCCCATAAGACCAGCAGACAGATTGGTGGTTGAAATGGGATCTTGGGCACTGAAATCACTGGTATCATGGGTCTCCAATTCCGATAAACATTCTCTGGCCCCCACGAAACAAAATGGCTATGGATCACTGCTACCCAGTAGTTCAAACATGTTCAAACTAAACATGTCGTGTTGATCCATCTCCATTTCGAGATCTTCGAGACATGTAGAGAACACCCATCCATGTGGGCAAGGACCAAAAAGATCCAAAACCACACGGTACCCACCCCCCGGTTTAATGCCAGACCAAACATATGTGGGTCTCTTGACATGGTGGTACCCCAAAATCATCCAAAAGACTATTAATAATCAAAACCCATGGGTTTGGGGTCCCCTCATCACCCATCTAAAGAAAACACACAAACGTACCCAAAAATTACAAAAAAATCCAGCTCGCCTGCTAACAGTTGAATGGTTAATAGTGGTCACGTATACATCACCATTATCCCCCAAAATAAGCCAAAAAATCTGAGGGAATGGCTGGGCAGTCCTTGAGTGTTCTTTTCAGTTGCTCAGTGGCATTGGAGGCGTTTTGCGCCACCTTCAGTTCGGCACACTTCTCCATGGTCGTCTTGGCCAAGTAGGAGATGAACCTAGGATCTTTTCAGGGGGTAAATAGAGGCAGGGAATGGCTATCCAACCACTAGATTTCTGACTTCGACGTGTCTAAGATGGGATCATCTTGAGGTCATTCACTTGAGTGGAACCAAGCTGGATTCGTAATTTTGAATCTCACTGGGTTGAGTGGGGAATCCATGTTTCCTAGCTATGAATGCAGGAAAACCACGGGGGCACACCGCGTTTTTGACAATACTTGACATGGGTCTGTCTGCACATAGCGATCCACCCCATTCGATCCACCCCATTCGATCCTCAATCCTCATTTTCACCATGTCACCATGGTTAATGTGGTTTATGATTGTTTTAACCACATTAACCACATTAACCCCATTCGATCCTTTCTTATTGTTTTAACCCCATGTTCACCATCAATTTCCTTTTGATGTGCCCATTTTCAGACCCAATTTCCTTTATGATTTCTCCAGGTTTTCTCATCTCAGATTCAGTCAAGGTAGATGTGATTGTCTGAAAATAGAGGACCCCAAAATCCTATGGTTTAATGTGGTTAAAACATGTTAAAACAATGCCATAAACCACCCATTTGGCAATGGTTTATACCACCTATTTATGATGATTTGGGGGATGGTTTAAAATTTGTTTTGCCCACATTACGATCATTTCCTCTCTGAAAATCGTCATACAGTGCTGAACAGCTACTCATCTCCTTGTGAGGCGTCCGTTTCGCTGTGAAGCTTCCTGTGACTCTGAAACCAATGATGGGGTCCCGTCACGTCGTCACGTCCGAAAAAATGTTTGTGTAGTGTACCGTTTTGACCCCAATTAATTACTTACTCGTTGTGAAGAATGGATTTGTATCCCAGATGCTCCATGTATGGAATATTTACATATATTTACCCACATTTGGGCTGTGTTTGGGGTAAATGTAGGTAAATATTCCAGCACCATGGAGCATCTGGGTATGGTTTTGTACGATAATCGTCGTGGGTCTTTGCAAGTGCGACCTCGAGGTGGATTGAGGCGAGTCAGACGTCACTGCCTGGTTTCATCTCCAACCTATAGTTAGATGTTCATCTCCGTTCGTGGCTTATGGCCCCGCATATACCCTCTGGTTATTTAACATAGCCATGGAACATCACCATTTTTAATAGGTAAACCATCTATTTCGATTAGGGCCATCTATACCATGGCTATGTTAGTCATAACCAGAGGGTAACATTTGCAAATATGGGTAAAATATGGCTTATCCACCTACGATTCCTGGGTTGCACCGAGCAGTTCGTGCAATTCTTGGGCAACGCCTTGACCGCACCTGCTGGGTCTGAAAATGTCATGAACAAACAATGATGAATTCCGATGGCCCGGAAGAGAATTTGTTGTCATTGAATCAAATGTAACATTGCCCAGATGCTCCATTTGTGGAATATTTACCTACATTTACCCCAAGAATAGCCCAGATGTAGGTAAATATTCCATACATGGAGCATCTGGGTTGGAAAATCCTCCGTTTAATGTTCTCATTGAAAAAACAAAACTATAGGGGGGGATTTTCCATTGCCACATTTGATTACCAGAAGGGATATAGTTTTAAAAGTATGGGCTCCCTTTCGGCATCCTCTTAAGAATGCCAAATATGTTCAGGATGCGGAACAAGCATTGCCAACCCAACTCCGCAACAAAATCGAGCCATAACATATAACAAGATAAGATTCCTCCACCCACGGCTACAACAGTTTCACATCCAACATATCAACTAACCATTCATGAAGATTGCCAAGGTTTCCCGCTGGGGGAAGCAAAACCAGCCCATACCCTCCATGCGTAGCGGAGCTTCTTCAGTACCTGATGTCCATAGTGAAATACATTGCCTTCTTCAAGTAAAGCTGGAACTTCCTCATTTTGAACTGGTAGGGTGGGGAAGATCAGCTGAAACTGAAAGGATGAAAGGCTTAAATATGAATGTTGCCTCCCACAAGCAACCTCTTTGATATGAGTCTGTCTTCAGTAAACCCTCAATGATTGGGATTTACTTCATCAATAAGCTGCCTACTTCGGGGTCTTCCCAGGAAAAAGTAGTGGAACAATAGTTGATAATGCCCCTTTTATACCCTAGTTGTGTCTGCAATATCCCCATTGACACATAAATTATAAACAGCTTAATGTTGCATGCTGATTAGTAGCTAGGTTCACTATTGTGACAAGAATTATTGGCAGACTATGCTTTTTGTCAAAAAACATGTTTGTGTGAAAAAAAACAACTTAACATGTTTTTTTCTGGAGAAAAATATTGCTTGTCTGCCTATCCCAAAAGGATCAGATCCCTTATTAAACCCTTAATGAAGAACAGCTTGGGCCCAATATTCACTTTAGCATACTTTAGCTGGTTTGTTGCCTAGGTTCACAATTACAGCAAACTTTTCCGGAGATGAGCCTGGAGCCAAGAGAAGAAGAAAACATGTTCCAAAAGCAAACTTCTCGTTATCTTCCTCTTTTCTTTCTTTCTCGCTCTTTCTCTTTCTTTTTCTCTTTTGCTTTCAACTTTATCTTTCTCTGCCTCTTCCTATTCCACTTCCTCTTTCTCTCTCTCTCTCTCTCTTTCTGTTTCTCTTGCTCTCTCCCTCTCCCTTTCTCCTCTTACACCTTTAATAAAAAACTTGAGGTGCAAAAGGTAACGCAATCAACACGCTGAACCCCAGTCACTACAAACAAATACTGTTACTACAAGTATGACCAGTACTACAAGTACTACAAGCCCACAGGAAAAACAAGGCTTAATTAGATTTTAGTTGTCGCCAATTAATATCATTACTTAAATGTCTGGTCGTATTTCATCTGGGGAACAGCTTTCAAAAACTCAACTTTAAAGAGGGTATAACATTCGTTTGAAGGGGTGTTGAGGGGGGCCCACACAAATCAGGACGGAACATTACTGACAAGAATGGATAAGGGATGTTGAAAGATGTTGAATCCAGGTGATAGTGACTCCCCAAATGATTGGTTTCCATTGGTTTCCATTGGTTTTCCCCCATCAGAATCCATAGCTTTCCCATCGCCAAGCCTCCACCGTGTGCGCGACCGGCGAGGCCGGCGCGTGGCGCACGGCTGAGGCGAGAAGCCAATCTGCCAGGAAGAGAATGGCCAGTGGAGGCCTCATGCGATCCTGTCAGGTGAAGGCCATGGTGCAAATCGGCCATTTCCAGGCGCTTTTAGCGCCTGGAAAAAATCTCAGGGTTACGAGGGGGATCCCCCAGCCAATTATGGCATATTTTTTTTGCTAGGATGTGGAGGGGATTAAAACGAAATTGATTTGTGTGCAACTGTTCGCTTACCCTCTGGTAAACTAACATAACTATGGGAAATCACCATTTTTAATGGGAAAACTCACTATAAATTGCCATTTTCAATAGCTATGTTAGTTTACCAGAGGGTAAACCGATAGATTAAGGGATGTAATTGACCACCTATCATCAAACAGTTGGGGAAATCCCTACGGCAGTCCATTGGGGATCAGCTCCCCATGAAGTTTCTATGATGGCACAGTTGGTCATTGGGGCAATGACTCAGCTCCTTCACGACAGCAAGAAATAGTGAGTAGGTTTCTTGACAAACACATCCATACTTAAAAGTCAAACATAGTTAAGTGAATAACAATGTCTTTGACATAAACAAATCCTGAAGTATATGATAAGTAGATTCGTCACTTCACATTGTTTTATGATAAACAAATTAAGTGAGCCAGTCTGACTGGTGCAGCAACTTCCAACCCGGACACGTTTCGCCATGCTGCGACGGGTCACCGTGTACCAAGAATTTCACAAAGCATACGTCATGACTGCGGCGGCGGGAGCGAGGCTGCGCCCCACAGCGGCCGTCTGAGCAAAGATGGATTCAGATCCGGCGGAGATCAATATGGACCCCAACCAATGATGGTCAATGTCTAATCTCTGTTATCCATTAGATATTAATTATACACTACATCTTCATTGAATATTCACCTTCCAATCCATATTTTTGTTGATTCATCTGAAACCAACATCAAGAAGATGAGTAAAGGATAATCGTTGCTGTTCTGGATGGCGCTAAACCCTGCCACATTTCCATACTTCCTTCCGGCGGACTTTTTATCCTCAAGGGGACCACTCTCGACGCGTGAAACGGCTGCTCGATGCAGCAACGCATGTCCTCCTTGAAAAAAAGGGACGCATCTTGCGCAGGAGGTCGTCACACCATCCTCAATTGGTGTCAAATGCAAATAGCTCTGACGAATGATTCAGGACGAGACAAATCAACACTAACATGTTGACAAACCGATAAAGTAAGCATTAACAAATTGTATACAAATCATAAACAAATTACCAGATATAATCATCATCAACTTCTACTGAGGATTCTACTGGTGGTTTGAACATGCCTGAAATTCACCCCGCGCAACTGGATTTGGATCATGTTGTTTGCCAGGATCAAAAACGTATAAACACCTGGCACCAAGCAGCCCCACTGCGTAATATCAATGATTTGTAGACCCTCTTGCATTTGCCTTCCACTTTAAAAAATGATCACAATCCTTGTTGGTACTGCATCATTGAAAACCCAAATTCATTAACTTTGGGGTGCAATGGCAATGAGTAATTCAGTGATTACTTTCTTATATGCACCTCTTCTAAAACATACATCCCCAGCTTTTTTGTACAACGCTAAACAGTTTACGCAGCTCAAACACACGGGCACATATGCAATATATACATATTATATATATATATATATATATCATGATACATAAGAGTTCACACATGATAGATGATGTACAATACGTGATTGTTTTCATGTTGTTGTTCAATAACACATCTATACTGCCAGTATATCCGTCCTTCGTCATGCCAAGAGCTTCTTCCCCGGCAGAAAGGCCCGGTACCCGGGCATCTGCGATCGAATGGTATCCACCACATGCGGGTCCCAGCTCTCACGGCCCTTCTGACCACTCAACGGCATCTGACGTGGCCTTGTGCTGTACTTGGGGAGGAATTGACCATGAAAAATGGCGATTTCAAAAATTGCGATGGATCAAAACCCAGACTCTACCATTTTTGGGGATTGACATACATAAACAAAAGATATTTTCATGCTCACCAGGATACCAATGTTTTGATCCACTGCTATATGTATCATTATGTATCTATGCCTGTCTTGTTCCTGGGTTGTTTCATGGTACTTTGAGGGTCAAGGTACCTGAAACAATAAGCCTTAAAGGAAATATATAACCCAGTTTCAGCTGGAAAATCAGGTTCACTCCCATCTATGTTACTTAAAGCGGCTTGAAACAATGTTTGTGTTTAAAAAAATCACCCCTGTTCAATGAACTTGAACCACCTCGGAACAATGATAGAGTTGATGCCAGCCACCCATGTTTTATTGGAAAGTCAAAGATCTTTCAGGAGATCTTCAGATGTTCCACCTCGGCCCTACAATGCCAACTGGTGGCCATATCAATGGCCAATAAACATGGCTCCTGTACTAGAAAAATTCCTCAAAAGTACTACCATCTGGTTATGACTAACAGTTTGCCATGGAAAATCACCATTTTTAATAGGTAAACCATCTATGTTAAATAACCAGGGTATATAGTATATATGATTAATTCTTTGTAATCCACTGGGACGTCAATTCAATCCTAACCTATTGTGGTGAGCACAATGATCATATCAATCGTTCTGAGTCAATTCCCACACCATCCATCTCTGTTAATTATTCACCGTCATCAACCCAAAACAAATCACCCAAAGTACCCTCCGGCAATCCAACATGTCAATGGACAATTCCGATTTTATAGATGATTGTCCCAGTTAAGCCTCCATTTATAAGGGATTTTCAATTGCCACGCTTGCTACCGGAGGGTATATGAAACAGGGCTATCTTTCTGCATCATCATCATCATCATCATCATCGTCATCGTCATCGTCATCGTCATCGTGATCATCGTGATCATCGTGATCATCGTGATCATCGTCATCGTCATTTCTGAAAGCCAAATGGGTCTGGGTAAAAAAAACAACAACAACTTGTGGTAAACAAATGGTAAACCATACCACACACACTTGAAAGACCACATGTCATCGTTGGTTTTACCACACACACAAATGGGGTATTGCTGGCTGCGCCGAGCTGCAACCGAAGATGTTCACCGGGAGGAAGGCTCTGCGGCTCATCCGCTTGAAGTTTCGGGTGACTGCGGTCATCACCAAGGTGGTTTTCCCGGTCATGGTGATGTCATGGTGATGTCAATGGGTTTAAGGGAAAATCTATGGGACACTCCAGCCTTTCCGATCAAATGTATAGAAGCTTCCTGTAATTCTTCAAACTCAAACCAATTCAAATCAGCCTGATGATGCATGGATTTCATATGGTCATGTCGTCACATGTCTTTTTGCTGGCTCAATCAGGTCCAGTCCCATCCCTAAAATACGAGACAGCTGGCAGACCACAAAAATTGAAGCGACCAGTGATATTATCCGAGCTGCTTAATACCCGTTTTTTACCTGCTAATTACAAGGAAATCGATCTACAGTAAATCCACCATCTTTATTGATGAAATCACTGCCTAAATCCCGCACTTTACTGGAATACTTTTTCCAGACCACTGCAAAATGGTGCTCACCTGCCCACCTTCATAACGTTAAAAGCTGATTTATGTTCACCCATCGGACAGGTTATTACCATAAACCCAACGGTCAAACTCGTTCTTTCAACCAACGTAGCAAACGACCTCGGGCGCCACCTTGCAGTTCTACTGATATGAAATCCTGATGTCTCACGGTAAACATATCCAGATTCTTCTTCTTAAATCCCGCATCTATCTCCCATATTTGATTATACATGATTCTAGATGATTATACAATGATTATCATTGTTTTATTCCGTTGTCCATTGTATAGTCCGTTATTATCCCATTCTTATCACATCATTATCCGATTGTTGTTCTATTATGGGATTATTATTGGATTATTATTGGATGAACATTTAAAAAAAAACATATATAATAATCCTTATGATTTTGCCGACCCCACAACATTTGATGGTTAAACCACAAGAAGTCCCTGTCCTCCGCCGAAGCTCTCGGTGTCCAGTATAGGACGCAATGCCCGGACCGCAGCTTTTAGGCCTTTCTGGTCATCACAAATACATCGGGGGAGAGCAACACATATGGATAAAAAGTGTGATTTTACCAATCAAAATTGTGGTTTGTTAATCAAACATGGCAATTTAACCAGAAAAAATGATAAATTTTACCATCAAGAATGATGGTTTTTCCATGAACATTGGGATTACACGACAGGAAAATTAATCGGTCTAAATTTCTTCCTGGCTACCTAGACCCTCAAATTACATCAAATTACCAAACATCACCTATAAGAATGCATGTTTTGTACTTTAAACAAGTTTAACAAAAAATTGGGTCAAGGCATAAGTCAAATTTGAGGACCCCATGATGAGCTTCGTGGCCACTTGAAGGGGGAAAACAATGATAAACCATCGGTATTGAAGCCAGTCTTGCTAGTTTTACCAAAAGGCTAGTGGTGGTTGATTTTGCTCGAATGTTCGCGAATTACGGATCAAAATTAGTTGCCCCTCAAACTGATTTGTTTTGTAAAAAAACATGCCATAGTTATTGTTAAATGGAACCACCATTGACTATGCCATACCCAGCCATTGAAGATCATCATTCCATTTTGAGGGATGGTTTCCGCCGGCCAACACAAACATAGGGAACAACCAGCCAACATTGCATGTGGATTGAAGGAACTAGCGACTTTAAGCAGCACCTGGAATTCATCCAACAGAAATGCTGATATTTATATAATGAGGGTTAAAAATGCCGTAAACCACCCATTTGGGAATGGTTTATAGAACCTATTCATGGTGATTTGGGGGATGGTTTATGATTGTTTTAACCACAATGATAATGACTATGATCCCACTATCCGCTGTCCCGACGCTGCCAGAGCACTTGGTCTTTTGGATCTTTTCATATTCAATCAATGGTGAAGGGCACCGGATTTTCAGAGCTTCCCAACAACAAAACCAGCCATATGGATTGATGGTTTATACCACACTGTGGTAAACTTGGGGATTGGATCAGCTGGATCCGCTTTTTATAACAGGAAACCATCAATCCAAATATGATCCCCAAAATTGCAATAGGGTTCATGTGCTTAACATGCAAAAAAACATAAAATATTCATATCCATATGAACCCAATGATTTGGGGATGTTGATAACATTAATCTGAACCCCACGAGAAGCTACGGGAAATCAGGCTGTGGTTCCCCGCTTTTCGCCGCCCATCCAGTTGTACTTGGGATCCTGGAAATTGGAGGATCATCCCCGTTACGAATCGTGGTGCCCCATAGTTAGATAACTAGATGAACTTGGTATAACTCGGGTTTATGATCATGAAATGTCATGAAGGAACATTTAATATCATTTAACTATATAGGTTGATGGGGGTATAAAACCAATTTCTATCAAATAAGTACAGTAGTTAATTATACAGATGGGATTACAAATTATAAACATTTATAAACCAACTTGAGCAGACTTAAGTATCTCTAGAATGAGCACACCTTGTACCTTTCTAAAGGGGGGCCCACATTGTCACTATTTTGGCAGGTCTATGCCGAAGATAGATCTCATCTCGGGCCATGAGCAACATGGAATACATGCACGTGGCATCCCTTAGTACATTTTGTTGATTTGTTTCATGTATTTTTCAATGTTGTGGAGATGAAAATTCGTTCTGAAGGGCAGTTGAAATTTGACAAGCTCTTGGAAGTTGTATGAATGCTCACTTGTTTTGTCATATCCTATTTCCTTCGTGATCTTTGACCACCGCACAAACAAAGTCGTCATCATCATCATCATCATCATCAAAGTGTTGCCATTTTTCAATTTTTCAATGCTATCAGATGCTACCAGCATTCACAACGCATCATGAGCCATGGAATGCTCCAAGGAGGGCAATGTGTACCTTGCGGTAATTAAACCTATGTTCAAGCCAGCCTAGACTACCAAAGGGTATAGACTCAGCAACATGGCACAGCCAACCATAATCCTCACCCCACTTTTAACAGAAATGGTTGGCATGAACCATCCAACACTGTATTACTAATGTGGTTATTGGTCAAAACCCTGGCACCCTAGGTACCCTAATTAGCTGGTGAATGGATGGTTATCCCAAAACATATGGGTTGATGTAATGACTCACCAACATTCTGGGGTTGCAACACTGAGCCATGTCTGCCCCCACACCCGCACAGTTTTTCCCCCACTTGCCTGCTGCCAGGTTCTCCAAATGTCACAGTCTGCTTGAGATCGCAAGGACCTAAAAGGCGACCGGGTGATACGTTGTGGACGTTTTCCAAGACCACACATGGATACGGGTGAAAGCTTTCAAGACATGGGATATGGGCAATTCTCCTTTTGCTTACACGTCAATCAAGCCGAACGAGCATGTTTGCCTTTAGCTAGTGGGACTCTGGAGATTCATAAAACCCAAATCTGAGAGCTATATGATGCTCATCCAAACATGCTGTTTTTGCAAGCAGCAAGCAGGTCCCAGTGTCACTTGGGACTGTCTGCGATAAAATTATGGCCCCAAAACATAACATCAGAATTTGCTTTGATGATGTGCATCCCAGTTGCGGTAACAGGCAAACGTCCTAATTAGTTTCTCTACAGCAAATGGAAGAAATCAGCTGATATATGTGGTTTATCCTATGTTTATCCCATTCTTTGTATCAATGGATTGGTTCAAGGGAAAATCTACACCGGAAACCATAGATTTTCCCATTAAATATGGGGCTTAAATTAATTAAACCAGTAAAAATTCCCTTAAACCAATCCATTATTTGCAGGGTTTCAACATGTTTCAACCATCGCTAAATTGGTGGATTTTTGTCCATGGCTCGTCGTACAAAAACTGGTCCGTTTCACCGAGTCACTGCGGCGGATCTCTTGGACGGTTCCACAGATAGGACTCTGCCTCCCGATGCGAGTCAAATAAGGTATTTTCATGGGACATAATGGGATTTTATGGTATTTTAATAGGATTTTATGGTATTTTAATGGGATTTTATGGTATTTTAATGGGATTTTATGGGATTTAATGGGATATATGATGGTTACCCTCCAGTAAACTAACATAACTATATGGAAAATCACAATTTTTGATGGGTAAATCCACTATTTTTATGGTCATTTTCAATAGTTTTTTGTATGTTTACCAGAGGGTACCACCCAAAACACGGGGTGGTTATAACTCCAACACTTCTGATTCAACGATCACACGATCTCATCTTAAACAAATGAGCTTTGTTGGCTTTGTTGACCGTGATTGTATTTTTGGTTTAAGTTTTTTTTCTTTTAAATGACCATGTCGTTCCCAAAAGATCTGAAAGGCTGTCCCTGCTCCAAATGTTGCGAACACCCTAATGAGCCATTGTATGGCAAATGGGTATGCAACATTAAGCAACCAACAAAAGTGGGGATCAGAATACCACGATTCGTTCAGACCAAACACTTGGTTTGAATTTGAATCATGGCCGAAGTCTTGCAGCACAAGGGAAGGTTTGTTCCATTTTTTGAGGCTGCATCATTGGATATGTCACCCATTACATCACATTCCTGTGTTCCTGAAACATCCTGAAACAAGTGGTTTTCTAGCAAAAAAACGGTGCCATGGTGAACTTCAGAATAAATAGCTGGTCAATACTTGTTCATCCTCTCAAACTCCCATTCAAACATATCCTAGGCGTTGGTCAATACAAATATTATATCATATGTTAATTTCCGTCCCCATTATACAATGTGGCCCCCCCCAGTTATAAGTTGGTTTATAAACCCCATGAATACTATAGTTTAATAGGTATCATAAACCATAGTTACTGAAGTTATAAACCAACTTTGCTATCTAGGGGGGCCCACATTGTGAGGTATAGGTGTGTATCTTCTCCATTCCGCAGTTTCAAACTTGGCTGCCTGCGGGGCACGGAAGTCCAGTGGTCGGATATCACTAGCAATGTTGTCGATAATGGTGGCGCGAGCACCATATACCTCGAGGACTAAGGTTGGAAGTGTCAGATGATATATTTGTATATTGTAGATGGAGAAAAGCAGGGAAAGAAGGATTTTACAACACTAAAACGATCCAAACGTAGGGAGATCATGTAATCAATGACCAAAAAAAAAAGGACCAAACATGACCAGTCCGACAGTCCATGGTGACTGGGGGTCGATTTCTACACCGAAGGATTACAATGGTCCCTTAAATGTTGAAAGAAAATCATGTGCGATGCAACTAAATTTTGCAAAACACTAATATAGCGTATTAATGACATGTAATGACATGTGTATATATATACAATAGTGTAATTAATACAGTATATATATATATATTAATATAGCTATAAACAATAATCCCCACATACTTGGACTGGATGTAACTGGGTAGTAACTGGGAATGTGGAACGACTAGTCACCAGGATTTTTTCTAACCACTTGCTGAATGAACCGGGAAAAAAAGTCTATCCCATCCCATAAAAATACAGGTCCGTTCATAAATAACCTCCTACATTAACCAATCAACCATTAATTATCAGCCATATCATATTGTCCCCATGTTTCTGATGGTTAAACAAATATGTTGATGGTTGATAGAAGTAGCTTTTAATACAATGTATTTTTGCTACAAGACACTATCAACACCCCCATGTTACTATATGTTACCTATTTTCATCAATCAACTACAATTAGTGCTCAACAACCATGCCTCCCTTATTTTCAAGCTGCGCTTTGAAGGAAGTTGGGTAATACGTCAGGGAACCTGACCAAAAGAATGTCTCCAGGCACACAAGCGTGCCCTACCAGCAGACGCACGGCACCACACGTGTGCCACCCCGTCAACCGGCAGAACGCAGGCATGCACCCAAAAACAACGTGAAACTTGACAAACTGCAGACCTCCAGGGTGCACCCCCCCAGACCAGAAAAGAAACAAGGTGCACCCAGACACCGGTGTCCACCCCATCCTTTCTTCTGCCTGGAAGGCAGCAAAACAGGTAGCCACAGGCTCAACTTGGGCAAGGATGAAGTGAGAAGGCCAGAAAATGTTTAGCCCGGGAATTGGGGGGGCGGGGGCAAAAGAAAAGTTTGAACTGGGTCAGAGATCAAACTGAAAAGAAGGCCTGGCCTTTTTTGCCAAGCGCAACCAACGCGCATACACAGCTGATGGTGTGTTAATTTCTGTGAGCTGCGCAAGTGCATCCGTGATATAAATGCGAGCGGTTTTGTGACAAGACCACCTGCCAATGAGGCATGTTTGTCCTAGGTTATTTGTTCGTCGAAAGAATTGGGTAGCACCACCACGGCGAAGGGAATACCATTGACATCCCTCGGGGAATTGAAGATCTGTGAGTAGGGTTTTCAGCCGTTCCCTCATTATTCCAGGGGAAACAGATCGAAGAAGATCTCCTGGGTGTAACTTGGTAAGAAAATTTTTTAAGGCACGTGCTAACCATGGATCCTCAATGACAATAGATTCTTGCGCCCCAAGGCGTTGTCCACTCTTGGTCAAGGGTAAAGACCAAACAACCCGACGACCAGTATCCCCAAACACGAAATTTTGTTTCACTGCGGCAAAAAGTTCACCTGTTCGAGCAAACCGATCAAATCCCACCAGTAGTAGAATAGCAACATCTTCCCAACCAAATTCAAAAGCACGTTGCGCCAAAGCGTAGACCATGACAGGAGTCAGGGGGATAGCTCTAGCAGGCAGCTCAGCACGAGTCCAGCTCCCATGCAACCGCCACCCCCCTACAAGGTGTCGTTTCACGCTGGGGATAAAGTGGCCGAGCCCACTCAAACAGTCTGAAGCAAAGGCTTTGGGCTCCCCATTGTGCCATAAATATTCAATAAATTCGCAAACTTTAGCATCCAAAAGGGGAAAAGTACTGGGGTACCTAAATCCATGCAATTGGAGGAATTCAAGGAAGCGTGAAACAGCCTGGAAGTATCTAGTATGTGTTGAGGGTGCTACAACTAAGCTCTGCAATGTCCCCAAGGCTGGTCGATCAGTTTTTCGCTGGGCAAGAGAGCGCCGGCCAATCACTTGGGCCCTAGGCATGACGACGGCGTTTTGCCCATCGCGATGGGCCGTCAGCTGGGTTCCATTTGGATTTTACCCAACCAAAACAGACGACAAGCTCCGAAGCCAAGCAGACAGCAGCCACTCGGCGGAGCGGGGATTGCAAAGCTCGGGCCGACGTACGGCCCTTCGTCAGCACACTCAAAACCACTTCATTGTCCACCAACACGATCATTCGCAACTGGTGTCCCTTTGGGTGTCGGACCTGCTTGCGCAGGAGATCTAGGACAGCCACCATCTCGAGGACATTAATGTGGTGGTTCTTCTCTTTCCAGGCATAGCTCATAAGCACCTTCCACGTCCAGCTTGACGGGTCGATACTTTGACGGGTGATTTCTCCCACACTGTACGGTTGCCCCAGGTCGATGCGAATATCAGTTCCTCTGTGCGTACCATTTCGAGTCAGGAGATACACCAACAGTTCTTCATCTGTCAGTCTCCTCTCTGGATCAATCCACTGCCGCAAAGGCAATCCGGCGAGCGAGGAGATCTCCTGACGGAGACTCCCCACCCCCAACGCCGCTGCGGCCGCGGATCCAAAGCGCATCTTCCAGGGCTTTCCTTCGTTCTTCACACGCTGCTCATTGCGCTCCCACACTTTCCACAACAACAAAGTGATGTCGTGAGAGGAAGCTTCCTCAGGCATTGTCACCAGTGACGCTAGCAAGCGCGCCACCACAATGACGGAAAAGGAATTGCCAACAAGTTGGCCTTTTGCATCGGCTTGTAGCTTCGCCTTCAATTCGAGATGAGTGCTGGGAAATCCCATCAGCCTCAACTGCTCTTCTGGTTTGAGCTTCCGCGGACCATTCTTGTCGACCACCATGTTCTTGTTTTCGTACCAGTATGGCTGAAGGCGATATGAGTCACCTTTCCAGCGAGCAGCAGCTTTGGTAGAGACAGAATTGATCCCTGCCGGAGACTCAGGCGGCTCCTTCCGCGCCCGTGGGCGCGTGATCGTGGGGAAAGGCTCTCCTTCCTCCTCCATCTTGCGGCTTTGTTCATTCAGAAACCATTCGAGCGGTGGCCTCTCCGTGTCAATGTGCACTGTGGGAAGGTAGTACTCTTCATTCCGGACCTTTTCCTGTCGAACCAGCTTTCCGTCGCAGCCGGAGACAAAAGGCAGGTTCTTCATCCAATATATGCGAGGGCGCCGGACTCGTCCCACCATGGCAGCTTCGAAGAAAACTCCTCCAAAACCTATCTTTTGCGTTTGGGCTTTGTAGTCAGCGGCATCCATCACGACATTTTCATAGAATTCCATCACTTCCCAGTCCGGAAGTCCCACATCTCGAGGAGCATCCATCACCCATTGGCGAAGGGCTAGCATTTTGTCCAGGAGCAAACTGCTGGCGGCTTCTGCTCCTTGCCTCCTTGGATTCAGTTGACTGTGATTGATGCACGGCCAGCCCCCTCCAAGGAGAACCTTTGTGCACTTTGGGAACTTTCGTCGCCACTCTTTCACTTCTGCATAGGTAATGTCTTCAATCTTGCTGTAGATGATGGCGTGGCGCGTATGCTGTCTCAGCACCTTCTGGCATGTGCTGTCATTGTCAATGGAGATAACCCCCATTGGGACTACTCCCAGCAGGTCAATGGCCTGTTTCATCCCGCCAATTCCTGCGAAGCATTCAATCACCAGCAGCGGGTCTGCGTTCTGGCCCTCGGCACCCCCTCCTTCCTGAGAGAGGGTATGGACACGTGCGTGGCCCCATTTTGTAAGCCCTGTGCTGGCGCAGGCTCCTCCACCTTCCTCAGATGCGTCTGTCGCATACACATGGCCATCAAACTTGGTCCTCTGTGACATCCAATGGAGAGGTAGGCCCATGCTCAACAGGAGGAGCTCATCCTGCGCAGCCGCTGACAGCACCTTGCCACCACCCTGATTCATTTCCACGTAAATCCGGTCAAACAAGGCTGCCAAGCTTCTGCGATATTGCACTGAGTGCATGTTCTTGGACACGACGGATTGCAAGTTGATACTGAAGCAGGGCACTTCGTCTTGCCCCAGGATCTTCAGATTTGCCCCCAGCAATGCCATGCGAAACTTGAGGGAGCTTCCAACCCATCCTCTTTCACCGTCAACATCAGCTCCCAACGAGCTCCAGGTCTTGCTGTTCTCGGCAGCTTTCTTTGGGTCCCGAGCCACGCCTAGTTCGGCCATCTGCCCTCGGAGGGCAACTTGTTCGTCAGACGGACACCCCTGGTAATTCCCCACCTCCGTTTGCCACACAACCTTGAACTGGTCAAAGTTGTCGACGTAGAAGGAGAAGTAATCCCTGGGGGTCGTCAGAGGGCCCATAGGCGAGGCATCGCCCATAAGTCAATTTCGTGGGAAATGGGCCTTTTTCATTGGATTTGGGCTGCTGGTTTTGGATAGATTGGCATAAAATCTCTTGACCCACTTTTCTGACATATTGGGCTTGAGCAAAGCTGCGCGCACTGGCATAAAATCTGTTGACTCATTCTGCTCTATATTTGGGTTTGAATGTTTCATGTTGACATTGCCTATGTTGATATTACATGTTCTTATTTGCTTATTATATTG
>Ga0126342_10009625_pt1 | contig 17317 bp, 19 predicted proteins | sample Cyp1metagenome_FD_92528 | JGI IMG/M metagenome (GOLD analysis project Ga0126342, IMG submission 92528) | Coral microbial communities from Lord Howe Island, Old Settlement Bay, Australia - Cyphastrea 1 metagenome | ecosystem: Host-associated > Invertebrates > Cnidaria > Coral ... | reverse complement strand
CCGACAGAGAACACTGTGCGTCGAGGGTCGCGGTTGAGCAGGAGGAGGAGGAGAGGAGAGGAGGAGAGGAGCAGGCAACTGACATAAAATCTAACAACCCTCACCTGGCAGGTGGGGAAATATTCCCATTTTCAAATGCTCTAATCTTGGATGATTTGGGGAGGCTTTTAACCATTTCAAGACACCCTCAACATTGGGGATCATCTCAGCTGTTGGGATATCCTCCAGTAATCAAACATGGCTTGGTAATTCCACCATGTTTGATGGGGGCTTTACAGCAATGACCATGTTCGATGACGCAAAGGGTGGGGTTTAAAAAGGGTTGGCCTATATTCACATTAATATGTGTATACATATGTAGTATACTGTATTGGATATCCATTATATATAATAAACACCACTCTGACCCTTCATAAACAAGGCTGGGTCTGCGGTTTTTACCATGGGATGAGATGGGATTAGCTGCACCAGTTGTAGCGTTGACACATATCTACCAGTTGGTCAACGATCTTGGAAGCCCTGGTCTTGATGGTAATGAATCGACAAAGCTTGATCCAACTAAAATGATCCCAACCAAGCATAGTCCATGCTGATGGATCAAACTGTTTGTTTAATCATGCTTACCTTCTGGTGAAAATGGCCATTGAAATAGTGAGTTTTCCCAAAATGGTGACTTTGCATAGTTATGTTAGTTTACCAGAGGGTAGTTGGGATCATCTTGGCAATGGACATCACCATTGCAATTTATCATAGGCCAATGATTGATCCACTGCCAAGATCAGCGTAGTTCGGAATCATCTCAGGAAGTTGTTTTTCCCAGTTCGAAAGGTGTAGACCCGGGAATCTGGAAGTTACAAGCCAAAGTTATTCTCCCATCTTGTTCCCATTGTTCTTGATTGATTTTGTCATTTCACCATGTTTGTTGGCAAAGAATGTTTTTGTATCTTTAGTGGGCTAACATCACTTTCAATCTTGGTCCGGCTCGTCCCACCCTTTCATGACCAACACTGTCACTCCGTGAGTGAAAGAATTCTTGTCTTAAAGCCAATAATCCCTCCATTTTCGCCTGTATTGGACCTATTTATTGCTGGATCCCTCAAAATGGTGGCATTTCCCAACATTTCGTGGCAAGAAAATATCCCCAATGTGTCAATGAATGCTTGATGATTAAACCCAAATTTGTTTAACACGGGTCTTAAATGATTAATCCAATTAAGCTCACATGTTGCGCGCCGTGCTTTCCTCGGGTTTCACCAAGTGACGCTATCGAGGTGTTGCATGATGTAGGGAGGATTCGTCATGCCCGTCCGCAGCATCACCTGTCGTGAAATCTGCCACGAAACCCGTCCGCACTCCGAAAAAATGCAAGGTCCCGGTGTCTGAATCTGTTCGATTCATTTTGGGCACCAAAGAGATAAGATGGTAAACAGATGGTCAACTTGGATTCAGATGGGGTTAACAAGCCCTTGATTAGGGAACATCCCATTCATTTGTTGGGTATGGGTATAGCTAGTCGAGTGATCGCTGACGGGCCTGCTCTCCATGGCACGATGTCAAAGGTGGAACCGAGCAGATTTCTTATGGTCCAACATCAGTGTGATTATGCTTTGTTTGCTGCGAACTTATGGAAAACCATTGTCATCTTCACATAACCTTCCTATTCTTTTGATGAGAGCCAAGATCACTTTCAAGGTGGGGACTCCCATGGGGTGTGGTGTTTTTGCTCCTCCAAGAAGGTCCAAACTGTGGGGACTCCCTGCGAAGTGGTGAGCGTTTCGTGGTTTATGGCAAACTCCCAAACAGATACCAGATAAAATCCTACTAAAATAGTGGTGACTTGGGGACTCAAATCTATCTTTCTTTTGCAGGTTACTATATCAAGGAAAGCAACCATGACCGTCATGACCCCAAGAATGATCATGCGAAGCTTTTGGGGATGATCCCCTTGAATATGATCTGAGGATCAAGCCGCCAAATTCATGTTTCCCTTCGAGATTCTAGATGTGCACTCCTGAAACTATCCCTCTAACATCGTGGAAGGCAAAAAATGGCCCTGTCCGAAAATCATCCTGACTCGATCGAAGGCGAAATTCAGGAGGCTACGGGGGTGCCGTTGAGGTTCTATAATGTTCTATATGAGTATAACCATGGTGAAATAAGCCCCACGAGTTGGGATAAAACATGATATTATCATGAATATAACCGCTATAAGTATGGTGAAATATATCTACTTAGTTCACTTAGCCGGGATCTCAAGGCTCCCAGTCTGACACCAAAAACAGGGGCCCATATCTGCCCAGTGGCTTGTGGTGGCAGAGCATCCGACAAGCGAAGCAAGAGCTCACCGATGTTGCTCCCGATGTCCACACCATAAGCGCCCATGTCCTGAATGCTGAGCCAGAACTGAGGCCGTAACTGCCATAACTGACAAAAACTTGGCCGTTGTTTGTGGTTGATATCCTCTGGTAATGACTAACATAGCTATTGAAAATGACCATAGAAACAGTTGATTTACCCATTAATAGCATGGTGATTTTCCAGATCGTTATGTAAACGTTTACCAGATGGTAAGTCTCACCCAAAAACGTGTCCATGATGCAAAAGTTGCTCATCCCTCCTGATTGGTCATCAACACAACCCAGTTTTGTCATCAACACATATCCCACTTTTGACCATCAACCAAGCGGGTGGAACTCTCTCGCTTAGATTCAACCCATAACCTATGATTTAGCCCTGAATAGATTCAAATCTTCCAAGACCTGTACATGACCAACAGGTTTCAGTTCAAGATAGATTCAGCAAATAGAAATGTTACGAATCCATATCTGGTCACTCTGAATGTCATTCTAACAGTCAACAATTCAAAAAATCATTCTGAACCATCAACAACAGTGTTTTTTCCCCACCAGCTATGCTTTACATGGTTTACTTAATATGGATGTATGCCATATCCATAATTCCACATCAATTCTGAAGCCCATTTTCTGCATAAAGAACTTGTTCATTCCATATCAATTTTGAACCAAGCATGTTTCCATCTGGGGAAGTCTTTAGCACGATGGCTTCCAAAAGAAACAAATCCCATATATATATTATAACATATACATAATAGTATATTTAAACATAAATATATATATAACTAATTATACTTATATATTAAGTAATATATATATATTATATATATATATATGTCATTATATAATATACATCCCATGGATCGAAACCAAGGCTCCTCCGAGGCCAGCTCGATGTGGCACACCCCTTCCTCCGCCGCCTCTTGGGCCCGTGCCACGATCTCCTGGATCTTCGTTGGAAAAGTGGCCATTTTTTGGATGGTGAAATTGGTGAAACGCCAGGTGAAACTGGAACCATAGTGATAAACCATGTATGTTTTTCATATAACATATATGATATAACATATATATATATATGATATAATAATATATCAATATCTATATATATATGACTTTTTCTGATCTTTTGTGAGGTTTCAAAAAGGGGAAACATGATGGTTTAACAATGTGTAACCATGGTTTTTACCGTTTGACCAAGATTGGGAGTTGAAAGCCTGTGAAAAATGCCATAAATCATGGATTTACCATGCCAAAATGGGTGGTTTAAGCAACACTTAAATAGGGATGAAACATGGGTTGTCATTTTTGGATTGTTTGACCAAGAAAATGGGAGGAAAACCAAGCCCAGTCAGGTGAACCTCATGATGTGGCATCACTTTATGGGTAAACCTTCCTGAATGATACCCTCTGGTAAACTAAGATAGCTATAGAAAATCACCATGTTGAATGGATAAATCAACTATAAATGGGGCATTGTCAATAGCTATGGTAGTCATTACCAGAGGCTAGATGCATTGTGTTTTCATGTTCAAAGGAGAAAAAAACTATACACCATGTCATTGAGATTCAACTCTTCGACAACACCAGCAAATTATGTTTTGGAGAAACAAAAACATGTCATTGAGATTCAACTCTTCGACAACTATCTGCAAATTCCAGCAATAAACTAAATAAATACAGTAAACTCAAGTCTTGACCAGCAAATTCCAGCACGTTCTGAAAAAGAGCTGATCTTGACCATCTCGGTTTTTTCAGGATCAGCTCACTTGGAGATTTCACTCAGTTCACTGGAACGAAAGGCCAGACTGGCCAAGTTGGAGCAGCAGTTTCCACAAGGTTTATGGAAAATAGTTTTATGGTTTATAGCCAAGTTTAAATTATCATTAACAATCATTGTTTTATAGCAAATTACCATATCATTACCATATGTTATTACCATAGTATTAAATATACCATCTGGTTATTTGTTACAGTTTGCCATGGAAAATCACCATGCTATTAAGAACGGTAAACCATCTATTTCTATGGGCCATGGCTTCCATGGCTATGTAACAAATAACCAGATGGTAACCAGTAAAAAAACCTCCAATCTTTTTTGAAGGGGCTTCTGATGGTGATTCTATGATGGGTTTAACTCTGGTTTGCTGGTTGTGCTGGTTGCTGGTTATATGGGTTATATGGTGGGAGTTTAAGAACCAGAGCTTCTATTGTTCGGAGCATAGGGCGCTTCGTCTCGGTGAGGGCTTCCCTGATGTTATGTACTGTGAAGTCAACAGGGACTTAATGGTATCACCGTTAGTACTATTAGTCACTGTTAGTTTACCAGACTTAATGTCACTCTTGGTACAAATGACTTAAATGGTATCACTATTAGTCACCGTTGGTTCCGAACAGGCACAGTACTGGGTGGTTTCTCAGTGGCTACTGATGAGAGCCCCACTCTTAGTCAGTATCCTCTCATCGTTCATTGCAACTGCCCCTACTGAAAGAAATGGGGCCCATCGGCAAGACTTCGTCAATGATAGCTATGGACATGTATTATATTGTTTATATATACGAATAGGTTATATATACATATATATATTATATTACATATGCTTTTAAGTTGAAGCTCCCACAGTGGAGGATGAAATCCCCGTCTCCTCCACCGAATATGACCTCAGCGAAGCTGGCGGAGTGACGAGACTGGGACGGGATTGGTATAAATTGATGGGTTGCAAGGAAAATCTTCACCAGAAACCATGCTTTCTACCAACAATAAATCATCCAATGAATAAAACCTCCCAACTACACCTGATTCAAACCTTTTTCGTACGCTTCTCCAAGCACTGTATTTTTTCGTTGTTTTTTTGGAGGGGCCACATTTTCCTTGGCCCAGGTGGTAAACCTCCTGTTTCGGATGGTTTATACGGCCCAAGTATAGTCATTTTGGGGCTGGTTTACAATTCGGTTCACAACATCACAGACTTTACCTTTCACCTTGAGTAATAATAAGCTACGGGATTGTGTATTGATATATGCCCAATGGATAATAATGGTCCCTAGATCAGGATATACCAATAAAAAATATACTTTTTACCATATATCTACTAACCATGTTTTTTATCATGTATTATCCACATATTGTTCATTATATCGCTAGATAATATACAGTAAGTGTTTACATGTTTTTACCTTTTCTGTCTTGTCCTGCAAGAGGGTACTTTGACTGCACCTGCAGAGTGAAAACCCTTCTGACATACCCCCAGAAGAGGACTCTTTTGTTGGGAGGACAGGAGTCCCCCTATGAATTATCATGGACTGATTGGTGGCTTTAACCAATCCCAAAAATGACCAAAAATATGAGTCATCTCAACCAATCATCCCAAGGGTTGAAAAAACATTGGAAAAAAATAAATATGCGAAACCACCAGCTTCTATTTATGGGAATTTCCATTGAGTACAACGCCTGGAATAATAGAAGTTAAAAGATCATCTACTTTCATGACATATTTGCAGCATGAATGGCAACTGATTTCCACTTGTCAAAATGATGGTTCATCTTGTAGATATCAATTCCATACAAACCAAAACCTAGGGCATTAAAAAAAAAAACTTGAACAATCTAGAATTATAATCTAGATCAACTACGATCATTCACGATTGCCTTTTTCAATTCGCGCGGCCTTTTTCGTAGCTGTTACTTGGGTGGCTCATCCGACTGCATGTCGGTAGGTTATAACTAACGTGATGAGTGGATAGCAGGGATAAATTCTACTTACCCTCTGGTTATTTGTTACATAGCCATGGTATGGATGGCCCTAATCGAAATAGATGGTTTACCTTTCTTAATAGCATGGTGATTTTCCATGGCAAACTGTAACAAATAACCAGATGGTAAACAATATAAAACATGAGAAAACATAATTTGCCTGGATGACCTGTTGCCTTTTTTTTTGGGCGCTCAAATAAAGCCCCGTGACATGACAGGTGATAAGTCTATGGAAGCCATTGCCCATTCCGGTTATATCAGGGATATAGAGTTGAACATACAACACACATGAAACCAACAGGAGAAACAACTTTAAATGAATCTTGTCAACAACAAGAGAAACCCTATCTTAGTTTACCCAAACCAACAAGTTTACTCCAACATACCCAGGTATCTTTGTTGGTTTATAATCCCACTACCCTCAGGTAAACTAACAGTTTGCGAACTGGAAAATCACCATCTTTTATGGGTGTATTTCATACTATTTCATACTATTTCTATGTGCCATGTCTGCCATGTTAAGAAATTACCAGAGGGTAACAGTCAGATGTGGACAATCCACCGTTTGTAGATCATTTCCCTGGGGTTTTCCCATAGCGTGGCCACTTTCCATCGAAGATGCCGAGGGACTTCACAGTTCCTCGGGCCATGCGAGTCTTGCAATATGTACCTCGAGACGCCCCGGCGAGGAATCTCCGGATTGAGAAAACCCAACTGGGGCACCGTTGATCATTGGGGTACCAGTTCAGAAATGATTACCCTCTGGTAATGACTAACATAGCAATGGAAAATTGCTATTTATAGTGGATTTTCCCATTAAAAATGGTGATTTTCAATAGCTACGTTAAATTACCAGAGGGTACAATGATTGACATCACAACTTTTTTAGGCGCTTAGCCAAATAAACTCATCGATCAGGGTAGATCAAGCCATTGTTCACATGATCTGGTTTCCCACCAAAATGTGGAGTCACTCAACTCCCACTTCTTGACATCTGGCTTTGTCTCAAAATGCTGTTAAGTAAAATCCCCCCCAAGTTACGGCCATTCGCCACCATTCGCCTAGGAGAACCCCATGCTGCCACCTGCGCAAAAAACACCCAGCCCAAGCGACAGAAATTCAGACATCCCGCGTTGATGGTGATGATCTCTGTGAACCGATCCTGGTCGATGTTTCAATGGGAGATCTTCAGGATCTTAAAATGGAGGTACGTTAGTACTATATGGATGTGGGTCAAAATGGAAGACCTAGGGGACCACAGATGTGAATGTCTAGTTTAGTATTAACCATCCAATTATTGAGGTACCTAATTTTGACCCATACCCATATAAGGCCATATTTTCTGGGGATATTCCCTGAAATTTAGGCCTGAAAAATAGGCCTTATATATGGAATCGGTACCTCCAATCAATCGGTTCCTGAAATGGCCATTGAATGTTTGGTGTTACCAAAATCCTAAATTTCTTTCCATGAACTGTAACTTATAGTGGGTATATTTGGGTATATTGGAAATAGCCTGAAATAGCTATATAATCACTATCCTATATGTCGAAATTTTCCTGGTTTAATACTTATAGCTATATTATGCTAGTTGGTGGTTTCAATCCCTCTGAAAAATATGAAAGTCAGATTGGATCATCATCCCAGCTATTGGGGAAAATAAATCATGTTCCAAACCACCAACCAGTTATGGTATATTGGTCAATGGTCGGATTCGCTCTTCGAAATCCCAGAAAACATGGCTACAAAGTGGGGCCCCCAAACGATAGCGTTCAGTTGCTTTATAACTCCAATTTCACTTTGGTTTCTGGTACCTATAACTCTATACTTTTCATGGGGTTTATAAACCATCTAACATCACTGTTTTTCCCCACGTGGCTAGAATGAACACAACTCGAACACCTTGGGATATCCCTAATGTTGGATCCTAAAGGTGGACCAACGTGGCAAAAAAACGGCCGTTTTCCGCATCTGTTTCTATGTTTGGAGTGTAGCCTAGGTGGAAAACTCATAAAAACACTCGTCATCTTCTGGAATGATTTTTTTGATGAGTGAGAGCATCCCCATATACTGTAATATACTGCATGGGAAAATCAATACGATGCGAAAGACTTGGTTTTAGCTGGTTAGTAAATATATGTTCATCGAAATTGCACAAATCATAGACAAACACCTCCACAAATCATTGGTCGGTTGACCCATATTTTGAGGTTCAAATCCTATGTATTTTTGCTTAAACATGCATCAACCGGTTGAAATCAACCAGCGCGACCGATTCGCTTGCACAAACTGTTGCTTTGACCTAATATTGTTGATGACCGGTAAACGAATCGTTTATAGGTCATCAACAGCAACCTCAACTAATTACCCTCTGGTAATTTAACATAACTATGGAAAATCACCATGCTATTAATGGGAAAACTCACTATGTCAATGGCCATTTTCAATAGCTATGTTAAATTACCAGAGGGTAAGCTTCTTGATTGGTAACCAATGAATGATAAATAACCAATTATTATTGATGGTTATCTTATTATCAATTATGATTGGATTATTTATCATCAACTAAATAATGGCTTTTCATCATTCTCAGTCAACATTCAATTATCCATTTATAGTTGCAAGAATGGACATCCATCTTCCTGCAATAAAAATGTGCCAATAAATCACTGTACAAAAAATACTCTCGTAATCCACCCCGCAATGGAAAATCAAGATGTTCAATAGGTAAATCATCTGCAAATGGAAAATGTTCCATTGCCATGTTTCATTTGATGATCTATTTGAACGCATGTTTTCAATCATCATACAAAAATAAGCCGATGTGTTCCATACCAATGACGCCCTCCCCCAAATCAACATAGACTCTGAAACTATTCATAGTTTAGTGGAAACTTCATCTTCCAACCCTGTTTGGCAGGTTCTCTGTTAGTTGGGGATGTTGGGGAGATGGTAAAGTCCAATTGAATCCCATAGAAATCCTGTTAAATCCCATTAAATCCCACAGAACTCCCATGAGTTCCTATTAATCAGATCCCATAGAAATCCCATAGAAATCCCATAGAAATCCCATTAAATCCTGCTAAATCCCATGAAATCCTGTCAATTCCACTTGGTTTACCATCAACATGGAGCGAAACGCGCCTGTCGCACCTTGGGTAGCGACAAGGACGGCAGCGCGGAGCTTTTCCCCTCCTTTTTCCTGGACAAGTCCGCGATGCGTCCAGATGGTTCCGGATGCTTAGTCACCCTGGGACCGGTTTGGTATGGAACCATCTGGATGGACAATATCATTATTGTCTCATTATTGTCCATCTATCATTATTGTTCCATATGATTTTTGTTTTTACCATGATGATAGATGGACAATAATGTCCTTTTGGTAAAATAGAGGGACCGGTTTCGTATGCCATCTATCATCATTTACCTGTTGTTAAAGGGGTAAACAAACCATTTCCAGTGAGCAAGAAACCTACAGGGTGGTGCCCCATAAGTTAGCTAAGTTGGTTTATAAGTCTAATAACTATGGTTTATAGGTGATATATCGAACTAGTTCATGGGATTATAACCCGTTTATAACTGGGGCATCACCTTGCTGAGAACCACTGACTTGGAACGAATCATTTTCTTTGGCTTGGCTATGTGCTGAGTTACAAATCCTAATATGGGGATGGGTCAAAACCCTGGTACCTAGTGAACCCCAAAATAGCTGGTAAATGGATGTTCATCCCACTAAAAATGTATCTATAGGTATTGACCCATCCCCATATGTCCGAATGTGGCTCGGTTTTGTTTTTTCGATGGTGCTAAAAAATCCGAAGTCGAAATTTGAGTTGGTGAAATCAAGATTTTCAACGGTCAAATCATGTCAAAATCACTGTTTTGGTTCCGTTTTTAGCAACTGAAAGACGAGGGTATCCAAGTCCTCCAAAAGCAGATTTTTGCTCATCCTGGTTTGGTGTATGGTGGGGATAAACCAAGCGGGGTGCAATCACATTGTAGCTAAGTAGTGATTTATGGAACAAATAGTATCAAATAGCATGGTAGATATAGTGGATAAAGTGGATACTTGTAATGAAACTACTTGTTTCAGCTAGTAAACTGCCAGCAACTGTAATCATATAGTTGAAACTAGGTCATATGGGCGAAAACACTATTACCGATTCACAGCTGCTATGTTCACTCAAGCATTGCCCATTTTCACCCAACAACACTGCACCAAGTGGGCCAGGCGCATCAACTAGCTGCATGGCCAGAAGATGTCGACTTCTGTTTGCTGGGAACTGAACATAAACCCTGGGGCTGTTTAATTCGGGGTACCATTTAAGCATCAAATGATCAGGATTTCGGTGGAACCGCCCAATTAACCATGGTTCCTTACTATCAGGTTAACATTCCTTCCCAACACATGTTTTGCCGCAGGAAAAATCCCCATGCTTACCCTGAAAATCCAATTTTATTTTCGTTGGTGAAAGTCCACTTCTGGATGCTTACATCTATAGAATCTATATGAATCTATTGGTGAACTCCAGGTCTTCATTGACTCCGATCCCCCACTTTTTTGGCCTGTCCGAAAAATCCTCGGCCCGCTGATTTCAAGAACCGAATGAAACCACCGGAAAAGCAGAAAAATCTGGGTGAAAAATTCTACCATCTGGTTATTTGTTACATAGCCATGGAAAATCACCATGCTATTAATAGGTAAACCATCTATAAATGGGCCATTTTCCATGGCTATGTAACAAATAACCAGAGGGTACATGTTTGTTACATAAATTCCTAGAGTCGGTATGATCTTCCCATTGTCCCTAAACTGCTCTGCATCCATCATGCAATCCACGTGTCCCGTTTCAACCTCGACATGCGAACCGAGCGTCTTCTCCAGCAAGGTACAGACGCGACCTCTGCTGGCTTCCTCGACCACATCGACGATGCGATCCAGCTGCGTGACGTGCAGCATACTGACCTCGCAGGGCGCAGTTGATCAGCCAGTGGGTAGATAAGTGGTTAATAATCATAGTATATCACAGATGGGATAACCATTTATAGATATCATATGTATACATATATATATGTATATATATATATGTAGTATTGTATATATATATATATATATGTAGTATTGTATATATATCGTGTATATATATACGTATATGTATAGTCTATAAATGGTTCATAATAATGATATCATAGTTATAAACCATTTATAGATGGCATGGCCCCTACTTAGGGCACTTTTTTGGGGTCCCAGACTAAGCAGGGTTACCTGCTAAACGATTCGTGGATCCTCCAAGTGGGGATTTATTTGGATTTATGGGTTTAGATTGAGTGGGAACAAATGGGAATCATATGTACATGGTGATTTTTCACGGAAATCATGAGATTTGTGATGATTCATGGGGATCTAAGCCATCTAACTGCTTCTTTTGATGGGATTGAACCATCAATAATGGCAAGGATGAACATAGTACAACCCAGCTATATACATATATATATATGGAATATCTCCAGTCATGTTTATGGGATTTCAACTCGTTCATTGGTGGTTTGCAGGTTTGGAACCTTATGATTTCCTCATGAAGGGGATTGTCACTATGACTATGGGGTATCTCATGGTATTCTCAAGATTCCAAAACACCAATCCAAAACATTGCTCACCGCTTGGCTGGGTGCAACCCACACAATAAAGGACATCAAGCACCAAAACGATAATATCCTTTGGATACCCTCCAGTAAACTAACAGCTTGCCATGGAAAACGGATGAACCTGGCCCATTGATGATTTTCTGTACCTATCTGTACCTATTACAAATGGCTAATTGTTCCAATGCTAGCCCTCTGGCCGGAACGACCCGCAGGTCACTCCCGAGGAACGTGAGGAAGCTTCTTTGGCAGACTTCGGTCGCCTGATGGCACCTGATAAAATCTTGAGAGATGTTAATGGTTGATCTGATTCTTTGGTTTTCTATGTCTAGGGTGTATGTTTTACAGATTTTTACTGTATATTGGTAGATATCTATCATTTGAGCAAAGAGTTGACAGTCTTAGTAGATTAGAGGTTGTTAACCTGGGTATGGGTCAAAAATATCCACAATAATTGGATGGTTAATACTAAAAATGGACTAAAATCTGTGGTCCCCTAGGTGTTAAATTTTGACCCATACCCTGGCGAAATGAATAGGGTAGGGTGATCGCGCGACGTAATCCACTAGGCTCAGCAGTTGGAGTAAACATGACAGTGGGTAGTTTCAAATTATATAGGTATGAATCAGTATGAATCAAACATGCACCATGGGAAGAAACACACAACGGTATCAAGAAAAAACATCGATGGAATATGATTCACTGAATGATGGAATGGGGTACAGAAATGATAAGTATGGCTCAACTCAACAGTCAACAACAGTTCATGTGTCCCAAAAAATGAGTAAATCAACATGTCGGCGCATTAATCATTCCCAAGCGGGTCAGCCCACTGCCGGTCTGCATTTGTTGAAAAATGGACCCGGAGAAGCCTTGCAAACCACCAAACATGTTCTAGTCCAAGGAAAACAGAAGTAGCAGACATCGACAAGCCTTTTCTGATGTGCAAAAAACATTGGAAGGGCACTGCTCACAAAAGGAGGCTAGGAAAATTGACATTAAAAAAAAAATGCTTTTACTGTCAATTTTTAGAGTCCAAGAAGTTTCCAGTTTCCTCTGGATCTCCCCATAGTCCTGCCAGTTTCATCAGCTGCCAGGTCCAGCCATGCTATTAGATCCCAGCTGCACATCCGGCCAAGACCACCTGCTTCTTTTGCCTGGTCGCTTCATTCACCTGGGCCACGATCTCCAGTTGCATCTCCCTTTTGATTCCATGGTGAAATCATCTCAAACCGTTTAAACGTATGGTCCATACCAATAAAAAAGACCACAAATATCTGGATCACAAAACGCATGGGATTGAAATTTGACCAAGACACAAAAACTTATATTTTCTAGTTCTCAACAATACACCCAAATGACCACAGTCGTGACAGAAAATCACAGTCGGTAGAAAATTCAGGGCAATCATCATTCCTGTCACCCCCCGTTGCGATTTTCGGTAACGTTTTTGCCAAATATCCACCAGAAATGGAGGTGTCCGTTTCGTAAAATGGGGGTACCCCCCGTAACCGTTGTGGATGGTTTCTGTATCGTGGAAAAGCCATCGAACTCTACATGGATGCGATAACTGGGGGTACCCCCATTTTCCGAAACGGAAAGCTCCATGACTCTGCTGGTGGGATCCCCAAGCAGATCTTGGTCCATCAGAGACATGTCCCAAAAACTCGGTGAATCTTCCACATATGGGGATGGGTCAAAACCCTGGTACCTAGTGAACCCCCAAAATAGCTGGTAAATGGATGTTCATCCCGCTACAAATGGTACTTATAGGTATTGATCCATAGCCATATTTCACAACCGTTCTCGATCTAATGTAGCAAAATCATGTCTTTTTTTCGGTGAATCGATCCCTTGTGCTTAAGTGATACTAAAATCGCTGCGATCTTGAGCTCTTACTCTTAGAATATATTAGAATATCTACCCTCCGGTAATTTAACATAACTATTGAAAATGGCCATTTATAGTGAGTTTTCCCATTAAAAATTGTGATTTTCCATAGTTATGTTAGTTTACCAGAGGGTAATGTTGGCAACCCAACAATTGCCACGTTTTGGCCCAGTGGCCAGGTGCAGCCCGCGGGATTCCGCCGGGTTCTTCACGGTACAGGAATTCACCACGCAGATGTCCGCGGCATCCAGGGAGTCGACCAAGGTGTAGCCGTGCATGGCCAGTTGGCCCATCATGTACTCCTTGACCGCCCGGAGTATAGGCAATAAATAGCCTCTGGTAAACATACAAAAAACTATGGAAAATCACCATTTTTAATGGGAAAACTCACTATAAATTGCCATTTTCAATAGCTATGTTAAATTACCAGAGGTAGCCAACCTTGAAATAATGATTTACCATGGGTAAACATGACGCCAACTCATTAATGGTTGAACACCATGTACAACAATAAACATGATGGGTAAATCATGATACACCATTTTCATTAACCATCAATAAATAGCCAACTATTGATGATTTACCCATCAATGATTGTTACACTATCATTATTAATTCATTAATGGCTAAATCATGATAACTAAATCATTACCCCACGGTAATGACTAACATAGCTATTGAACATGGCCATAGAAATAGCTGATTTACCCATTAAACATGGTGATTTTCCATAGTCATGTTAGTTTACAGAGGGTCATGGGCAAATCATGACAACTAAACATCAGTAGTTGATAGTCATGAATGGTCATCTTCGTGTTTTAGTCAATCACAGGTACGGTGCTTCATGTGAGAAAAAATATTTAAGTTGCAGGAGTAGTCGACAACATATATAACTAACGATCATCATTGATGATATTTATGGGCCGTTCATGGGTGAATTTGAATGATTTAACAGTCTATATATACAAAGTGGGGCCCCTAGATAGCTAAGTTGGTTTATAACTCCAATAACTATGGTTTATGGTACTTATAACTATAGTTATTGGGGCTTATAAACCAACTTATAACCAGGGGCCCCACATTGTGTATATATATAATAGGGAGTAATGGCCGTAAATTGCAGAGCTTTTGGCGCAGCATTTTGAGACAAAATGGCTCTCAAGAAATGGGAATTTCGAAGATGGGTTGTATCATAAATATTCATAAATCATAAATCAAATGGAGTTTTCCATAGTTTTCCAATATCATGATTGGAATCCATGTATTATCCAATCATAAATATATGAAACATATTGGAATTCAATGAGTCATGGGAGGTACCTCCAGTTCTCATCCAGTCGTCATGGATGTCCATTCGTAAAAGCCAAGCGGTCACAAAGTGGGATCCCCTATGACGAGTCAGAAACCGAAAGAATTGCAGGAATCGAATATGACTCGTTCATCACAAAAAAGGGTGGGTACCCTCTGGTAAACGTACAAAAAACTATGGAAAATCACCATTTTTGATGCGTAAATCCACTATAAATCACCATTTTCAATAGCTATGTTAGTTCACCAGATGGTAAATCATCTGGTAACATCTGGTAAATCATGATCATAGTGTCATAGTCATCACCACTATTTGGCAAGAATTGGTGATAGTTGGTATTGATGCAGGCGGAATCCTATAATTCAATGATCATCAAAATGGAATTTAACTGATTTTGATGGGAAAATGATACTACCAACAATGATTGGCATAGTTAATGGAAATCCCCTATTCTGGGTAAATTATGGTAAATTACAAGATTTCCCCAACCTGAAATGTGAAATTTGGGGATACTTGACATTCGCAATCCAACAAAATGTCGTGAGGTCGCGTCGTGAGGTCGTTATGATTTGTCCATATTAATGGGTATCCAATTTTCATCACCGGGCAGAATCGGCCATGGTTTTGGACCTGAAAATAGTGTACCCCTCAAATCCATTGGACTATCATTGGATTTTTCCCAAATTGAAACAGCCATTTAGGATCATTTAGGATTATCATTGGATTATTGGATTATCATTGGATTATCATTGGATTATCATTGGACTATCATTGGACTATCATTGGATTATCATTGGATTATCATTGGATTATCATGATTATACACCATGTTCACACCCATGAAAACTGCATACAGTGGCTTCATCAATCAATCGGGTATACTGGTAAACTAACATAACTATGGAAAATGGCCATTTTTACAGGGTAATTCAACGAACTGAATGGCAATTTTCAACAGCAAACTGTTAGTCATTACCAGGGGGTAATGATCTAATATATAGCCCATTAATGATTCAATAAATTGGAATAATGTTTAGTTATCATGATTTACCCAAACATGGAATGCTTTCTGAATGGAATGTTAAATTCCCAGCGGGTACAGTTCAGTTCCGGTGCCAAGGCACTCCGTCGGATTGGTTGTGTTGACACCCGAAGGTCTTCACATAGACTTTTTGACCTTGGCAACTGCCGAAGGAAAGGTTCCATAGCCATGGGGGGTTCCATAGTCATGGGGGTACCCCTTAAGTTGTGCATGGTTTATTGAAAATGGAAAATCCCATTAAAATGAGAACTAGGGGTACCCCTATGACTCGGGAAACCTCCATCATGGAAAAGGTGTTCCGCAATCTCCATTTTTTCCGCAGCTTGCCAAGTGTTGATGAACGTTGATGATACCACTCATTTTCTATGGCCATTTTCAATAGCAAACTGTTAGTCATTTACCAGAGGGTATATCTATCAATAATGTCCTTTTGGTAAAAATAGAGGGGCCGGGAGCTGGTATACCGTACCATCTATCATCATAGAAACCTGTTGTTAAAGGGGTAAATCTTCAAACCCCTCTTTTTTCATCAACCAACCAATGGGAAAGCCGGACATCTATGATATCTATTATACATCCAAAATATCTCATTAAACCACAAAAAAAGTCCCATGAACTCCCAAAAAAAATCTCATGAAATCCAAAAAAAAATCCAAAAAAAAATCCCGAGGTTTTTTCTGCTGATGGAATCCCATGAAATCCCATGAAATGCCATGAAATCCCGTGAAATCCCAAAAAAATCCAGAGGTATACTCAAGTTCTCCAATATCTGCTGATGGAATCCGAGTTTTTCTGGTCCAGTTCCCGTGTTTTGCTGGTTCGTCTCCAAGCCCTGAACCGTTGTAATGAACTTGGTAGATAAATAGCAACTGGGGGAGATCTCCATTTATATATATAATATAATATAATGTATATAATATATATATATATCTATCTATGATATAATATATAATATCTGTATATATTATTACTATTATTATTGTTATTATTATCATTATTATTATTACTATTATCATTTTATATATATATAAGGACTAAGGATGTCAAGATTATGAGGGAATTGGCGGTATAACTTCCCATTTTAAAATTTTAACCCGGAACAAACATCCCCATGCCAAACATCAACGAATCATCCCGATGCCAATCTGGAAATGGAGATCACTGGTTGGCGGGAAGGCGCCTCTGAGGAAGCATCAAAAAGAAATACCCTCTGGTTATGACTAACATAGCCATGGTATAGATGGCCCATAGAAATAGATGGTTTACCTGGGTTTACCTATTAAACATTGTGATTTTCCATGGCTATGTAACAAATAACCAGAGGGTAT
>Ga0126342_10009624_pt1 | contig 17317 bp, 18 predicted proteins | sample Cyp1metagenome_FD_92528 | JGI IMG/M metagenome (GOLD analysis project Ga0126342, IMG submission 92528) | Coral microbial communities from Lord Howe Island, Old Settlement Bay, Australia - Cyphastrea 1 metagenome | ecosystem: Host-associated > Invertebrates > Cnidaria > Coral ... | reverse complement strand
CTGCTGAAGAAGAGGGTGAGTTCGATGAGGAAGAGGGTGAATATGATGGATGAGCCAGGGGCAAAGGAACTTGGTGAATCCTGAGCCCATGTTCAACACGTTTGGGTCTCTCCAGATGTGTTCTGGGCGAATTTGCTAGGTGCTTGCCCCTTGTGAGTTGAAGGATACTGAGGTGCACGAAAATGTTGCGTGAGAGGTCGCGCTTGCATTTGATCCAGGGCCGGGGCAAAAATCCAGACATGTAGAACGATATTACGATGTATAGTGATGTATAGCGATGTATAATTTATATTAATTTATCCGAATCTATGATATTCGAACACATCTGATATCTTAAGAGTAAATCCAAAAATGCCTGTTCTTATATACATGCAGTTGTTTTCTTGGCGTACATCTCATGATACAGCCTCTAGATGGACAGCAGCCAAAGTTGGCCATGATTCCACAGCATTTCGCAGACGCCGAGGCTTGTAAACTCTGCAGTGGCTTCTTGCAGAAGTCGCCCAGCCATGCGTGACTTGGCTTCGTCATGGCTGGGTCAAGGACTGTCATGGTTTGGCCTTGTCCAGCATTGGGTATGGCCTAAGTTATGGCTGGATATGATCACCCAAGAAAATGGTTGGTTTTATCATAAATCGACAAATGTTGTGGGCTTGTGGGTGCCCCATTTGTAAATTGGTGGTGCACCTTGAACAAAAAACCCTCCTGAGATATTTCAAATGAAACTTGGTGAGAATTAAAACGTTGTATTGCCTCATTGTCAAATTGACTTCGATGTTCTGATTTCCTCCTGGAAGATTGGAATGGCTGGTTTGGGGCCAGTGGACTTTGACTTTCATTTGGGGGGGTGCACGGCGTTGTGAGGTGCAGGTCTTGTTGCTTTAGTGGCTTTAATTTTTTTGTGCGTCGCTTAGATGATACCTCGCCGTGATTGGGATTGCGATAATCCTGATGTGAAAGTTAGGGAACGGTTCAAAGTTGAGTCTAGCGACTGGCCGGCTTTGGCCATTCCTGCCCCTGAATCTGGTTTCTGAACTTTCACCCTCGCCCATGCATGTGACTTAATCTATTTATTTCTAGTTTTAGTAAGGTATCGGGCAAACTTTGTTTTGATTATAACCCCCCATATGGTTGAGAATTGCTAGTTGTTCATATATCCCAACAATTTGCGGCATTCTCTTCGTTTCTGAATCATTTGTGGGGTGTGAGCTCCAAGGCAAGAGTGCGTTGAACCCCCCTTGTGTCTTCTGGTTACGCCATGTTACGCCCCTTTGGTTGGTTACAGTCCAGGACAACATGCCTACCCCAGATGCCATGAAGTAACAGCATTTGGGGTGAAGTATGACCTACCCTCCAGTAAACTAACATAACTATGAAAAATCAGCTTTTTTTTGTGGTAAGTCATCTGTAAAGACAATTTTCAATAGCAATGTTGGCTTACCAGAGGGTATGTGGACTTCTCATTTTCACTGGTGAACGTCTCAAATTTTCATTGTTGAACCAGTTGAAGCCCGTTTTTTTTGCATCGAACCAACCCTTAGTCAATCATCCCCACCAGAAAAGGTCACAAGGGTTTGGTGCGTATTTGGTTGTCTAGTCGCAGTCCCAGTACAGGGTCGAAAGGCCCTAAAGTCGACATGTATACCCATATGGGAGCCGTTCTAAAACCCATGCAAGACTTTTAGTATCCGAGTGACATCTGCAGATATGGATGTGTGTTTTTGCTGCAGTGGCGAAAGACCGCGAAAGGGCGGCGAAGGGTTCGCGAAAGGTCTGAATACACCTATTAGACTAGATGTATGTGATATAGTATTCATGCTTGGCAGTTACAGTTGCATTCATACAACCATCGAACAATCATTTTGGGAGTTTTTCTCAGAAATGTTTTTTGGTTTTAGTATTGGAACTGAAAAACACCCGCCCATCCTCTCATGAAAGGCGAGTCTGCAAGGTCCCACCTTGGCACAAAATGGTGTCTACCCTCTGGCAAACTAACAGTTTGCTATGGAAAATCACAATTGCTAATGGGAAAATCAACTATTTCTATGGCCATTTTCAATAGCTATGTAACAAATTACCAAAGGGTATATAGTTATATATATATATAGTTTGTCTTGCAATGTTGCCACTGCAAAAACCCTTCAAGTCGTCTTTTCAACTTGTGTTTCCGTTGTCGGGCAATCTGTAAAACGACGAAACGGCGAATGCTTCCACTTCCTTGTTTTGAGTACAATCCTCCTGTGTTTACATATTCTGTATGACTTATCATAAGTCAATATATATATATATAATAATTTATTGCTTTATATTAGGCATATTATAATACATATGATATGATATATTTTTAATTATGTATCATTTTTTACATTATGACAAACAATGCCTTCCCGATGGAAAAACTCTTTATAGTATTTAAGTCTGACATAGGAATAAGACGCACACGTATACATGATAAATCTATGTAGTCAAACAAGGTGTGCACAAACACACACATATAGATACTTACCGATACTAAACTAAAATAGCAGAAGACAAGTTAAACACAATATGATACAATGTGACACAAAGACGACACGACGTAGTATAGTATCATTTTAGACATGGTATAATCCCAAATCATGTAATATAACATATTTTCAATGTAATACAGTATAAACTGATTCAGCATTTCATGCGATATAGTAAATATATTAATCCAAAGTAATGTGTATATAATAAAATAAAAATAATAGAATATGTTGTAAGGCAGTTGATATCAACTATCATAATAACGCAGATTTAGTGTAAATTAAATACAATGCAACATTTAGTATTTGCAAAATTGCTGTAGTAAGAACTTGGTTTTTACTAGAACAAAAGATGTAACTAGCAAAATGCAGTGTGTATATTTATTTGTATATATTTATGTAGTGTTAAATGTAGGGCCAATTTAGTTACTACAGTAAATATTCTAGTCGCTTCGCGACGGGCTGGAAGCGGGAAGGGAAATTGGGTGAGTCAGGGATGGCTTTGTGAAGATGAGGAGTATGGTAGCTCGGGATGCGAGGTGAAGAACACGGGCCTACTACTTGGCCCAACCAAAGCCGACTGGGGGCAAACTTGGCTGTCACTGTCGCTTGAAGATATGTTTCTCAGTGTTGCTTGTCACGAGAAGACGCCAGTGTTGGCCTTGGGTGATTTGAACCATCATGTTCATGACACGCCGCCATTTGCCTTTCATTCTGCCTTTGCTGGCGTGCTTTTGCCGGCGGTGATGACCACGCAGAAGAACATGTCCTCGCGTTTCTGTCAGGTGAGCTACCATCACGGATGGCTTTGTAGCAAAACCACAGCTCCCAAATGTGCACCGGCTCGGGCACCGTGCGGACCGAAGCTCTCCAGCATCGCCCAGAATGGGATGAATTTTCTCCTGCTTTTCTTGAAGCGTGCTCCACCAAAAAAGTTGACAGTGCTTGGTCGATTTGGTCAGAGTGCTTTGAAACCAGTCTGCTAGACGCTCAGCCTGTTCCAGGCAAGAATCTCGGCCTCAAATCAGCTTAGCTTTTATTCAAATGAAAAACCACCCAAAGTGGAAACTTGAATCCAAAAGGAGTGGGCCGCATTCGCCTTCGCGTTTTTTTGTTGTCAGCTGATGACGCCCCCGCTTCGAAAAGTAATTCTGGTTTCCGCGTTGTGTTTTTCACTAGTGATGCATTTTTGACAGTTTTTCCGCTACATTCTTCAGTGGTGTGTTTTGTTCTCGCTTTCATTTATTTGTTCAGGCGTTCCTTCTCTTCAAGTGGTCTGTCTCCCTAGGTGCGCCCAGATGATGTTTGGTCTGCTAGGGGAAGAGCGTCCCTCAGCACTCCCTATTCGCCAGCCCGAGGCTTTGGAGAAGGTGACGGCACGTCACCCTGGGCATGGAATGTGCTGTATAATGTCATTGTCAAGTTTGCCACCATGAAACGCCGCGCCAACGCCCAACACCGTGGCCTTTGTTGTGGTAGCCCTGGCGATGGAAGCCAGAAATGCAACTTGATTCCAACTGGACTCGTAAGAATGACCAAAGACCGTGCCAACACACCCAGGTCGAAACCACGATCTTTGCTGATGACACCCCCTTGCACGGAAAAAACAAGAATTGCACGAGAGCGATCACGTGGGTCTGTCCGGCATGGATTGTTTTGCACAAGCAGTTTCGCAGTGGGGGTCCCATGAGCATGAAGGTAAAAGAGAACGACATGCCTATGGCCAGGAAACAGATGTGTGTCTTGTGGGTCTTGGAATGTTCTTCGTGGCATGAAGTGCTGGTCTCAAATCCTACCAGCCCTCAAGCACACACGACTCACTCTCATGACTTTTGTGTATAGCCCCCTTGCGTTCTCCTGTAAAACCCGGGCCACCACCCAAAAGAACATAAATCGCTTCCAGTCAGTTATGAACACGGCTATTCGCTATGTGTGCAACACCAGGTTGTCTCGCATGCGGGACCAGGGCATTAATCATCACGACCTTGGAGCAAAATTAGGCATACCCCCCATTAGTGCTGCCATAGCGCAGGAGCAGATGCGCTGGTTAGGACACATTGACACCTACTCTAAAACCTTTGGAAGGGGTATACCATAGAAGTAGGTAATTTCCAGCGTGCTGCGTCTTCTGCACGGGGTCACATTTCGGCAGTCCTTAAATCTTTGCCTGACATGCGGGTTGGGTTGTGCCATCAACATGGTTTTTGCGAGGATGAAGTTGAAACCAAGGCCGCTGATCGTCATGGTTCCTGGTTCCGACTTTTGGAGCGGCGATACCGTCAGGCTGTGTTTGAAGATTATAACCGATCCCACCAGAATCAAAATGTAGTCCCCAACCCCAGCTTAGTGCCTTGGTCCCGCCCTGCAGGCCGCCGAGCCTTCTCTCCTGCTGCGCATGCGCAACGCATTGAGCAACAGCGGCAACACCGCGCTGCTGAATTCTGTCGCCTATCAGTGCTTCAGCGCCCATATTCTGGCCGGGCACTTTTGAACAAGCTCAGTGCTTTAGTGCGAGCAACAGAGGGTGGGCATTTGCTTTTGGATTCTGGTGAGGACAGGTCGCCCAAGCCAGCCAAAGTTGCCAAGCTTCAAGAAAAGGCCCAAGTTGGAATGAGATCAATCTTGACTCACCGATAAGGCCAGTGACATGCAACCCCTGAAGGAGTATTCTCTTCGGAGTGAGGACTGGCCACTTGCTTTGTTGATGAAAGGTCCTGCGGTCCTCTCCAAGCTTCGTCAAGGGGATCCTCCTGCTGACAAACCAGTTGCTGCTATTCTGTCTGAGCAGGAAGCAGAAGAAGCAGCTGCATATTGGGAGCAGCATGAACTAGGAAAGAACGGTGCCTCTTTAGCATGTGTCATTGGTGCTCGGCATTCTTCCTTGGTGGCATTGCCTCCCAAGTCTAGTTTGCAGGTTTCACTCAATGGTTCAGTCTGACTTGCGGAGATCGAACTGTCATTCGTTCTGTTCGGGTTTTGCAGCTTGGAAAAGCGATATATTTTTTTAAAATACATGTTTTATTATCAATACTATTTGTATTATATATATATATATCTAAATGTACTATCTATTTTGTGTATTGCGTCTGTTCTATATTTATGTATTTTTTGCAAGTATGACAAAACGCCTCCCAGATGGCAGAACTTTTTTACAGTATTTAAGTCTGACATAAGCCTAAGACGCACAGGTATATGTAAAAAATATGTGTGAGCAAATACGTATATATATATATACTTACTGAGATAAACTAAAACAATATAAGACAAGTTAAACAGTATGATACAATGTAACATAAGACGACGCGAGGTAATATAATATCATTTGGTACGTGATATAATCTTCCTTCAAGTAATATAACATATCTTAATGTTTGTTTGATATACAAACAAACAACACAAAATAACTTGATATAGCATGATACTCGTACAATTTAATACCGTGTATATAAACAGATTTAGAATTTCATGTGATATAATATGTTTGTTTTAGTAATATACATATATATATATATATATATATATATAGCAGTTGATCAATATGCAAAAATCAAAATTAATGTCAATCGAATACAATGCAGAATTTACTATAGTAAAAATTCGCATCAAGGGACGTTTTTTCCACGGTAATGAAGGTTCTTGTGGGTATAGAGGCCGCCGCGCCATCGATCCTGACCCAGGTTGGTGCGTGCGCTTCATGCGGTAGCCTTGGAGCGTTGCGGCCGAAGAGACGAGGTGCCGGTGATGTCATTTGCAAATGAGAAACATCGGGAGACCTGAGATGTTCCTGCTTTAAGGATACATTCTGGTAATCAAACCTGCCAGGTTGCAAAATCGTTGTTAAACTACCGGAAGGATCCGGAAGGTCGTCATTTCTTCTATTGGTAAAACAATCATAATTCATCCAAAATTTGATTGTGTATACCGGCATATACCGAGCATTTATTTCCATTTATGGTAAATGTTGGGATGGTTTACGATTGTTTTTCCAACAGTAAACATGATTCACCATAAATCTGCTGGCTACTCACCTCTGATGTCCTGGACAACCAGTGGATATAGGGCTACCCAACTTTCAAAACTTCAAAACCAAATGAATGTATTTCCATTTGACAACCATCTGTAAATGTGAAATTTCCGGCAAAGCATTGTTTGATTGCCAGACTGTATGTATGTGCAGTCGACCTTTCCAGACATGATGGTTGCGAGATGTTACGATCGTCCCACTCAACGAGTGGTTTCCAACCGTCCCCAAATGGCCAATTGGTCGGGGATTAGAAGGTCTGTTGGGGGGATGATCTTTACAATTTGCCCAAGCTGTCTAATTGGTTATTTTTGGCAATAACATTTGGCACTCATATTTGATAATATTTGATAATCATATTTGGCAAGGAGATTGGAAACTATTTGGCAGTAATATTTGTAGATATTGGTAGCAACTGGGAGTGCCCCTTGGCTGTATTGACTTTTACTGGGGCTACTGGAGGTTCCTGCATTTCATCCTACCTACAGTTCATTGCACGGAAAACTCTTCACACCTGCAGCCTGCAGCCTCCAACACATTTTGTATTATTGTATATTATCATATTATGTATGTATATAATATATTTAGTAGAATCCTTGGAAACAATTTTCAAATCCATTTTGTAGGGTTGATAGTCAAATTTCAGAGGGCAATGGTTTGTATTCTGTGAAACTAACAGTTTTCGTCTTTAACCTTTGATGCGTCTTATTTGGCTCATCAAATTTCAACTTGACTGGTCATCATTACCAAAGTGATTGCCTTCTTTGTTAAGATTCCAACGATATTTGCCGGTCATTATTCCGGCGAGGGGGGAACATTCAAGGTGTGCAAGATTAATGATTAATGTTCATGGATAAAATTCAACCTCCACGGGGAAGAACTCCCCAAGACGGGCAATAAATTAGCAGCAGCATGGTTGTATCATTTGGTCGTGTCCCCATACTTCGGGGTGCAGTTGGGCTTCATGGGTTTAACTAGGGTTGTAACCACAATAAGTTGGGATACAACCCCTCTAAATAATTCTAAATATACTTATATTCCCACTTCGAGGTGGATTTGCACCCCCGTTGGTACACAACCAAATGGTCGTTTGGGAAGAGCCCGGTGGTACGCAACCGGTGGTGCGCACGAGGCGATTCGGCTTTGCCAAGATACTGTGACTGCAGGATGGGGTGTGTCGGAAAATGGGTGTGTTGGAAAATGGGCTACCCCAAAAAGTTGCCATGAAAAGTGGGTGAAAGGTTGCCGCAACAAAACGAATTGACATTTGGGGGTAGCCTAGAAACTCAGATCGAAATACTCACCAAGGAAACATGTTAGAAACTGAAGCGTTGAAAGCGGTGCTGATTTTTCATGTCAATACTTGCAACTTCCAAAACTCTAGAGCCAAGTGGGCCACGGGCTGCTTCCCCTTCCGGCTTCGGGTTACCATGGGTTACCACAGATTTCCACAGCTCAAATTGACGGTGGCATGACCTATTCTGCTGGCTTCCAGCGCCCATTTTTTTGCGGTTGTAGCTGGATGATTGCGGTGCTGCAGATGTTTGCCAATGTGTGAGGTCAAATATCGGTGACGCCATACCAAACTTTTGATGCTCAAAGAACAATATATGGATATGATTCCGAATTAATGATTCCCCATATTATCATTTGGTTCAATACGATACATCACAACATGTGTGGATCTGTTGGTACTCCAAGAAGACATTGCGCCAACTTGGCTCGACAGGGATCGCCAGCGAGAAGAACTCCCTGGCCGCAATGGATGACACCTGTTTGAGCACCTTACAGGTTGGGGTGCAGTTCCACTTAATTCAAGTGACTATATGGGGGTTTCCTAAAATTATGGTAATTACACCAAAATGGATCAAAATGGATGGTTTCAAACATGTTTATTTCATGGAAAATCCCAATCTAAAATGGATGATAACTAGGGGTACCACCATGAATTGGAAACCCCGCAAAATGGGCATAGTGGCATAGTGGTTTCCAACTTATGGTGGGGTATGTCTACTATTCTGCAGAAACAGGGCCACTGCAGGGTAGTCAGCGAACATTGATCATGTATGATCAATATACATTGAAATTCAAGTCTCTTTGGGCATTCAACAGTAGCCATGGATTTGGAGTTGTGATTCCTGCATTTTTCCTTCGGGGTGTCCCCAATGTGGTGAGCCTCAGATGAAGTAAGATGAAGTGATGGAGCCTGGCCTTTCCTCGTGCATCTGAACCTGGCTTGATTTGGCTCAGGTGAATCAGTCATAAAAACCTGTCATTGAGGACCAGAATCATTCAAGAAATAGATTGATGGCTTAACATTCTCCCCGAAAAAATGATAATCTGATACCCATATGCTCCATGTATGGTATATTTACCTACAAAACTGGGTGATTTTGTTCGGGCAAATGTTGACAAATTCCAGCACCACGGTTCGCATATGGGGTAGGAAACCTTGGTTTGGTATCGGATTCGACCCATGCCTTGCGGATGCCTTTCAGCGGCAGGTGGTTTTGAGGCGTTGTCGGCAATGGCCTTTAGTGGCACAGATGTACGAGGTGCAGTTGGCAAGTCATTCAAACCCTGGATTTGTCTGAAAATCGCTACTAGGTACACCATGGTACACCCATCAAATCACTATTAGGTACACCCATCACATAGCTATTAGATTCACCATCATTTTTTGTCTCAGACAAATCCTACCAATATAATACTATATAAATATATAATATTATATAAATATATAATACTATATAAATATATATGTATATACATATATATATATAGAGAGATAGCCCGCATTTAATTGGGGATATCTCATGTAGATGTGAGTCATGCCCTGGTTACAAAAGTTGCACCTCCAAGAGCCACGGGAGATTTTCCTGGCGGGGAATCCACATTTTCAACATTTTTCAGCAAGAAATTTATTAAGTGGGTATTTTTTGGATGATTTCCCATTGCCAGGATAGATTATTTGAGGGTTTTCTGACACCAGATGGATGACTTGTGGGGAAAACATCTGTAAAGTAAACATACTGTGTCTGTGTGCATTTGGGGACGGATCAAAATTGGTTAAGCAATTAAACCAACAGAAGCATACACGAAGGACACGCAATTGGCTGCCTTACCACTGAGATTGACGAGGTGAGAAACACAAAGCAGATGCGCCATCTATAACATAACCAACAACAAAACTGGAGGTACCAGGTACAATCTACCGTGAGGGATGTTCTGGGTTGAGTCTGAAGCTAAACATGTGGATTTGCACCCCAAATTGGTCTATGTCTCTACATCAAAACCATGTACGCCAAGATTTTACAATTTGGCAATTTGGCAACAACGGTTCTTGGTGCATGTTCCATGTCGAAGCGACATAATCTGTTGGTTTCAACAAATTTCAAGACATTTTAAGACGATGATGCCCTAGATAGCTTAAATTTTGGAGACCTGTGTTGAAATCAACATGAATCTCTCTCTCTATATAATATCTGTAGTTCGTGGTTGAGTGGTGCCTGTTTGGGATCCTTGAAGCATTCTGTAAATTCACCTGGCCATGGAAAATCGCCTATATTGTAGAAGTTTATAGATGAGACTGTAGATGATTCTAGTATATTCTAGATTCTAGATGATGATAATGTTTATAGAATCTTAGATTATTTCATTATATCAAGTTTTAGATGTGCTTGCTACATTTATATGATGTAGTTATAGATTTAAAGATGAATGATTTTTAATTATAGTTCTGGTATGTTATGGTTATAGTTTTAGATTATTATCATTAATTAATTATCATTATCATTGATTTTCCGTCATCTATAAATCTATAACTATAATTAAAAATCATTCATCTATAAATCTATAACTATAATTTCAGAGGGCCAGGAGTGATGCTGCTTTCAATGGACTCAGCCCTGCGAAGACATGACGCACAGTTTCCGTCGAGATGTTTTTTTTCGTTGAAATTTGCTCCCCATGCTTGATTCTTAAATCATGTGAAATCTGCGATGGTTTGCTGGTAATCTAGTTTTTTTCGATAATTATGTTAAATCATGTTAACCATGGATAACCAACAATAGATAACCAACAATGGATAACCAATCATGTTAACCATATCTAATTCAACCAACAATCAAAAAAGACACATTTTGAGAATTTTTCTTGGTTGAATCCAGTGGAATAGTCTTAGGACGGCATCCGCTGGTCCTTTTTTTTGGCCAGGCGGCTTGGAATAAAGAGCCGGAAATGGAAGAGTGGCCTGGCGAGGGGCTGGGGCCAGGTCCTTCCAAGTACTGGATATCCTGGATACCTAATACCACCGATAGGATATATAGCGGGATACCCATGGATAGTGGTGCCTTTTAATGTGTACTGGTCATCTAGTCTCTAGATATTTATCTACATATATCCATATATCCATAATATCCATTTAGATATTTATCTACATACATATATCCGTGATAGTGTGATAAATAAATCATGTTTTTTTTTTTTAAGGCTGGTACATGCACTACCTGGGTAATCCACAACTTGGAGGGTCAGTTTTATGGTCCTATGGTTGATCTTTGGCTACCTTGATGGGAATATCATCATCGCGCAGCTTAGATTAGCCATGAGAAGGGATGATGATGATGATGATGGTGACGATGATGGTGACGATGACGGCGACGATGATGATGACGATGATGATGAATGGTGATGATGATGAATGGTGATGATGATGACGACGATGATGATGAGGATGATGATGATGATGACGATGATGAATGGTGATGACGCTGATGTTTTTATGATATCTTGGGGAACACATGGTTCATGGCTCAACAACATGATGTTTGGCGATTTGCTTGTCAAACCCTTGTCCCAGTCGAGTTGGGACTGATTGGTTGATTACAGTACCTACAATTAGCTTGTAGCTCTTGTAGCCGGCGTTGCTATACACTGTGATTGCACTTATCTTGGATTATTATGCATAACTGGTTGGTGGTTTCAAACATTTTTTTCATAATATATGGGATAACCCTTCCCATTGACTAATATTTTTCAAGATGGTAAAAACCACCAACAAGATAATGTCAAGCCCAGATGCATAAACCCTGATGAATTAGTGGGATGAACCTCCAGTAATCAAACATGGCCATTTGGTAAACACTCTTTATACCATTCGCTGCTAAACTGGTACCCCTCAATTAAACAGCAGAATCGACAATAATATCCGAACTTCACATTATAAGCATTGGTCAAAATGGTGGTACCAGTAGACCCAGTAGACCCAGTAGAGCCATTGTTGGTCTGAAATGATCCATTTGGATCCATTTAGTTGATTGTTTTGATGTCCACGATTTTGATGGTAACGACCCTGATTGAACGACCATATTTGACACTGAAAAAAGCAGATTTTCTTTCTTATTCACCACTCGATCGTTATGATATTTAAACCACAGTTATTGATGGACGGACTTGATAGTTCAACCAGAATTCTTGATGGTTAAACCACCATATTTGATAGTTACTGTAAACCACGTCAAACCATTTTTTTATTTTTTTAAATATTTGATATCAAAACACATTTCCAGGTTAGACTTGATCAAACCACAATGTTTGATGGTTGTATAAACCACCATGTTTGACAACTATGTTTGATAGTTAGACCGCAGTTTTTGATGGTTGGACAATGGTTGGAGCAACATTTGTTTAAGGAATGGATGGGTGCCCTGAAATCTTCGCCAGGTACGGTGTGGTGCTTTTCCTAACCGCCGTACATAGCAACGACTTCACGAAGGCGCAACAGGCCTGCGCCGCCTGCGCTGTGGGGATGATTGACCATGACGATGGAAGATCCCGGGTTTCCTGGAATGGGGGTACCCCCCAATGGATCGTTTAAAAAGGAAACTCCTACTAAATACGAAAATGGATGATTTGGGGGTAGCCCTATTTTAGGAAACCTTCATATCTAGGACAGTTTCTATTGGTTCAGATTTTAATAGGACCATCATTTCTAAATGGAGTGTTTTCCAGCACACCATGTTTGATTACCAGAGGGTAATCGTTGGTTAAATGGGGAATATAAACGAATAACCCATTTGACCATGCATCATGGGGAAATGGGATGAAGGGGATATCTAGTCTATAGCCTACAATGTCAAATTTGAGCGTGTCTGAACATGTGGGGTTTCAACCCTATATATGTTTATTTGTGATCGGGACAATGATGAGTGATAATTAATCATCAAATCTTTGGGTACCCTCCTACGGTGAAACCAAGGATTTTTTGGTGTGATCCCAGGATAATTTCATTGGAACATGTGAAAGAATCATTGTCTTGATGGGGACAAAAATAGAGGTTTCTGTAGGAGATGTTTCCTTAAATCGTCGCAGTGATGTAACCAAAAAGACTTGGGGGATGCGACCACTCTTACGGGTTAAACCGATGTCAACCCATGTCAATTATCCCATGTTAACCCCAAATGTAATTATTTCATAATATGCTGAACCCTAGCATTACCAACGTTTGACATTTCCGGTCTCTAGACTCACCTTATTTCAACTTTGGCCATTCCCGTCCCATTCACCTCCAACGTGGGGATGCACCCATGATGCAGGAAATCTCCCGTGCAACTCGAATTTCCATGGTTTTGGAAGAGGGTGTTCCCAAAATTGGACATGCCCATACATGCCCGTTTTATTTCAAGTGCCATGTTAAAATCTGGAGAGCATGCCTGGATTTCAATCCCACAGATTTAATTCACAACAAATGATGCCCTCTGCGCATTTCATGTGTGCCAAGGTTCAAAGGTCATGTGAGTTTGTCTCAAAAAAGGATACATTTGGTTTATTAGAATTTTCCGTGCTAAAGTGCGCAGGTCAAGTTCCCACCATGGCCTGGCCCGTCCTTCGTGTTTCAAAAAGCCACAGGTAGCGACAAAGCTCTACCAGAAGTACAAAAAACCACAATGCCTGCAGTGGGTCTGAGACTTGATGCATCTTACAGTTGAGGTTAGGATATGGCTTCAATGGCAATAATAAAAGTGATGGTCATCGAAGATGATGAGGTTAGGAAATGTTAGGATCGTCAAGTTTTTCTCGGATGTAAAGGATGCAGTTCCTCACCTTTGCCCCGAACACAACTAGCACAGGGAGTTCTGGGCATAGAGTTGAGTTACGAATGGACCTGGTGTATTGGAATTTGATGGATGAACACAACTCACATATTTGTGGTTTCAAGTTTTTTCCATCTTACGTGGGATGCTACATAATTACTGAGTTGTGTTTTTGAATGGGTGGTTCACTGACTCTTTAATGTGTTTATGAATCAATGGTTGTCGGTGTTCAATTCATATCCCATTTCTTGGTGAATGTTCCAGCGTAGCCCAATTATTGGCTGAACCCCCAACCAACGAATATGTGCTTGTTGGTGAGTATGTTTCTCTACATTCGCAATTTTACTTGATATACTTGATACCCTCTGGTAAACTAACATAGCTATTGAAAATAACCGTTTTTGATGGGTAAATCCACTATAAATGGCCATTTTCAATAGCTATGTTAGTCTACCGGAGGGTACACCCTCTCGTAATCAAACGTATATGAAACGTGGCTGGAAAATCCCTGAGCTGAAGGTTTTGTTGGGAAAATCATCGAACTCCATGGGGGAATCCCCGCAGAGCATCCTAACTCCGACTACGTTTTCTGAACTTCGACTGTTGTTTCTTACCTCCGGCCCTGCTAGGGTCTCAACCCCGAATGGTTTGGGATTTTCAACCCCGGCTGTTTTGAACCATGCCGACTTGTAACTCCAAACAGAGCCGCTGGCTCCATTTCCAGCTCCAAATAGAGCCACATTTCCAGCTCCAAATAGAGCAGCTGGCTCCATTTGGACATGGAGCCCGGCTCCATTTGGACATGGAGCCCGGCTCCATTTGGAAATGGAGCAGTAAAGTTCTCCCCACAACATGCCTCAGTGACTGCCTCAACATTAAAGACCTTAGACCACCATGCCAAAGCCCTGAAACTTCGCATTCTGAGCGTTGAAAATCAAACTATTTGCATCCAAGCTGAACCAGGATCAGAGCCTTGTGGTCTCCACCCTGGTGATCACACTGGAGATTTCCTTAGTCCCACTAGAATAATCTGGGAGATAACTCAAAATAATCCCGGTATAATCCATGCCTTAAGGATCCTTAAGGAGTAGGGCTCGCCGCATTCTCATCTCTCGCCTTCATTCATCACGTCTTGATGCAGAAAGGGTTGATGACATTGATTGTAAAAGCATTGTGGCTAACAAGGGGAGATGTGCGGGCAAAGGTCCTCCAGGCGCTTATTCTGGTAGCCGCCAAGTTGAATGGAAACTTCGACCGTGTGACTGGTCCAACGCTGGAATCGTGCATGATTTGGATGAGTTTCTTCGTTTACGCGAAACAGACGGGAACGCCAAACTCGTTGCGCAACCGAAGACTTCGGGCGCTCTTTCAGCTTTTTTGGACTTTGTGGAAGAAAAAACGGATGTGCAGATCATTTTGGTCTATGAGGCCGGTCTTTCTCCTCCACCCAATGTCCAGAGCAACATGTGGAAAAGGAAGTGACACCTGGCCCACCTGGCCTTCAAGGACACAATGTGGTATTTCGACAAGTTTGGGTTCGATACATCGGTGCTGAGGTTGCAAAAAGACCTGAACTCAAGCAGTTTGACACTTTGAAGCCTGCCTCAGTAAAAACAGTGGTCTTGAGGTTTGTCTCAGAGCAATGCTACAACGATCAGTCCAAATGCAGTTGGCAGTCTTTGATCAAAAATCCCGGGCTTCACGCTCGCCAATGGAGCTCATGTGTGGCCTCCCCCCGCACTTTGCAAGACTCATGGGGATGGACAGAGATGTGGTCGCGAATTGAACGGCCAACGCTGGTTTGTTGAACTTGCAGCTAAATGCCCTACAGACAGCATTGGAGGTCGTTTTGACAAAACTGAAGTGACTTGGCAAAATGCAGAACCGAAAGAAACTTACGGTGCGTATGTGGAAAGAGTTCGGCAGCTTTCCCTTGACATGGGGGTGATCCGAGGCTTCAGGCAGCTTGGTGTGAGAAGACCGGCAACACAGGCCGATCAAAGTCATGATCGCAAGATCCGCCGACTTTGGAAATCATCACGGGCCCCACGGAGCTGGGAGTTTGAGCAGGTAGAGTTTCTGGCGCAGCAAGCTGGCTTGCAGGAAATTGAATTTCTGGAAAATAAGTGCCTCAGCGAGGGGGAGCAATTTGGCGCTTCTGAGCTACTGGGATTCAATCGCTCGACAATTTTGCTGCAGTGGATGGTGATGACACAGTAGCCATCACCCGACAAGATTCTCGGCGAATTCCTGCAGGCAAAGCTTTACCCTTGGAATCTCGCACCCGTTTTGGTCATGAGCCTACTACTGTTGCTGGCCATGCTGTTCCTCAACAGACACCCACGATCTCAGAGGCTGTCAATGCGACTCCTGTGGCTTCTCAGGAAGATGCTCGCATGACCAGTGGCAATTAAGACAGGGCCAAATGGAGAAGGTGGCAGTGCAGCCAAGAAGTTCAAGTCCTCAGCGGACCTCATTCCTGGCACTCAGCTCAAGGACAACAGTGGACAGGGCAACTGCTTGTTCCATGCACTATCAGACTGCTTGCAATTCTGTGGAAAGGAGTGCCATCATCTTCACCTCAGAGCGTCATGCGTCAAACATTTGCGCAAGCACTCGTCGACTTATTCGGCTTTCGGGGATGGCTCAGGTTGTGCTGAAGGATCCAAACCCAACAATTTCTCTGAATATGTGAATGAGGTGGCAAAGGAAGGCTCCTGGTGTGGCTACTTTGAGCTCGCCGCAATGGCAGTTACGATGAACCGACCCATTGTCATAGCCCATGCCGCTGGCAACTTCCATTGTTTCAATTCTGAAGGCTCTTTGGAGCCGATTGCTTTGTTTTACAACGGCAAAGATCACTATCAAGCCTATGTTGGTGAAGTTCCTCCTGATATTCTTGCACTGACCACCAAGCCGGTGGCCTCTGGTAATCGGGGCGGTATTCCTTCAAGTGTTTGTGGTCACACGGTGAGAAATGCAAGCTGCTGCGCGAGCTCAATTGGTGGAAGAACAAAGCAATGCCGCAGCCTCAGCAAGGCATCTCCGGCAGTTGGTCGCACACCTAAACGTTCTCCCAGCACCGCAGTTGCCATGTCCAACTTTGTGAATGCAAGTGGTGCTCGATGTTCCAGAGCTGAAACTTTGCTTTTGAAGAAACCTTTTTTGCAAGTACCATGAAGCTCAACAAGAAGAATGCGGATGCTCGCAAGAGGAAAAAAATCAAAGAAGCCTGGCTTAGCTTCTTCAGACACTTGTCTGTGCGGTTGGAAGGTTCCTGTCAAGAGATACCAGGATGATCAACATCCCAGTTGCAAGCGACGCGCACATTGGCGCGACTGTGTCAAATGCAAGGGCCCTTACCTAAAGACGCCCAGCGTGCCTTCAAAGGTTGCTGAAATGAGGGAGGTTCAGTCCCAGATCGCTGCAAGATTACTTGTTCTCGCCAAGAACGCCAAGAACTCTTGGGGCCATCAGCTTTCCGAGCATGTGGTTGTTCATGGTAAGCACCCCGCGAGGCCGTCGCGGAGTGTTGTCGTTTTTTCATGTTTACGTCATTTTCGAAGCATCCATTTCATTCCACGTTCTACACTGTTTTCTTGTGCGCCGTTGAATTTTCCGCGCTTTTTGCTGTGTTTCGTGACGCGCTTGCGGTGATAGTTGCGTGTTGGCATGCCAGGGTTTGTTCGGGGGGG
>Ga0126342_10009623_pt1 | contig 17320 bp, 21 predicted proteins | sample Cyp1metagenome_FD_92528 | JGI IMG/M metagenome (GOLD analysis project Ga0126342, IMG submission 92528) | Coral microbial communities from Lord Howe Island, Old Settlement Bay, Australia - Cyphastrea 1 metagenome | ecosystem: Host-associated > Invertebrates > Cnidaria > Coral ... | reverse complement strand
TGGATGGAAAATATGATGGATGAAATGATGAGAAAAATGATGGATGAAAAATGGATATGGTGGATGATATGATGGATGGATGAAAATGAAGCAACGAACCTAGCATCATGCCTAGTCACTACTGATATAATATATAATACAATATATAATATAATATATAATATAATATACAAGATAATATATAATATACTATATAATATAATATATGATATAATATATAATATAATATATATTATAATATATAATATAATATATATTATAATATATAATATAGTATGATATATAATATAATTAATATAATATAATATAATATAATATAATATAATATATAGTATAATATAATATAATATAATATAAAGTATAGTATAATATAATATAATATAATATAATATTATATTATATTATATTATATTATATATAGTATAATGTATAATATATAATATATAATATATAATATATACTATATAATATATAAATATATGGTACACATATGGAGTTGTTTGACCAATATCTTGCGGACCACGATCTTTCGCAGCGCTTTAGTCTGAGGTCTCCGGACCGAAAAGGGCTGTGAACTTGAGCCTGTGCCCCAATGTGTAGCTGACAAAGTGGTGCTTCCACTGCCACTGATCTACTTGACCTACTGGGTTTCCAAAACTGCTAAGCCTTTTGTCCTCAGCCAACAGCCTGGCAACCACACCAAGGCCGCCTGACCCAATTGGCCAATGAGCGTCGGATATGGCATGACCAAAGAGAAAAACAAAGGCAATTAATACCGATGAATACGGGATGACTACTGGTGATTTTGACATTGTTTGAATACTTTGTTGAGTTTTCGAAATGACCTGAAGTTCCTTTGGCGCTTCTGGATTTATGTGGAGGCAAGCAAAGATCAAAGAAGAAACGTGGCATGCCGGCATAGTCTATGTGGATTGAACGGTTTTGTCATGTTTTGTCATGTTTTCATGAAATCTTGACCAGGATCAAAGAGAATCAACCAACACTGCGCGTGCCAAGGGAGATCTGCGAGCAAGCTGCCATCCAGCTTAGAGAAGACGTGGCGAGGATTTGCAGCGGAAATAGTTGAGATTTGCAACGGAAGTGTTTATTGACGCTAGATGATATATAACTGCCTGGTAAACATCAAACCTAGAAATTCTTAGTGCAAATTGAATTAAGGTTTTGAACTCATTTGAACGGGTACGGGTTTGAACGGGAACGGCTACGCTAAATTGTTGCCTTTTTATGCCTTTTTAGGATATGTTTGAACGGGTTCGAACGCATCTGAATGGGCTTCAACTCGGTCAACGTTTTGAACGCATATTCTTAGGGCACCCTAGAAATAACTAGTTATATACTCAGTTTTGCCCTAGAAATTCTTAGGTTTCAGATTTAGCAGGTAGATATTGGCAATCGATTATTCTCTAATCTTTTCTGGCCAGCACACTGGAGACTTCATAGAATCATAGCCACTAGATTCAAACAGAGTCCCTCCGATACTTTCTTGGCATTCTCAGTTTTGTCCATAATCTTCGCAGGAAGTCTCGGATGACAATGGCTCTTCGGCACTGGAGACAACTGCTAGCACAGGCCGTACCAAGAAACATTGAGAGCTGGAAATGGAGTGGCCTCCATCGCCTGCAGAGACATGCCAGGTGGTCATTGTTGCTGCGTTTGCCCCCGGACTCAACGTATTGCACTTAGACCTGTTCAAAAACGCACAGGGAAAAACGATGAGTCGCCAGCCGCCAGCCATTCAAAAGGGACCTGAACGACAAGTAACTTGCTTGGATGATATGTTCCCTGCTAAAGATGCTAAAGTGACAGCTGGTTCGAGGCGCACGGCGAGGAAGAGAAAGGAGGCAGGGCCGTAAGGAACTGCAGGAGCCGTGAGGAGCTGGTGGATCGGGTGTGGATCGAGTGCCTGGGCGTGGTAGGCGTGTGGCAACTCTTGGCCCTCGCAGCTGGCAGCTCCAAGGCGCCACCAGAGCCTGGCATAGGTTTCTAACATTTTCAGACATTTTCCAACTATTGAAACACAGGGGATGAGCAAACGATCCAAAACCTTTGCCTTGCCCGGAATCTTGAGCTGGCCTTCCTTGCCAAGGCCCACTTGCGACTTGCTGAGGACCATGATGATGTGCTGTCCATTGCAGGTTCCGAATCCTTTCCCACACTTTGTACAACTTTGTACATCTTGAAATTTCTAGAGTCATCCAGTCATCCAGAAATTCAGCACTGGATCAGCCCTGTGAAGGCGGTGCCAGCCTGAGCTGGAAAGATCGCGCTCGCATCACCATGGCAGCCAGACTGAAACTTCTGGTGAGATTCAAGCAGGCCTTGGCGCGACCTTTTTCACTTTGGCTGTTTTTGCTTCCTGACTTTTCCCATGTTGAGGGGTCAAAAGCATTACTTTGGATCTCCCCAGAAAGGTGGTGTTTATAGATGTGTTTATAACGTGAGGTTTATAATCGTTGATAGATATCTACAACGAGACATCGAAGGAACCCAGTTTTCGACCAGTCTGACACCATTGGCCCTAAGAGTCTCTTGCCGTCTCGTGCCCTTGAGGTGGAAGAGCACTGGGGATGTGCTTTGGACGAGCTGCTAGAAGGCATGAATCCCGATGTACCACGCAACCTGGACAAGCAGCCCAAATCGGTACAGGCAGCTCCGTTCCGAGCGGGCGCATGCCAAACTCAGACAACATGATGGAATCATCAAAGCATCAAAGACATTTTGGATCTTTTTGGAATTCTTCCACCATCGCTCTGAATGTGCAGTGCCTTCCACCATTATATACTTTCATCCTTCTCAGCCGGATTCACTGTTAGGGACTTGAGCCAGCTGCAGTTGCTCTACCAGCAGAACTTGCGGCTACGCAGCAGTGAAATCCTGAGCAAAGTGATGCATTCGGACGCAGGGGCTAGAATCATCTGAAAAGTCCCAGCCATTGTTTGAAAAGTCACTCTGAAATACTCTGGATGCTGAATCATTCTGAATCTATTTCTTTATATTTCTTGGCTCTTTGCGAGACTTTGTGGGACTTTGTGGGACTTTGTGGGACTTCGTTGGCTTGCATTGTCCCATGTGGGAGACGGTGGGAGCATAATGTCGTCCCCTGAGGTGTGCGCCCTTTGAAGGCGCGGACTCATTTGTTCGCCTGGAATCCTTGCGGGACGCTGGGCCACTGGAACATGCTAGGAGCTGAGAGTTTCCAGAGTACCTCTTCTAGATATTTGTTGACGCTGATGACTTATGGCATGATCATACTTTGTGCTGCATTGCAACTGCTTTCTGATTCTCGCTTTCCTTTAGCTTTGACCTTCCTTGGCCAGCTGCAATCAATGTATCATGAGGCTCTGCCTGGTCATGCCCGCACATGCCTTGGAAGTTCATTCCAGCATCGAAGATCAAAACCATGGGTGGGCAATCTTCAAAGTAAAAATCTCATATCCTATGGAGTTTGCAATTCTTGAGGTCCAGAACCAAAGCCGGCAAAGCCCCGGAGAACTAATGAACGCCACGCACATGGAACGCCACCTCGAAGAGGCATGGCATGGAGTTCTGTGTTGAAAAGGCAGACACAGCATTCCGTGTGTGAAAACGCGATAAACTATGATACACCGTAAACTTTATTGAATTCTATACTTCCCCCATCTTCCCCCAACAAAGTACCACTTTGCAGCCCTGATTGGCGAGGTCTGGTGCAGCCATCTGCAGTGCCTCAACGACCCCAGCAGCTCGCTGTGTTCGAGAGCTGAAAACGATCCCAAGTTAAACGATATTAAGCGCTCAAGTGAGGAATACAAAACAGAAACATCCAGAAATATCGAGAAACAATGAAACGCAAGCCTAGATCAAGCAGAATTAGATCAGTTTTGCAAAGTCAAGTGTTCAGAATCACTTGGCGAAGGACAGAGTGATGGACTCTTGCAACCAGCATGTTGCGAAGCAAAGTCGTTCAAGCTTGCGCCTGTTTGCCACTGTTCAAGCTTGGGGGTAGTGCTCACAGGGATGGAAACAATTGGCAAATTTGCCTTGGCAGCCATACCTTTCCTTCAACATCATCATTGGACATCCAATGACCTGCAATGCACTCGAAATAGGTAATCCAATGCAGTAGTGCTTGTATGTTTTTTCCCAGCAATTTCACTCAATTTCTTGCACATTTCAGAGCGTAGTGCCTTCGCCAAAGATGCTGATGAGCCAAGCTCAATGACAGCATCAGAGCCAAGCGAGGCTGGGGTTCAATCTTCAGCTATTCAGATCTGTAGATCTCTTATGTTTTGTTTTTTTGGTTGGTCTGGGTGCTTGAATCATCTATAATCTCCTGATGTCTTTGAATCTGAATGCGTGTGCTGAGGATGGTGAGGCCTGCAAGTACAGCGAAGCTTTGGAGCTTCACCTCCAGAAACTTGGAAGCGAAATGACAACCACATCAGCGGACTCAGACCTGTGAATTTCTGAACTGTGCCCTTCTACGGTTTACCATGCTAGATATGCTAGTCATTGCTCGTCTACTTAGTGTTGGATACCATATGTAGCATGTTGCCTTGGTTCAGGAACTCAGAGGCCAAAGTTCGGCAAAAAACGGTGACATTCTTGGGCCTGGGACTTAGTCCGACTCGAGACTTCAAAGGCCGTTGCTTTCTGGCCTGGTTGCAGTTGTCGTCTTCAATCACCTGTTTCGATGTCACGCTCAGAGGTCATCTCGGTGAGAAGGCACATCCTTCCCATGCTGCCGTTGTGGCAGATCGATTTCAGGCCTGTTTTGAGGGACCGAAAAGACCTGTGGCTGCCTGTGGCTTGATCAAAGTGGTGACAATGAAAGCACGATCGAGACGTCCGAGACAGTGATTTGACTCATCAATTCAGAACTTTTGCGTCGCTTTTGTCCAGGATTCAGACCCAGCAATTTTTGCAGTCACGGCTGTCGCACTGGTGCGCATGGGTAAACCTGGAGTGGACCACTCAGAGCATTTCCACCATTTCCCTGTGCATTTCATTCATTTCATTCACATTGTACAGCCAAGAGACAAAGTCGTTCCTTTTTTTAAGAAATGACTATAGTGGGCAAATAAGAAAGTGGGCAAATAAGAAATATTGAATCGCAAGGGCAGGGAGGAAAAAAAGAAGCGAAAGTGAAAGGTTCCGATTTCGAAAGGGCTATTTTGACGCTTGCGTTCGCAATGGGGGAAAACCAAAAGGCATGACTTAGGCATGACTTCTTGATGTTGCGTTCACAAGCAGGGAAAGCGAAAGGAGTGACTTAGGCATGACTTTGTCGGGTCCCTGTATTTGACTTTCCACCTTGAGATGATTACAAAACTAGACTACCGTTCGCTTGTGATTGAGATCCCTCCCAGTACCAGCAGTATTGCAATAGACAAAGGCTGCTGCGCTAGCCTCCCAGCTGGGCAATGGACAACCCGATATTGAGCAGCAGGCAGGGAAAGCAGTTGGGTTTACGCTCAGTACTTTCAACAGCTGATAAAGAGGTCGAGAAATCGCTGATTCAACTGCAGAGCAAAAAAGAGAAAAAGGATGAAAAAGGTTGAAACCATTGAAGCATGTTGAAGCACTTTGTTGATTCACAGACCCTTCCCTGATGCCTTGGCCTTGCTGCTTCCAGGTAGCTTGTGAAGCGCTGGGTCGAATGCCAAATTTCCAAGCAGCGGTGAAGCATCTGAAATCCCTGACCAGACGGCTGCAGGACATGAACGTGGGTGAACTCATGCCATGGCATGAACTGTTCTCAGTACTTCTCAGGGTGCTCTCCAGAAGTTTCTACAGATTCTTGGTTTGCAGGATCAAGGAAACACACGAAGAGCAGCAGCTGAAGCCATTTGCCGCTTGACCTCCTTAGCTGCAGAGGAGGCTGGTGCGTTTGAGCCTTGTGTAGGCATCTTAGGCTAGATGGCTAGACAAGCCAACCCCACACAGTGGCGTGACATTTTCACCAAGCCTTCGCAGATCTAATCGTGTGGGATCCTACTCTGTAAGCAGGAAGACCAAAGTAGTAAGAAGTGGACTTGGGATAATCAAAATGGCGTTGACACTTGCACAACCCACAGGGAACCAACCACTTACCGATACCCTGCTCTTATATATCATATATCATATGTATGTATATATATATAATATATATATATATATATATCAAATTATATGCAATATATAATACTGTAGTATTTCAGCGAGCCACGACCAAATTAGTTGGGTTCTTGGGGTGGTGTAATCTCTGCTGGACTTGGGGGATTCGGGGATTGGAGTGCTTTTTGTTTGTTAGCTTGAGTGGGTCACCCTCTTTTAGCCATGTCCTTTTTGGGTAGAAGGTAATTTTTCCCACCACTCACATCATCAATTGTTGGTTTTAAAACAACTCCACTTCAGCACTTGAGTTGTTTGGAGGCATTGGACCTTTGCCCAGACCTTCCGCACCAGCTAGTCTGGGCTTTACGTGATCCCGAGGCTATGGCCAACGTGTATGGTTGACTTTGGTAAGATTTTCTTGAAACAGGTGAAAATGAAAGCCATGTACGACTTTCTAAACCGCTTCATGGATTTATTTTGTCCTGCTCAAGTGGATCAGATAGCAAAGCATGCTTGTAATTTCTGGATTGATCTGTGCTGCCTTTTACGGCTCAGACAAATGATCTCAATTTCATTTCCTTTAGCGATAGAATGGGCAGCGTCCTGTGCTGTGAATGCGAAGCAAACGCAACTGACTTTGCCCTTTTAGAGCTCAGGAGGAGGTGCCTTGGGATGGAATCGGATCGATACGAAACATGTATTAAACATAATATGTGTATATATAATTATAATATATATATATACACATACATAATAATAAGATATTATCAGAGACGTTCTTAGGCGCTTCTTTCTTCCCAGGTCTTGACCTTTTGATACTGACTGACTTGGCTGACTGACTTGGTCATGATTTGCTCCTGGCCCCAGGCTTGAGGGTCAAACCAAAGTGGTGCAACCGGACCCGAGGCCCAGATGGCAGTGCTGGTGCTTTTATCTGACATGGCACTCACATGCATCACATGTTGTAGATCATTTGTCCACACAATAGGTCTGTGGCAAGATGTGCTGTGACCGCAGGATTGATCCCAAGATTCATGTCACTTTCCTTGAAGCCACTTGAATGAATCCGGATGTGTGAGGCGACTTGGGTAAGCCATGTGATTCTCAGTTGAAACTCTCGAACAACTCAGGTGAACAAGAAGGATGGCGGATCCGTGCGATTCAGCCCATTGAAATTTACTCTGTTTCTCGGTAGAAAAACGGCATTTAGCGAGCAAAGCACCATAGCTGCATTCGAGGCAGGTCAAAAAAAAATTGAAGATCCAAATAGATGCATACAGCAGCATGAGCATTTTGTAATTCTTTGAGACGATGTGGTGCAACAATTTCAACCTTTGACAGTCGCCATACTGCAGCGCCAACTTAGCTGGCTTGAGAAGCACACAACATATTTTTTTGACTCCTATCTTCTTCCACATTTAACTTCTTAGGGACCTTTCCTATCTTTCCTTCAACTGAGAACTAGACAGTCTGAATTTCTGTGATGTGCCGTTGATTTGCGATCACGTTTTCTGCCCTTGTCATTCGCTTTGTTGCTGACGATCGTTTTCTTGGTTGTGCAAGCGTCGCAAGTCGCAACACTTGGCATTATCCTCTACCATGACCATCACCTCTGTCATGCATCACGACTCGAATTTCAGCCTGCCCGTCTTTCTGATGGTCCCGAGTTTGTTTTAAGTGTTTTTAGTCCTTTGAACAGCTTCCTTAGGTGTGATCTGGTTTTCCGAACTTCCTGCTTGATTGAGGGCACAAAGGCACCAACGGGTTGGATTTTGATGGATTTCGATGGATTTCGAATGATTCCTCCTGGGACAGGCCCAACTGATGGGTGCAGCCGCAGTGAAGGGTGTGCATGCCGGTGCCAAGAAAGTCGGAGTGGCTGCTTGGCAAAAGCTGCACACTGCCAACCAACCGATTCAAAACTGGTGCACCATAAAATATGGGAACCATAATACATGGAAATACTATGAAATACCAACATAGTATCTACAGGTGGAAAAGTATCACATGAAAGAGCACTCTCAAACCAAATAATCAAAAATACAAAACACGCTGTACATTGGTAATTTTTGGTAAGCAGTTAGCCAAATTATAGATCTCAGATACCTCACGAAGAGATCTGAAGTTGTAAGACCTTTTGGGACAAAGCTTGTTGATATTGTTGGCTCTTTTTGTCTTCAAAGTTCGAAGTTTGTTGCAGACTTGGCGTTTGGGGTTCGCACCACTGAAAGGATGCTGGCAGTAAAGCAGTTTGGCTGGCTGGCAAAGCGGTGGCAGCTGCGGAAATGGCAGAGGAGTCATTTGCAAGCTGCATGGCTTTGCTGTTCAAAACGATGTCTGATTTGCTGCACCTCCCCGCGAGGTCTTGAATCTTGTCCTTGGTTTGCAGGATGCCATCAGCATGAAGAGTGCCACAGAGCGGACAATCAAAGTCGACGTGACCGTGGACTTGGTCAAGGAGTATCTCGCCATGTTTTCCCAAACATTAATCGGTTAACCCCCTGGAAGCACCTTGTCACTAGATGTCACTAGTACAACGTGGATGGAATCTTGGGTGAACGTGCCAAGGCTGGACGTTGAAGAGGTCGCTGTGACTTGCCGCAAAATTTCAGTATTTATATTCATTTACCATGTATTGCCACGTCAAATAGCAGCTTTGTGGCTCGGCTGTGTCTTGAGATATCTTGAGGTTAAGATCAAAGACTTCCACACAGATGTCGTTGTGGCAGAAAAAGTGCTCAAGGTCAAGGTCATCCGAGACTTTGTTCCCTGGCACTTGGAACAGCCTTTTGCTGCAGATAAACAAACAAATTTAAGATATTTAAGTCTTAAAGTAACATTTCAATATAGCAGGCTAGTAATAAAGAGAATAAAATTCTTGGTTTATGACTCTCAAGAGAAAAGCAGCATCTGTTGCGGCGGTTGTGATCAGACTTGTCTTGTGAACATCGTTTTAAACTTTGAGGTTGAGAGGGCGATCTCAGCCAAAGCCAGCGAGATTGCCACACGGTGCGCTGCTGGAACATGTCGATTGTAGAATTGATCAGCAAACTTGACATTTTGGGACCTAGGGCCTGGGGGGACTGACTGCTCTGATCATTGGCCGACCTTGAGGATGGCGAGAGAAAAGACCAACAGGGTCCTCTCAAAGTTCCAATGCTGCCCCTGAGTGTCAATTGGAAGCCTCATGTCAAAACGGCATGTTTGGAGCTAGAGTTTTCTGTTAATGTACTCCTGAGGGTTACCTTGCTTTCAGGGCAACCGCTTGGGACCAAACCCCAAAGACCCATTGATTCGCGGAAGTGACATGCGTTGTCAAGCTCAAGTCAATGGGCCCTTACTGCCGAAAAGGTCTTGCAGGGAGTGCTCAACTGTGTTCTGCATCGTTTTGAAACAACTTGCTTCGGAACATGTAGCCAAGCAACACAACTTATCCAGTCCATTGATTCATTGATGTTCATTGATGTTCATTGATGTTTCGTGGGAATCCATGCGAATCCTTCCCTGTCAGGCGCCAGTGCGTGCAGCGGCATCCACCGCATTGGCTCACCTGGGGAAAGCTGGTGTGGAAGCCTTTGTTGAAGTTCTGGAGCATGCGATGCCCTCCAAAGATGACGAAGGAAGTCTGCGTGCCCTGGAGACAGCAGCGGCACTGCATGGCCTGCGGTACTGCTCGGACGAGTTGTGTTGTCCAGCGGTTGATCTCATCCTGCGCCGCTTGGATGATCCATCGAAACGTGTGCAGCTGGCTGCAGAGGCCACGTTAAGAAGTTTGGGACCTCTTTGCGCTGACTTGATCGCTGAAAAGTTGAAAGCTGAAGACCCCGAAGAGCGAGAGCTGTTGGTTGTTGCTCTGGGCTGCGTGGGATCTCCGAATGCACTGCCATATACCAACATGTTGGTTGCACTGCTGGATCCCAAAACTGAAGGTTCCTCAAAGGTTCAAATTGCAGCAGCAGAGGCTCTTTCGAAGTGTGGCCCGCAGACTGGACATGCGGCGGCAGTTGCTCTTGCGGAATTTTTGAGCAAAGCAGGGGAGGAGGAAGCGAAAACAGCTGCGAAGCAGGCATTGATCTCCCTGAAGGAGGCGGCCATTGAAGTTTTGCCTGGCCTCTTGGGTCACCAGCATCCCATCATCAAGTGTGCGGCCTTCGATATCCTAGAATCACTTGGAGATGGGTCGGGTGTAGTAAAGGAAATCACCGCCTGCGCGTCCGATAGAGACGCGAAGGTGAGACAAAGAGCAGTTCAGGCCTTGTTGTTGTTGAAAGATCCCACGGTGCCACTTCGATTGCTCCCAAATCTGATGGAAGATATTGACCGAGGAGTGGCCAACTTGGCCATTTCCATCATTGGTAAAATGGGCAAATCAGCTTCATCCCTTGCAGCTTTGGTCTCCAAACAGCTGAAGAGTGCCGGGACGGATCAGCGTCGTGCGGCCAGTTGGACACTGGGACAGCTGGGCGAACTGCCCAGCAGCACGATGAAGGTCATCATCACGCAGCTCAGGAACGAGAAGAACGATGATATACGGAGTCTTTTAATTCAAGCCATTGGAGCACAAGGACCTGCCATTCAAGCCATTGGAGCAAAGTCCATCAAAGTTCCCCATCTGAGATGATTTAGTAGCAGCTTACGCTACTTTACACTTTAATCGTTTGCATTCAATGTTTTCATGCCAGGACCTGGGGCTGGATCCTTTGTGTCTTCTTTGGGCCCTGAGTTCAAGGAGCTCTCCATTGTGATGATGTAGAGGTATGTCTGGCAACCATCATGCTATGTTCGTCACAGATAGGTTTGAATCAAAGTGAATATCTGCACCTCCCAGACTCAAAGGGACTTGAACATTTCCAACACTTTTTTGCTTCCTCCATATGGCGAAGACAGGAGGCGTCGCCTCCAGTGCGGCAGGCGCTCCTTGAAGCCTTTGGGAACATTGGAACAGCAGCCGTTCTGGACTCAGTCAAGTGGCGCGTGTTTAGGAGATTTGAGGAAGATATTTCATAGCAGTCAGATTACCATTTCTATCATTTCTATCATTAACATTTCATCATTTATTTTCTGTCATCTTCTGGTCCTCTGGAGCCTCTGGCTGGAAGCAACACTGTGCCAGGGGGAGATGGCTCCAGCCATGGTCGCTTTCGCGCTGGCTGAAAAGGAGAGTCTGCCGCAAGTCATCCAGGCAGGGGCATATTTCTTGTCGGATGAGCGGGACATAGTGGGACCATGCAACTGGTTAGATTTAACATATATGTATATATATATATATTTAAAAAACACTCAGACCTTGAAACCTCCTGGAGCTTTGTGTCGTTTGACGTTGTTTGTCTTGTGGATTTGAAAGGTTGTTCTTGCTCGCTGGATGGAATCTGAGGCATTGGGATGCATGGGGGAAGCTGCGGCCTTTGCACTCTCAGCGCGCTTGGAGGACACTTCGTCCAGATTTGTGCAGACTCTTTGCATCTCTTTACACACAATGCTCCCCCTTGTGATGCACCTTGGCAACGCAAGGACCCGAATGCAAGCATCAGAGTCTTTGCCTTGGAGGCCACTTATATCCATCATATCTATCACATCTATCCCGGTTTATCATTGATCTTGTCATGTTTGAAATATGTCAAAATCATGTTCTATCATGGTTTTTGAATATTTTTTCATGGTTTTTGTATGTTTTCTGTCCAGCTTCATGTCCAGCTTGCTATTGGAAAGCTACACTTCCCGGCTAGGCCTTGCAGCTCCTGGCAGAGCTACCATCCACGCAAGAAGCGGTGTCCGCAGTCATGCGAGCTTTGCAGGCCAGCCACAAGGGATCACAAGGGGCGACATTCGGAAATTCGACATTTACCTCTTGATCTAGCTGATCTAGCTATTTTACATTATTTTACCACCCTAATATTTGGGGTGGTGGTAGCCTTGTTATATGATCAATGATTAATGATTAATGATTGAAGATGATGATTCATGGTATTATGATTTATGATGTATTATGATGTATTATGTAGCTGGTGGAAGTGCTTTCAAGCTGAAAATTTGGGCAGATCACGGTATCATGGATACCTTTTGCTGATGTTCTTCAAGTCCAAACTGATTGCAAATGAGTATTTGATTCAGGTCATGTCCATTCTCTTGACGCGTGCGACACATGTGACATTCACCCTTGTGCCAGGATACAGCTCCGGAAGTACAGGGGGCTGCTTGCGTCACAGCTGCAATGTTGGCCATTGAGCAGGTGAAGCAGGCCTGTGACCCTGCCATTGGCGGATGTTTTGCAGTGTGTAATAAAACCATCGTAAGATTGGGTACTAAGCACCACACGTTATACATATTTCACGCATATCACACACACACACACGCATATTTCACACATATACAGTATATATATTATACGTATATATATAATTAAATATAGATAGATAGATACACTTATAGTATTTGTAAATTTCACACATCATTGCAACACATTGCAACGTGAATCAGGAATCAGAGATCCCGCAAGCAGAGGTGGAAGAGCAGGTGCTGAATGCTTCCCACGCTTGTGACATGCCATTCCGCTGCAGCTGTTGCAGTCTGGCTGTATTTATTAGGGCCACTAAGGCTCTCAGGCTTCTGTGCCCATCCAACACCCTTCTTGGATTGTTGGGCAGGAAGATAAGCTCTATCAGCTCAAAGTTGAAAGTGGCCTCGCTAGAAGAAGAGGCAAAGATCAGGCAAGGATGTGGCAAGTCGACACCTCGAGAGTGTAAAGCAGATGCTACGGCCTTCAAATCCTGCCTGCTCGGAGTCCAGGTTTCATTTAAGCTCTCTATATTACTCTATATCTATATCTATATCTTCATCTATATCTATAATTATCTATATATGATTCTGTGACAGTGTTTCTGCTTTACAGCACCAAATGTTCAGGCTTCCGTAGTGGCCCAGAAGCTGTCCCAGCTCTTAAGTGAAAGCAGTAGTCTGGAGGCTGCTTTTTGTGTTGATTTGATTAGGGCTTACAGCTGCCGGGTAAAGTAAATTATGTTGGTAAATGTTTATTTGCTTGCCACATTTTATATTTGATATACATAGTTGTGTCATGTTGTATCCCAATCAATGCCTTGCAAACCTTCGCTCGTAGCTGCTTTGCTTTTTGATGCGCTGCAGGTGCAGGGCGGTGCTCTTCATGGCTTGTGGAAACTTGGTGGTAACTTCACGGCGCCCTATGCAGAGGCCACGCTCGCCTGGCACTTTCTTGTTTCATGATTCGATACGATTCGGATTCTTCACTTTTTTGTTTCCTGTCAGGTGATTGCGGGCATGGCAAGTTCGAGCTCTGCGAGCCTCAGGAAAACAGCTGCTTGGAAAAAAGGTTGGGAGGGATGTGACCAAGTGACCAAGTTGATTCACGAGTTTCATGCTATTTGTGATATCCCAGGTTTTCCTCACGCTGGGAGATTTTGCAGAGCATGCAGTCCCATTCGCCGGCGTCTCAGTTGACTTCTTGACTCTCGCTTTCCCCGTAGGGTCGGTTCTGACGGAGCTGCTTTGGAACAAGGTGGAATTGATGGTTTCGCACCTTGGAGTTGAAGGCCATGGTCAGGAGGTTCGGGGCAGTCTGAAGTTCTCATCCATTGCCGGAGCCGCCACTGAAGCCCTTTCTCCTGACACAATCATGCTTAAACTGATGCATCAAACAATTCCTTCCTCAGTGAGTAGTCCCTTCCCCCTAATACAACACCCCCCCTAGAAACCATGGTCTAGCAACCTGGGATTTACACTTATCATATATTCAAGATCATTTACGCTGGGGGTGTTCAACATTAGGGGGAGGAATTGCTGTAACTTACCTATTGCCATGTCCTCACTGCAGGTGGACTTGGAAGTGCAGCTCGCCGTGGCGCAAGCATTTACCACCATGGGCATGTTGGGGATCTCAGTCCAGCTCAACATCGGCCCACGCCGACCAGAAAAATACAGAGAGTCAGCTGGAAATGTAAGCTAAGCAGCAAGAGCAAAGGCCACAAAGGATATTGAAATGCTGTATCACTTTCAAACTTTGGGCCATAAGTCTAGAGTCTAGAGGACCAATACGTGAATGTCCGAAAATCAGTCAAATTCTTGCATTGCTCTGAACCTCTCGTTACATGGTTCCGATATGTTCAGATGTTGGTCACACAGATTCCTCAGGCTGGGAGTGGAAGCAGCTCCCTTCCTGGCCAAGCGCTTGTTGGGCGGGGACCTGAGCTTCTGAGATGTGCAGCTCAGCAGTGGTCTTTGAGGGATGTCCTGCAGACTGATGTAGCAGTCGCTGAACGACAGGCGTACAGTCTGATGATGCCAGCGATCCAGAGGACAAGTGCATGGTTGATGTTGGCCATGCATCATAGCTTATGGCTTATGAGTTTGCCTTGATGGTATGCAAAGCAGGAGATTTCCAAGAAGAAGTGCCTTGGTTGCACCATGTTGCACCCACATCAACCTCACTTGTCAATTTCCCACCTCCAAAGACCTCCAAAGATGAACCATTTGGCCACTGGAGAGGCAAATGGCACCTGGCACCATTGCATCGACCTTGAGTCCGGCTGAATCCTCAAGGGGCAAGGCCTGTGAGGAGCACTGGGAGATACTGGGAGACCGAGGCAGAGCCGGCCTCCATGGCAAGACGGCCTGGTCCGCGCAATAGCGCATTGGATTGGGAAGCATGGCAGTCTGCAGCTCAGAGTATTGAAATCAGCTGTTGGTATTGACGCGTCAAGACGCATCTCTCAAATTCTCCAACATATTTTCAGTCATTCCAAAATGATCCCCGATCTCTTGTCAAGTGACCAATCTACCTGCATCAGGCTACAGCCTTTTCACGAGGACGAGCTGGATGCAGGTCTGCACATCCCATTTGGGTGCATTTGAGATAGATACGTGCTTCAGCAATCATCCACACATTTGGATCCCCGGCTGTTGAATTTTGTGCTTTCCGTGACATCTTTGGCAGGCTTTCCAGATGCGGAAGCGCATGAGGCTGTGGGAGGGATGATAAAGGGTGTGATCCCAATTACGTAACGAGAAGCGCACGCCTTTCTCGATCATTTTTGTGCATCACCTTGAGCCAGTGGGATATGTAAAACCAGCTTGTGGCAAAGAAACGAACAGTCAACAAGGGGAAACAGCAGAGAATCAAAGAGACTCTGAGGCCACGAAAAAACGGCAAACTCTGCAAAGACCAAAGGTTTGGTGTCACACTCTGGTTGTCCTTCCCGATTCCTTTGCTTGGCCTCAGGAGGTTGCGCCTGCAGCGCAGCAAGCTGTGGAAGTTCAGCAAGCCTGGCTCAACTCTTGGATTTTTCGTCCAACCTGGAGTAATTTTGGAATGCCCAAGAAATGTAGTGAAAGCGATATAGATGTCTTGCGGGTGGAAATGACTATTCAGCCTTTCAGCCTTTTATGACATGCCAGGAGAGCTTGTATTCGAGCGCTGGGGAGCATGGGTTTAGCAGGCACAGAGCCTGGCGTTTCCTGAATCGGTTGAAACGTCTGTGCGACGGAGTTCACCCCGGAGAGGTGCTCAGATCCTCACGGAGTGTTTTCACTATCCGGACTGATGGGAGCTGCAGATGAAACATGATGAAACATGATGAAACCACCTGGGAACCCAGGATGAAACATGATGAAAGCATCGAAAGTGCAAGTGACGCCCCGCATTGTCACATTGTCCTCAGATCGATGCAGCCCCTGTATCGTTGGCAGGATCCAGACATGCAGGCTGCTATGCTGAATGAATTGAGGACTGTGCCAGAGGCAGGGAAGCAAAGATGCATATCATGTCGCATTAATTACGACTTATATAATTGCCGAGAAGCCACATTATTCTGAGGGCGTTTTTATCATCAAAAGATTCAACTAGCTGCCTGGTGTTTTTGAGGTGCACTCATCAATGATCAACAAGCTGGAGGATGGGTACAAGATGGTGCGACAAGCCGTGGTTGAGTTTGTCTTCCATTTGGCTGAGGCGCTCGCTTTCAAGTGTGATGAAATGCTTATAAATTAATAAATGCTTTATATACTTCTCCATCTTCTCCAATCTCCAAGATCGCCTTGTTTGTTTTTAGCACGCCGCGAAGAAGCCGTTCAGAAGTTCAAGTCCTTCAATAAGACAAAATTGTGAAGATGTTGGAGGTGGCTTTTCCTCCGATCAACGAACCGAAACAAAAATCCAAACATAAAAATATTCTTTCCATTTCTTTACCTGTACCTCTTATGATTCTTATGCTAATCGCTCAGCATTTCACTCTAAGACTTGAAGAGTCCGACTTCAGTGTTCTTTCATCCTATCGCAAAACCTTCACAGATCGGCAAAGTCAGCGAGATCTTGGTTCCTGGTCTGGCAGACGAAGATGCGTACGTTAGGCTGGCCGAGCCGGGTTGGAGCCCACTGGAGCCCACCAGTGAACTGTCTTCTTATCCCCATCTTTTTGAATGTTTGGGAAGGCCAAAGGTTTTGGAAATGGCTGGAATAAACAAATATACAAAGCCACAGGTTTTGAGATGTCTCAGTTCAGCCAGTGCTTGGAGACCAAGAATAGCAATGTATCATATTATGTATCTAGTTGCAGCAAGTCATTTCAGTGACTTTAAGCTGGGAAGCTTTCATGTGACAGGCACCTGCACCTGCAAGTCTACAACTCAGCGTGAACTTGTAAATGAAGATTGAAAGGAAGCAGCGGCAGCTTCACTTCTTGTGCATTTGGATTCCAACTTCAAAACATTTGATTTTCCAGTGAGGTGGCGTTATCTGTCAGAAATGCACTAGTGATTTCATGCCCTCAGGCTCTGGGGCTTTTGGAGGATCTAGCACAAGACCAAGCTGCATCAGTGGCTTTGCGCCTTCGTGACCAGTGCCCTGACTGTCACGATGTCAGGATGTCAGGAGCACTCGCACGATGTTGTGCCGAAACTGCTTCCGCAGGTGCTGGTCAGTCAGGGCCTGTGCTGCGAGAACGCTACACCTCATTGGGCCTCCAGCGGTACCAGTCCTGACCTCCAGCTTGGAGGACCAAAAAAGCACAGCCACGGCAAGAGGTGACCCTGTGGGAATGCATCGAAGTTCAGGAAATTGGATTGGACATATTGAAATCCGCCCACACCGCTTTGGCGGTGAAGGCGTGCTTATTGGGGGGCAACAGCAACACTAAATGCTCAATGACATTTGTTAAGTTAATATAGCAGTCGCTATATCAGCTTTAGCTGGGGGGGG
>Ga0126342_10009622_pt1 | contig 17320 bp, 13 predicted proteins | sample Cyp1metagenome_FD_92528 | JGI IMG/M metagenome (GOLD analysis project Ga0126342, IMG submission 92528) | Coral microbial communities from Lord Howe Island, Old Settlement Bay, Australia - Cyphastrea 1 metagenome | ecosystem: Host-associated > Invertebrates > Cnidaria > Coral ... | reverse complement strand
TATATATATATATATATATATATATTATATATATATATATCATATATATATATTATATATCATATATGTATATATATATCATATATATATATATCATATATATATATATCATATATATATGATATATATATATATGATATATGATATATATATATATATATATATGATATATTATATATATATCATATATATATCATATATATATATCATATGTATATATGGTATATAATTATTATAAGTATATGTGATATGTGATATATGACATATGATATATATATATATGATTTGACATGTGATATGTATATATATCATAGATAATATAGATGATCTACAGTGTCCTTTAGTGTGCGTATGTGTGCGTAATGAGACTGTATCAGATTGTTTCGGTCATGGCCCCTTTTCTGAACAGGGCATCCCTGCGGCGAAGGCTGCGCAATCGCTTTGCTTCTTTCCCAGCCTAGGGAAACGAACGACAGTGAACAACGCCCATTGCCCAGCGCAGGGCATGCGAGCCTGCACCATCACATTTAAGACAAGTTGAAGTGTATCGTCATGACCTCAGAGTTTGGTGCTTTCGAATTGAATTCACCGGAGAAATAATGCCATCGGAGAAACGAAACCAGCGATACATTTCGTTCTGTGAATTGTTCTGTCTGAAAAGGGTTTCCGAAAGTATCCCAAAGATTCTCTACGATTTTGTCACTTTGGCTGAGAAAACTGCCACGATCATCATCAAGCTCAAAAATACGGCTCACCTGCAGTGCTCAGGTCAGGATGATTGTGGGATTGGTCCCCCATTGGTCCATTGGTCCCCCTTCTTCAAACAATGTTGTCATTTTGTTTCTATACTCAAAAAGAAAGGCCGAAGCGACAGCGAGGAAAGCATTCATACCAATATGCAAAGTTGTGCAAAAAAAAACATGATGCCGCCAGAAGCATCATCGGACTCATGGAAACTCGTCTGAAACAATGCTGCGGACCCTCTGCGAGATGGAGAAAACGTTCTTCTCAGGGTGTTGAACCTCGGTGAAAGGGAAGAGGCCCAAGCCGATATTTTCAAGCATCAGTGACAATCAGCAAACAAATAACTAACATCCCTGGTGGAAGGCACACATGATGACTCGAGATAACAGGAGAGTTAGCAATAGAAATTAAGATGAAATAAGTACATTTGTAGATGCTCATGCTTTTGAAACTGCCCTTCAAGTCCAGGTTGATTTCTGTCTATGGACGGGCAAAAGACAGGTTTACATCGGTTTGCCCTTCTGCGACATATTGCCTCATTTTCTTTGCGAAATCTGACCATGACTAGCTAAGACGTCAACAACCAAGGGCTGCCCATCACTCCACTTGGCCAGAACCTGGCCAAAACATACGTGTCTTGCTATTTACATCTATTTACTTATTTGATTTGAATTTGAACACCAGCTACATGTGCTTTCCGAATCGCAACTGTCTATGAATTAGTGCCACGAAACGTTCTTGAACTGCGTTGCAACGCAACACCAAACAATAACATGCAGTTCAGAGGTGCACAGATTTGCAGGTAAAGCCCGGGCACAGCTGGTGGCAGACATTTTGAATCATTTTGAAGGGGTGGGAAGCCTATGGAACGTGAAAGCCTTTGAGAGCCTAGAGTCCTAGAGCCTACAGGAAGCCAGCGAGGCCACCTGGTTCCCAAAGCTCTCCATTGCTCTCGAGTGCTTTCGCCGTCTGTTTCAACTTTTTGGATATATGTATTGTTTGATATTTTGATATACTATCCATTGACGGTGCCATTACCTTTGACACCTCTTTCTCTTGAAGTAGCATTGACGCAGCCCTTACAGTGCGATCTCCACTTATCTCCACTCTCTATTCAATCTCTATTCTCTAGTCTTCTCTATTGTCTCTTTATGTCTCTTTTCTTCACCAGAATTCACTCTTCACCAGAACTTCACCACTACTTCATATCTTCCGAGGGACGGAAGCGGAACCCAACTCTGCTTCCCCCTTGGCCCCTTGACTTTGAATTCACGCGGTGAATGCAGCACGTGCCTTGGCACCCTCCACCAAGGTCGATTTGATGCGCCGGCGCCTGAAACAGGAAAGTGGTCCATATATAATCATATATGTTTGTGTTTAATTGTGTTTAAATGTGTATATATATATATATAATTATATATATATATTATTATTTGCATACATATACACCTGATATTTTGATATAGATATTAGATATGTATTTATATTTAATTACAGTACATTGAAATACATTGATATGTAATGTACATAATATGAAGATGTATGAACTATCAATGCGCAATAACATGGTGGAACGACACAGTGACCATACAGCCCCTCAATGCCTCTCACTTTGCACAATTTGCGAATCTTACTTGTGTGCCACGGCACCCATTTATGGAATCTACTCCGCAAAGGATTCGAGGGCAGCTCAAAGTATCCTGACAAGGCAGGAATTATGGCGCTGGTAGCCTGGTTGAAGTTGGAAACTCTGAAACGAGTGAGTCTAGACCCATTAGAACATCTTGATAACATTTTGTTTGTGTCCTTTTTAATGCCTCAGTAGCCTTAGCGTTGACACGATGCACAAATGTTAGAGAAGGCAATCCTACCAACAGCGCTTGCAGCGAAAACGTAGACATGAATGCCCACTGTATTAAACGTAATGTCCGCCCTTTTTCACACGCCTGCTCCAATCTTACAGCTTCCCCCGCTCATGTTTTTGCAACTTTTCCTGAACCCAATGTGCCAGACCCTTTCCTGACTTCGCTTGGTGCCCACTGTGCCAACGTCCAACGAAGCAAATGTTGGGCTTGACAAGTAAACGTCCTGTCGTAGGTGTGAAACAAGGATGTGTCTCTTCCACCGAATCTAAACTTTGCACTACGAAATTGACCCACACTTGTACAATTTCAGCATCCAAATGGTTTGCTGTCATGACGAGCCAAGAAGTCTTCAATATGTTGTGGGTGTGTGTTCCTGAAAGCAATCAGTATCAATCAGTCATTTATTGGTGAAATAGCCGCGATCCACGAGCCAAACGCCAAATGCATCCCGATGTCATGTCATAGCACGTTCTGATTTGCGTCCTCGTAGGGTGTATCATCTCCAACCTGAAACTCTCCAGGGAGTAGAGAACAGAACATCGCCAAGAGCGACTCGAACAAGAGCAAAAGAGCATTGATACATATTGATACTATCATGAATCACTGAATCATCTGAATCACTGTACGAATTCTATCTTTAGCTGCATGACTTGGCATGGACATTCTGTGTCATTTTGTATACTATGTGACTGTGTGCATCTATGGACAAGATTGCAGCAAGGCTGCAAGATCCAGGTGCATGTCCATCCCAGCTTTGCCTTGCCAGTGATCAAGGGCTCGTACTCCAAGTCACGCCAAACCTTACTGCATCTGGGTCAGGTCCAGATTGGTAGTCTGGAAGCGTTCGGTTTTGTTGATGGCTTGCGCAGGCCTTTCCCCACTCCCATCAACTCCCAACCATGAGCTTCACACAGATTCATACCTCAATCTGCTCCCAGCCCTCACCTGCGAATGCAGCTAAGCTGCACCTTTGCTTAAGCCACCGATGAAGGACAATAGCACTGCACCTCCACCTGCCCATAGCTGTCGCCATCTAAGCTATCCCAAAGTAATGAACAGAACCTGAAAATTCGTTACTCCCTAGGCCCTAGACGGTCGCTTTGCATTCTTTGTCAATCCGATTGATCCACTTCAAACTTGACCCTTTTGAATCTCACTCCACAGACCAGGTCAGCATCCCATCTACCAGGTTACTGACTCATACCGATTCTCTCCGCTCTGGTCTGGTGTGATCCTTATCAGCTAGTTTGATGGGAAACAATTGTTTATAGATGATGATAAATTTTATAAATGATAAACCGTTGATAAACCATCAAAACTGAGGTAGCCTATTTGCAGACAAACCGATATCACATCGTATCCCCATATCATTTTGTGAACCTTGGTCCACGAAATTGATGAGACGTGCAATGCGCTTCTCGGATGGAGTCCACGGCGCCAAGACAAAGGCAACGTCCACCTGCAGGTGACTCCAATGAAGTGGAGCATAACATACGTTTAACATACATAATTCTACATTGATACTGTATATATACACACATTATAATATTACATATATTACATACTGTATATTGCGGTTGTTTACATTTGTTTACATTCTTAATGAATCCTGATGAATCCTAATAAATCCCGATCAATTCATTCCTTTGGCTTTGTTGCTTCAGGCAAAACTGGCAAAAAAATGCTGCGTTTCGGCCTGCTCCATGATGATTCCGCTTTCCGTGCTATCACGCACAGATGGTGGCCTAGCTCATGTTAATCAGCAGTAGGATCCGTAAGTGTCTAGCATGTTGCAAGAATGTTTAGGTATTGGAAGTGCTGTGTGACATGTGAACGTCCTGAATGATCCCTCAAATCTCATAGAAAATTTAAGTGTTTTCAGCGAAATCCCATGGAAAGATATGGAAAGTGCACAGTCACATTATTCAGTTCCATCAAGTTCCATCTCTGAGTTGCTCATCTGACAACGTCTGACCATATCTTACCATATCTGACCTGGCAAAGATGTTCTCGAGGATTGCTTTGCCCCCGAGGAACTCGATCTCCTCTGCCACAAGGGTAGCGGCCTAGGCCGAAAGCAGGTAGCGAACAAAATCCAGAATCGAACAAATATCACATAGAATATATATATATATAAACTCATCAGAATTGATAGCAATATTATGTGTAGTATGTATATGCATGTAATATATATATATATAATATTATATAATTATATATATATATATGTAATAGACAGGATCCATGTGTCGGATAGCGTCAAGTCGTGTCGGTGTGTCTTGACTATGAAATGCTCAGGCTAAAGGACCATCATTGTATTTCCAAGCTATGCTGCGACATGCTGGTCACATCTGGCCACTTGATAATGAATTCCTTCCTTGATGTCACCTGCTATGCTTGACAGATCTTGACAGGCACTAGGAATACCTAGGAATCATCCGCTCTGCCCATTTACAAGCACATGAAATTCAGGAAGCAACGTCTTCAAACATCTTCAGCTCAGCGACTGTGATATTGCGCTCCACGTCTTGGTCATTTCGTGCATCGGTGTCAACCGAGTACATGACCGCACCTGAACAAATTTGCCCCTTGGGTGGCTTTCCACTATGTTCAATGCACCTTGTTTGCTAACTGCCAGCAGCAGCCAGCAGCAAGTTTTAACCAGTCAGTGCTGCGGACAAGTGTGTATGTGTATGCCAGCGATGGAAGCCATATATTTCTAGACTCTACTTCTGTTCAACACAACATCCCAGAAAGGATATGCGATTGCTCTCAAGTCAAATCACGCCCAAAAAAACGTGGGGCTGACAAGCTAAAAGCGTGGCTTGCTGGGAACGATTCCCAAAGGCTGCAAAATTGTCCAGCTTTGGGCTTGAGGTTCTGGCACACCATGTCCTGATGAGGGTGGTGTCATCTGCGTGTATGGTACAATAGCTAGTGCACTGCGTGCTGATTACAAGCGTTCCATGATGACCTACAGTAATGTGCAATTGAAAATGAAAGAGGGCCACAGTATCACAGAGTAGTCCAGGGCAAGAGTTGGTGTATGAGTCACAGCATGTCACAACATCATTCCACGCCATTCTCTGAATCACGAAATCACATGAACGTTTTGCTCACACTCACCTTCACATTGAGATGAAACTCGACTGACAAATTACCTCACAAGTACACCAGTTCATACCAGTTGACGCCTTTACGTTCTCATTTCGACAGCCTATAGGCCCTATATCTATCACATCTTTCGACGCCTTGAAGGGTTTGCGAGGATTTGGTGGTGCAGGAATCGGCCGCCCTTCCGAAAGGCATTGCTCTTGCATCAAGGCCTTCAGCCGCTGGCCCAGGGGCCCAGTTTTCAGCCAACTGACAACGAAAATGGAAATTGAATGCGGGAAAACGTTCTAAATGTTTCCACTGTATTCACATTCAATGTCATTCAACAATGTCAGTCTACTCTTCTTCTCAGGCATCACGGATCTATTTCTTGGCAAAATGCAGAACTACAGAGTCAAAGGTAGAATGAATGCCCAAACTTGATCAAACTTGCATATCTAAGCCCGCAAGAAACTTTATCCCGCTAATCCAAAACAAAACGTTTCCGCCAAGCCATCGCCTGCAATGCGTGGTTGCCATTCCGATTCAGGACCTGTCAGCTGCACATGTTCTGCAGAGTTTGTGTGAGGCACTTACTGACTTTGAGGAACATGGGACATCATGGGACTGCAAAGGCCCAATCTCACTACCACATCTGCACAAAAAAACGATACATGTTTTCATGCAAACAAAATAAACAAAGCTGATCAATAGCAACAAGACAGTTCACAATATAATATATATAATATCAATCTAAATTGGTGGGCTTACAAATGTCGGCATCATGCTGGGATTTGCCCCAAAGAAGAAGACTATATTATAATATATATATATATATTATAGAACTTAGATGAACTTAGAATATTATAGAAGGGCATAGAAGAGCTATTGTTGCTCTACACAGTGGATTGCTTATCCTTCCACCAAAAAGGCAACCGCCATGGCGTTCATCGCGGACAGAGTAATGCCTGCCTTTGACCAAATCAAGGTCATCCTTGGAATCATGTCCACTTGGGCAGCCCTGACCTTAGATTTGCAAGCACTATGCAAGCTCAAGTGCCACCAGTTTTCGGATTACGCAGCCTGAAATGTTTGCTGAATTTTATTGAAATTTGCTAAGCACAATGCTCTTGTACAAGGTGTCAATTTAACTCACATCACACCACTAAAGGCCCATCTTGTGTGGAAGGCGCTGTGAAAAGCACTAGGCACATCATGCCACTGAAGTCACATCACGAGCGCTGCTTTTTGCAACAATGTAACAATTCATTGCGGGCCAATGAATCCGCAAATCCGTTCAAATCTTTTTAAAAAAATGAAACCCAGGAAAGATGTGCAGCTTCTTTCTCCCCATGGAATTACAAGAAGACAAACGTCAACTATGGAGCTGGGTCAACGATGGAAAAAGCGAGCTAGCATGCTGGTAAAACACCAAGCCAATAATGAACGATTCAACAAGTTCAAATCACAGGATAGACAGGATAGAAGTAAAAAAACGGTGCTATTGGCAGATTCTTTGTGTTGTGGGTGCCGCTCACCATGCGCCTTCAACAGGAAGATGCGACTAAAGTCAGGAAGTAGTAGGAAGATGCAACTTGTAACCGTTCACAGCTGACTCCTGGCCATCCTGGCCCCAGGCCTTTGGTGCTGAGGGCATCACGACGTAGTTGTTGGAAAGAGCTCCAAAACGGATCCCCCTTGGCCGGAGCTCTCCCTTGTTCTTTCAATTTCTTTCATATAAGTTCATCTATTTTCATCTTCTTTCAGCTCCAGTTCTGGAGCTCAGGAGTCACTGCTTGATTGCGCTCTACCACATGAAACCTGAATGCATCACATTGGCAGCACTTGGCAGATTGTTTCCTGTGTGCATGTCTATATAAACTGTCTATCTTTTCTTTCTTTGCATCGCAGCTGCATCCTTTGGTTATCCCCGAAATCTCTCAACCACTGGCATCAGTTGATAATCCAAGCCCTCGACTGCCAAAGTTGCTGAGCCTGCAAAAAAAATCACGTAGCGGTGTAGGGGCAGAAAAGTTCTACTTTATGAAGTACCAAAGTACCAAAGTATCCTTACTTCTCAGCTACGCATGCTTGAGAGCCACAAGGCAAGTTGATCTGCAAAATGACTGCAAACGTAAATAAATGATAAATATGATATAATAAGATATAATATAATACAGTAAAACATGTAAAACACAGCAAACAGTTGTTCGTGAAAAACGACATAAAGTTCCGGGGTGGATCTCCCTCGATGTTCCGCTTCATCCTTGGCACATCTTGGCACCTCGTCACCTCGGCCGCTGGAGATTAGACTACTGGCCATTTCCACGACGAAGTCGAAGATCTGACAGGCTTTAATGGAACGAATGGAATACAGTGCAGCCACTGCCATGAAGAATATCAAAGGATATGGAATGATATGGATTTAAATATATTTAAATTGTTTCAATCTTAAATGATCAATGACGGGATATACAGTTATACACAGTTATACAATGTTCTACATGATTGGTTGTACTGGGATAATAATGGGATTTGAGCCCAAATGGCATGTCTCCCAACTGTGGAGCCACGTGTCAGACATCTATCAATGATGCTGCTGAAAACATGATAAGAATGCTTTGCCGTCTGAGTCTGCGTATTCAAGTAGTTTGCAGTCACAAATCAAACCTTGGATTTGTAGATCTCGTTTGTTATCTCTGTGCAATACATAGCAACCATACAGCACTTTGGTTCAGTCTCCCAGCCCCTTAGTGGCAATTTCAGGGATAACATCCAAACATGCTCAGGAACATCATGGAACATCCAAGCATGATGCAGGCCATGCCTCGTTTTCATGCATAATGGAAATGTCGTCTCTGCGTAGAATCTGTGCAAGTGTGCTGGGCGGTAAGCGCCTCAGAATAACAAGAAGCACTTCTTCAAAACTTACATGAACTTACGCAATGAGTTTGTAAAGCCACAACCCCGCTTTTCTCATCTTTTCTAATCTTTTCTCTGCGGACTGCATGTCTTTCCCGTCTCAAGATGTGAAAATACCACTCGGCCTTTCCTGAACCTGTTCCGGGCCTGAGGTCCTCCACCTCGTACTGATCAAAATGCTCAGCGATCACATCGGATGCTGCCTTGATGATCCTCAATGTTCAATGGAAATCTGGGAAAATGATGGAAAATGCAGTTTGTCTGACAAAGAACAAAAAAGTTTGTCAGACTTTGGCAACTCGTAGCAATTCAGCGAAGCTCAGGTGCAGACTGGTCTGCCAAAGGCCCACCAAGCAGCGAAACGCTGTCAGACAGAATCCTGACCGGTCAAGCCGCGAAAAAAAAAATATTGTGTATGTATATATTATATATATAATCACAAGTGAGCAATAGCCTTCAATTTCGAAAATCAGATGTTTCATATGTTTTCATTATCAATTCATTGTCCATATCCTCACCTCCAAATCATCCAATTCGCTCTTGGGCTTCGGGTTCCGCTAGCCCAAGAGGCTCACTTTGCACCTGGGGGCTGTAGGAACTGTGAGGATATCGTTGATGCTCTCCACACCTTGGCACGCTCGCCGGATGGAGACACCATACGGTCACCATACGGATGCAGAAAAGTGAGAAAGATCCAAGGATCCTTAAAAGGCAAGTCATAGTTTCATACTGTTTCATACGGGTCCATAATAGTCCTATATATATAATTATATAATATATATATATATCAATATATTCCATCATGTTTATTGATGTTCCATTGATATCCATTTAATTAATGTCCGATCTGATTCTGGAAAATCTGTCTCCATGACAGGCGAAAGCGAAGTGCACCAAGGGTGTGGTTGCTGGCAGCTGCTGTCACAAGGCACAACACATCACAACACAACATACAACCTGCAATGCCACGAATGCGAAACAAGGCGCAACGAAGGAAGAGCGATCTGATCTGCAAGGCATCTGCCTTCATTCTCTGCGGTTCAGAACGGCAGTTTGTTTAAGCAAACTGGACTGTTCTACTGCTTCGAAGCGTCAAAGAAAGATGACAGGAACATACGAGAACTCACATGGTAGCATTCGTGCACTGCCTTTACATCAAGTGCGTATACATCGTTGGTGACATTAAGGCGGCTCACATCGACTCACGCTTATGTATCCTCGTGGCTTCAGGGATCTTTTGCGTTTGTCCAGTCACTGCATGTCGCCCTATCGTCCAGCTGAGATCAGCACACAACGCAACAGAGGCACTGCATTTTCTTCGTTGAGGACAAGGTCCTGGCTGAGCTGCAGCTGAACCCCAACAGCCCCAACAGCTCAACAGCTTCCAAGGCTTGAAGGAATGGCTAGAGTGGCTGGAGATCATCAGAGATAGCTTGAGCTTGAAACGTTTTAAATCCGGTGCAGCAAGGGTACAGACTGGCTGGACTAGCTTTTTGGGCGATGAACGGGCCTCTGAGTAGATGAAATCCAAGGCTTGGCTGAAAAAGGGCCAAACCTTGAGGCGACGCATAGGCCGCATAGGTCACATAGGTCACATAGGTCACGTAACTGGTTTGACAAAACAGCTTTGATGTCTTTGATACCCATCCGTGCCTGTTCTGGCAGGATGTGTGACAAATCGGTCTCGTTGACTCGATTCAGGACTGGCCAATGTGCGCTGGAGCGCTGCTTGGAGTTCATTGGCGAATTATTTGTGATTTTGTTTGAATATGTTTGAATGGTAAGTTCCCTCAAAGTCATTTTGGCATACCAGCTTACCAGAATCCGTTAAACGGATTGCGAACCAAAGGCATCTTAAAAATCTGTGATTCAATATGATTCAATCAAGGGCTTGGAATCACCTCCCAGAAGAAATCTGAAACTGTTTCGTGACCTGTTCTCTATGTTGCAGTTATTGTGAAACCCGTCGCTTCAAGTGGCGCTGCCTTTCGAATCGCAGTCTTCGCTGGGACTAAATGCCTGCAAAGGGTCAGGCTGATACTGAGACTTGCTGACTGGGACAGGTCCACCTGTTGTGTGACTACGCGTGACTGACCATCCTGGACAAGCCAAAGGAAAAAAGCGCGCCAGCATTTAATTAAGATCATGTTCGATACGCATTCGCGAATATTCGAGCCTGTCCAGCCAGCTGTTGCCCAGTCGTGAAGGCCTTAGAAGACTACCGAATGCAGAGCTAGAGACTGGTACAAATGTTTCAACATGTTGAAACATGTGCAGAAACATGTTGAGATTTTGAAAATGATCATCTTAGCTCATCGTGGATGCTTGGGCTCCCCGACGCTGCAGAGAAAGGCTGAGGCCCGTGGCCCATGGCCCGTCAGCACCTCCCATGAAAGTTGAGGAAACAAAATAGAAAAACAAAAAACTAAGGGGAAAAGGAGATATGTCAGATATGCAGAATGATGCAGAATGATGCAGAATGATGCAGAATGGTCCAATTTTGGAGAGATGTTGTACAATGTGGAATCATTTGATGTTTTTAGCAGAAATATCATAATATATCATAATATGACTGTTAATACAATGGTATATAGATACGAGTCTTGCTTTTACGGGGAATGTTCGAAAAAAAAACTGGACAAGATTTAAGACTTGCCAAGAAATTGGGGCAGTTCCCTGGACCCATTTGATCTGATGAAGTGTGCTGTGCTGCGCCCTGATTGAGCGCTGATTCAGCCACGGCAGTGACACTTCCGATGTGTTTCTATGCGGTTCTGGTCTTTGTTGACTCGTTTTTCATGAACCAAAGATTCTTGTCACAGAGTGTTTGCGTATTCCAAGCCAGTTTAGCCCGTGTCAATGGGTCCTCGGACCTTGTGAATCTGAAACTCCGTTGGCCCCAACCGAAGCCTCCAGTCCTAGGTCGATTGGCCATGTCAGTGGTGAAATGTTGTAAAATGTTGTGAAATCGTGTGCATGTCCAATGTGTAATTTGCATTAAAGTGCCGACCGGAAACCATATTAAATAATGCTAGTGTCAGCTAGAGAGACGGTGTGCTCCCACAGCCTAAAGCTGAACCTCATGGATCTCATGGGGATCCCAATGGACTGTTTAAGTGTTTGGATCTCTTTTACTTTTAGATATTTTTTTAGATTCTTTTAGGCTTCAATGAGAATTCCACCTGACCTGATGGCAAAATGTGATCCCTAAGGTGGGGACGCTGTGGAGTCCAGTACGCCATGACGGCAACTCCTGCAGGGAAAAAGACAAACTAGTACCAACAACTGAGTATAATGCAGAGCGCTCATCACCTGTGATTCACTATCATGGTGTCAACGCGGCACATGCGGCGCACCGTGTCAGCATCAGATGGTAGTTCCGGGAAGGGCACGTCAACTCTTGCAGATCGCTTCGCCTCGTGCATTCAGTGAAGAGCGTAAAAATGAGGGTCGACTAGTCACGACTAGTCACGACTAGTCATGCGATAACTGGCATGTCTTGCTTTCCACTTAAAACATTGTTCCTGTGCTATGTTATCATATTATGAAAATATATGAAAATATATGATATCATGTGTGATCTATGTGCAAGCTGGCAATAACTGCTATCCTCGCAGGTGTTTCTGTTTTGTCGTCTCTCCAGGGCCTGCCAAGTTGCAGGGGTCGGCAGCGGTGGGATCATCGTTGCCATCGTGGCCTCCAGCTGTCAAAATCGACCCAGATTACGACAAACTGAAAAAGTCCAAACGCTTCATGATGTACACATGATGTACACATGATGTACATATGATGTACACATGGAAGATTCTCGGAACAATGGTTTAAAATGGTTTACACTTGACATGTCCTTGCATTGTCTTGAATTATTTTGCGCTTGCAAATAATTGCAGGCGGGCGTCAGGTCAAATCAGAAACGGCGCGCCTCTATGCTGCGGTCTACCACCGACAGGCTCGTCATTGTTCGAGGAAAGCTTCGCTCCGCTGCTCCAGGTGTTTCGTTTTCACGTGATTTGCCCAGTTTAGCCACTTATCACTAGAACTATCTAGAACTTGAAAAGTCCTGCTATGTTTTGTTACCAGATGTTACCAGTCATTAGGACAAACTTTGTTTGTTTGCGGGTCAAGACAGTGCACCACGGAACACCTGGAGCTCTCGTCCTGCCGACAGCATCCAATGAAAAATGATGCCATGATGCCATGACATGCAATAATCAAGTTCCAAGGCAATGTCATGCAATGTCTATGTCACCCTCCAAAATCTGTACAGGACAAATGCACTAAAGCACTTGTATTTCCTCTTCCCCGTTTTTTGGGGGTTGCTAATCAAATGGACAGGTACAGTTGGCTAACTTTGCACGGAAACTGAAACGGATGATTTGTTGACTGTGCGCAAGGTGTCAACAAGATATGTTCATGGAAAGTACGCAGATACAAAATTTGGACCTGTGCTGACAGAACAGCCACCAGCAGTCCTGATTGAACTTGAAGAAGGTGAAGAAGTGGGAGGTTGAGTTTGTTCTGCCAATATGCTGTTGTCAGTCTGACAAGTCTGCTGGTCAATGCTGAATCATAAAGTTGGCCTACATGAGTGCTTTGCCGCCTTATCTGAAACATGAGTCCTGATACGCTTTGTTGTATAATCAGAGGATTCGCATCTTGATATGATAATAAGATAAGTTGTGATACTGCTACAGCATGCTGTGATGATTTGGAGCTTTGCAACGCTTTGCAACTTCGATCTGTTGGCTTATCATGGCATATTTGATCTGTTTTGATCTGATCTGTTGTTGTTCTGCTCCAGGCGGCGGGAGCGGTGTGTGTTGGGAGGTGGATGGGTTCAGAGCTGCCAGCTATGCCGGCACTTTGCCGCACGCTGAATCCGCCCTGTCGCCATCGGCCTCAGCTTGAAGCCCGGGCAAATCTCAAACAGCACAACTGGCAGCACAAGGATTAACAAGGCGAACAAGGAATATATGGAATCTGATTATGATATGATTATAATTATGATTATATATGATTATATCATATATGATATTATATTATGATTCATGATTCATGATTCATGATGGAATTTCTGGGTGATGCCAAGTGCATCTGGGTGGTTTTACACTGATATACCTGGAGTAGTTTTCAGTACCCTCCACCAATCTGTCCTCTGATTTGTAAGATTTTGGTTGCACGAATGCTAAGTGCGACACGCTGATTTGGAACAATGAAAACGTCGCCTCGGCACTTCATGGACCAAATTGAAGTGGCTTGGGATAACCTAAATTGGACCCTTCTTCCAGGATCTTCCAGGCAAATCACAAGTTCCAGTTCAATCACCAGTTCGTGTATAAGAAAGACCTGACGTCCGCAATATCATGTTCATAAGCTTAAAAAATGACATTATTTGGGTGCACTGCCCCTCCCCTAGCATGAAGTCCAGGGGCGATTCAAGCCTCGTCTCGATTGGAGACTTGAGCTGCTCATTTGACTGTTTCACATTTTGTCTCTATAGAATACATATATATATACTATATATATCTATATATCAATATAGTTTATTACTTTTCATCTTCTTAGTCTTATCTTGTAAATGACATCAGTGTCAGTATTGATACAAAAGGAGCAGTTTTGGGATGTTTTGGGTACGTACATCATGCTACATCAATCGATGGTCGTGCTCGTCTCCTTAAAAGGGTGCCCGTGCCAAGCATTAGATCGGTCTAATGATGTCGTTTACATTGGTTCCAGATAGGAGATACTCAAATACTCTTGCCTTCAGCAATCGAAAGTGTCTCGTCTCTGTGCGAGCAAGGAGCCAAACCATGCATTCGGCCCCTCCTGAGTTTTCAGTTTTGGAGTGGAACGGTGGTCCTTTGCATGATCCCTTTTATACCCTTTCATGGAAGTTTGAAGTTGATGAATACTCTGCAAAAATGCTGCAGCTTCTAAATCGAAAGAGATGAAGAAAAAAATTCGTTCGCTTTGTCAGCCTGTTTGTTCTCAGTCTCCATTTCTAAGCATGATTGCTTTCTCTAATCTCTCCACTCTTTGGCGACGCGGTCATCTACTTCAGTAAGTTCTCCAGGAACAGAACCCAGTATCACAATGTATCACAGCCGGACGCATCGAAGAAAACCATCAGCCAAGTTTCCAAGCGTCGGCATCTTGATGGCGTCTGCTTGCTGGAGCCAGAGAGGCAGCGGGGGCGATGGCACGTTCCGGCGTGTTCCGGCGTGTTCAGATCTTCAGAGTTACAGGACATGGTTTGGGTATGTGTGGCTGCTCACTACCTCATACACCTGTCTGAAATTGTCTGAAACACCATTTAAAGGTGGAACATAACTGGTTCGGTCACTTTCGGATTTCTCAATTTCAAGCAAACGGAGCAAAGCCCGACAGCCCCTTGAAGTTTGTAATGGTGATTGTTAATTAATGAATAACACTTCTTTGCAGAGATAGGACGTCAATTCAAGAGCCTGCTTGCCCTTGTGGTCAAACTTGATGGCGCCATTGGCAGAATCCTGCAGTGGAAGAGCTGCTCTGTCTAGACTAGACCAAGAAAATGCCGCAACAACAATGAGCTCCGGGCATAGAACACCACCGAAGCTTTCACCTGCGAAAGTTCAGCGTCAAGGGCCTTTAGAATGACGACAAGGTGATTGTGTTGCAGGTGCGGCCGATACATTTTCGAGTCTGAGGCTGCAAAGGCTCCTATGCTGGACTACGTTTGAACATCAAAGTTGCAGTAAGTGCTGTTTCTGTTCATGTGCAAAGATTCGTACGGTATACGCATCATTTGTATTCATTTGTATTTATTGATCACGATTCTTCAATCCAGAAGTAACATGAAATAATCATTCTTCAGAAATCAAAAGCAAGTTTTCACATTTTTTCAAGAACGTCAAAATTCTCTCATGAGTGAGATGATTGCCCGCCAGCAGTAACGTTGCACCTGCTTCTGAAGCTCCGATCGCAAGTCATCTTGCGCATCAGTCGCGATAAAGACCTCCGTATGCACGGCGTATGCTGCTCTCTTCATGTCTGAGACCTTTGATGACCATTGATTGATGACGATTGTCTCCTTGCTAGCACTACGTGTGATCCAAGCTTCAAAGAGCCTCCAAAATTACCAGATTACCTGTCTTCAGTGAAATTTACTTCTCTTCTTTTCTTGGGTTGCGCCATGTTACGCCACCAAAACTTCAAATTCTCTCTCATTTCACAAATCTTTCACCGCCCAGCTGATTGCCAAGGCCTGTTGGATACCCTCCCTTAGCTGATGTTCACATGGCATAAGACGGAAGCACTGCTAGGGTCTCCACTGGAGTGGATCACAGATAAAACATCCTTGAACAACATAGTACCAAGATGTACCAATGCTTATCAAGGCACAATTCACCAATCTAGACATCTTGCTATGTAGTGCATCGGCAGTCCTTTCTGACGTCTATCTCACTATACTAGTTCGATCAGTTAGATCAGTTAGATCTGGTTAGATCTAGTTAGTGGATGTTAGTGGTACATCCAGCGTTCTTCCTTTGCAGCCTGAAAGCGAAGCTTGGCTCAGGTCAGAACTGTTCCAGCACCTCATTTAGTTTCCTGAGAGTTGCATCGAATGGCTGTGTGAGTGTCGAACACAAACACACACATGAAAATTGTTTAACAGTTACCAATTGGAATTCAGATTGAATTTAGACATATTTTGACCATTTGGCGTGACTGGCCATCCAATGACATTGAATTGAAGACTTGCCACCCAATGAAATTCGTGTCTGTTCACTGAATGCACCACAAGACAAGCCTGACGTATTTAAATGTATCGAGATGTGTTGCCTATCGTAGTGCCAAGATGTGCCGAGTATCATGGCAATGTTGCTGACATCTGGAGTCGTTTTTTCTCGTGCTCTTAAGAAGTCCTGGAGCCACTACCAAAAGCTGGACGCAAATCAGCGACGTGTCTCAACATGTCTCGAATCATTCGGCTTTGAGACCGGTTGTGTAAAGCGCGTTTTCAGTTGCCGACAACAAAATACTGATGTCGTCTTGGCAACTGGAATCACATGGAATCACATCCCTTCACAGCATTCCACCCCACCCTGGTCCGTGCGGCGGCAATGAGCAGCCAGGTACTTATTGCCCTTGAACGCATTCTGGATAAACCTCTCCCCAGGCATTGGCAGCACAGCATTTGTGCTACAAGTTCTTTCCTGAATCTCTTTGGATGTTTGTGCTGGTAGCTCTTTTATGGTCTTTGATATAACATATATATATATATATATATATATATATATATTATATTCATAATATATATATATATATATTGTTTCACAGATTAAGCAACCACAACGCAACAGCAATCACGCTTGTTTTCTTGAGCCATAAGCACAGTACAATATGGATGAATTAAGGTATATGCACAGTAGTATACATGAAAAACGCCCCCCGCCGCCCGCAGATTCCCGCGGAGGACGGAAGGCCAACCACGAACGCCAGAAGTGACCTGAGAGCGGACGGGTTGAAATAAGACATCACTGTACATGATTACCTACCATCTGTGCTATGTGGTCTCAGCTCGAATGCATGAGGCAAAATGAGAAAAGGTCGGGTGCATTAACTTTTCAATCCATGGCAGGGCACGTGCTTGAAGAGACACAAAAGTGAAGTTGGCCTGGCTTCCGCCAAGGCATAGGAACATTACCATTCCTTTC
>Ga0126342_10009621_pt1 | contig 17321 bp, 10 predicted proteins | sample Cyp1metagenome_FD_92528 | JGI IMG/M metagenome (GOLD analysis project Ga0126342, IMG submission 92528) | Coral microbial communities from Lord Howe Island, Old Settlement Bay, Australia - Cyphastrea 1 metagenome | ecosystem: Host-associated > Invertebrates > Cnidaria > Coral ... | reverse complement strand
GAGCCATTTATCGAAAAAATACAGTCAAAAAGTTGCGGGAGCACATATTTCTATATTTTGCCGCTACTTTTTCCAGTGGGTACGGTTCCAAAATGGCATTCTAAGTTTCGGTCCGTCACTATACATATATTAACCATATATCATAATATGTTTCATATCTTATATTTTTCATATCCATATTATCCCTCTATTACAGATACCATCTGGTTATTTAACGTCATGGAAAATCACCATGCTATTAATAGCTAAACCATCTATTTCGATTTGGGCCATCTATACCATGGCTATGTTAGTCATAACCAGAGGGTAAACCTCCATTTTCCTATGGATGTCCTATGGATTTCCTATGGTTTTCCTATGGTATGATATCTATATCTCCACTTTCGAAGTCCTGAAGGGTCTCCAAGTTCCCGCGCCACAGAGGTGGAATCGCGCTTGCGTGTCAAGTAAACCACCAGCCAAGAAACAGCCTGGAGCGATTCAAAGTGTGCCACTTATGTTACACAACGATGGGAAAAAAAGGTGCAAATAACTCCAATAACTACGGTTTAACTATGGTTTATAATACTTAGAACATCTTAGAAGTCTAGTTTTCATGGGGGTTACATAGAGTTATAGCCCTTGATGGGAAAATGATGCGAAAGAACGAACTGTATAATGGGATTGGAACTGGCTTCTTTAACATTGAAAATGGCCCATTTATATATGATTTTCCCATTAAAACCTCCATTTATAAGGGATTTTCCATGGCTATGTTAAATAACCAGATGGTATATCATCAACTAGTTACAGGAGGAGTTGTTTCATCCCGTTAAGTGAGTTCCCATCATGTTCGCATCATCCCATCATTCTCCACTCGTGTCCCATCTTTCTTTCCACACCTGTTAAGGCCCATAACTGTGGTGCAAATCACTGTTTATGGTAAGTGGAACTATAGTTACTGGCATGTCTTAAGCAACATATTAACTGGGAGTGCACCAATTTGTAAGAATACACTATGCATATATGACCATTCCGCACTACATGGAATATGGAATTCAATTGCTGGAGTTTACAGGGTGTCCCAAGGATTGAATTATTTAACCTTTACAAAAATATCAAATATGTTTGTGTTTATACATGTATATATACACACATACATGTTACATATCTGTATATATGAACATATGTGTTATCTGAGTATATATGTAGTATCATATACCCTCTAGCTACTTAACATAGTTATGGAAGCCGTGGCCCATTTGCAAATGATAATTCTTATGACTTCCCTAATTAGACTGGTGATTTTTCGGTTCGCTATGTTACATTATCAGAAGGTAATCTTTGTGCCGTTGGTGTTCATATTCCCATGTTGCTCATCAAGTGTCAATTTGTTGTTGGTTCATTTCAAATACATTCAAACCATTGTCATTTTCATCAATTCACCTCCAGAAAACTGCTTGTCAAATTCACATTTGGACGATACCACAAAATCTCGTTACTTGTCAGTCACTATTTTCCTTACCAGAAGGGCAATATATCACGGCTTTTACCATTACATTTCCTTCATATTAAAAAACAACAATGTCTTTAAAATACACTTACTTCATATTGAAAAATCCCATCCGATCCCTATAAAACCACATTAAACCACATTAAACCACGAAGTTTCCACAACTAACCGTTTTTTCGCGTTTTTCCCCACCTGCGCATCGAGGTGATTCGTGGGTTCATCCAGCAACAAGACGTCCGCCGAGCGCGCCACGGCGGTGGCTAAGAGCAGCCGGACGCGCCAACCTCGGGGGGCTCTTTGGATGAGAATTCACTAAGAACCACTTGGAATAATTTAGTATATGGCAGTGTGTCAAAACCTTGTACCCCTGGTGAACATCAAAATAGCTGGTAAATGGATGTTCATCCCACTAAAAATGGTATTAATAGGTATTGATCCATACCCATATATGTTTATTAGTAAACCACTTATTATAAGTGGTTGATGATATACCGTCTGGTTATTTAACATAGCCATGGAAAATCCCTTATAAATAAAGGTTTTAATGGGAAAATCATCTATAAATGGGCCATTTTCCATGGCTATGTTAAATAACCAGAGGGTATAATATAATAATTTAGTGTACCATTTGGACTTCCCAATGATACTAAACTAGAGGTTATATGATATATGGCTGATAATAATTCCCAATGGGACACTAACATTAGTCATAATGATCATTTGTGAGATAAAATAATACTATTATACTAAGACATAAGAATTAGTTTGTGATATTTGCTAAGAGATCCCAATGATCATTAGTGAGATATATTAAAAAAACAAACTAAGAGATTATAGAAGTTATTAAGTTATATAATTATATACTTAGTGATATTTGGTGAACCTAATGTATTATAACTAATTATATTATCACTAATTACTTAGGTGATACTTATCACTAGTTATAGATAATTCCGGATGACGTGGGGCACCCGTTCGATAGCTAAGTTGGTGAACATAACTACAATAACTTAACTGTTGAGTTTATGGTACTTACAGCAATGGTTGCATGGCCAAAGAAAAGCCCACTTATAAGTAGGGGGCCCCACATTGCAATGATACTAAACTAGAGGTTATATGACTGATAATTCCCAATGGGATACTAACATATGATCATAATGATCATTAGTGGGATATAATAATACTGTAAAACTAAGATGTAAGAATTAGTTAGTGGTATGTAGAGATATAATACCAAAAGATCCCAATGATCATTAGTGAGATATTAAAAAAACTAAGAGATCCCAACATGATCTATATGACTATATTTTCATATATCTCACTGGGAGATAGCCCAAAACCACGGCTTATGGATTATGGTTCATATTCCCCAAGAATGGCTGATTTATAGGGCTGATAATCTGATCGTTCAGATTATCCCATTATCCTCAGCTTTGGACTCGCAATCAATTGGGGTATTTAAGATCTACCCCTCTAGTAAATTAACACTTCGACCCTGGAAACAACTAATTTTTAGTGGATCTGCTAGGGTCTATCTTAATTTACTGGAGGGTAGCAGAATTGGAATATCCAGTGATATGGTATCCAATCTCTGCTTGGGATCTACCTGAGATTCTGGAGATTTTTGAGAGTTGTAAATGCATGATGAATTGTAATTAGTGATATTATTACTGGTTGGTGGTATACCTACCCCTCTGAAAAATATGAAAGTCAGTTGGGCTTATTATTCCCAACTGAATGGACAAATAAGATTCATGTTCCAAACCACCAATCAGATTAGCATTACCTAAGATAATGCCTTAATCCTCAAGTTCGGGATCTAATATCATCTAAGAGTTGGATGTTTTTTGATACTCGGATTATGTTTGATATCACTAATGAGTGATTTTGAAGAGTCAATCAATTAGTTGATCTATATTTTAGATTTTAGTAACCCCGAAATCTATAGCTGATCAATATTTTAGCAACCACGAAACAGATTAAAAACAAAAAGCAGTCATAGTAGAAAAATTACAGAACAAAATGGTGTTCTATTAGTGAATAAACTAAAAAGTGATACTGTTACTTGTTTTTTCTTGGTTTATCTTTTTTGGGGGTTCACTATACTTTGGATTTCACCAAAAATTGGAAACTGCTCAAAATGTGGATGTCATCAGTCATCAGCACATATGATCAATGAATTAGAGATGATTTAAGGAACATCTACAAGAAGCAATGTTCCTTCCCAGTAATGTTCTGTCCCATGAAATAATCAATATCTAAAGATAGATCATATTTAGATCATCATAGATCATTGCTCTACATATTTACATTTGGAAAGCAATGCTTTTTGCATGTTCTTTCCCATGAAATCTGGTGTTGATCCCCAAAAAGCCAACATGAAACAGGTCGATTCCAGAGGCTTCGTCTGTGCCTACAATTAATAACGATTGCCAAGGTTAAGGATTAAACATAACTGGTTGGTGGTTAGTACTAGTGATTGATGGTTGATGATGGTTAATGATTATTTGATGTTGATGGATGATGAGATCTTGATCTGGTTGGTGGTTTCAACCTACCCCTCTGAAAAATATGACTTCGTCAGTTGGGGTTATGACATTCCCAACTGAATGGGAAAAAACATGTTCCAAACCACCAACCAGATAAGTGAACATAGATTTCCAAGTCATCTACAGCTCATGATTTCTGGGTGAAAAAACATGGTGAAGCGAAGGTGCATCCTCGGTGTAAATTTGGTGCATTGATCCGCCAAGATGTTTGCCGAGTCCCAAAAAGGCTCAACAACTAGGGCTACAATCCATCCGGTACCCCAGAAAAAATCGTGCAATTCAGATTTCAATCAAGATTCAGATGCTTGGATTCACTGAATTTTCACCCCCGACTCCTTTGGCATCTTTTAATTAGACTTAAGTTTCCCCAGCTTCAAAGTACAATGTTTGATGAAGAAAGGTAATATTGGGATACCATGGGGATAATAAATGATATTGAGCAAAGAAGAATTGGGCACACCAACCAGCAACAAAATAATGGTTGAACCCCGAGATCAAGTCATAGTCATTGCGAATCAAGGCATACACCGAAAAACACATCAATCGTCACTTCTGAGATGGTTACATTCCAATCATTCACGTCAATCTTCGGTCCAAAAATTCAGAAGTTTCGCATCGCTGATTGGCGATTTTGCATGGGATGATGGGGTCAACAGCTAGGGGGAATGGTACCATCCAGCTGATTTTCCATATAGCTGGATGGTTACCCTCTGGTAAACTAACATAGCTATGGAAAATCACCATTTTTAATGGGTAAATCCATTATAAATGGCCATTTTCAATAGCTATGTTAGTTTACCAGAGGGTATTCCCCTTATCATTTCCACAGTTTTCCATAGGGGGAATGCTACCATCCAGCTATGCCATGCCCGAATAGGCGCCTCCAGAGAGTTCGCAGATGGGCTTCAGCTTCAACTCCTAGGATTTTGGGGTTTCAATCAACGATACTCCGTGGGGCCCCCATTTCTCAGAAACGCTAAGTTGGTGCACACATTAAAGCATTACACATTGAATGTGGTTTAATGTGGTTTACCGTGGTTTAATGTGTATGGTAGTTCCAACGAACTAGTTGCAACTAGTTAGATAGGGGTCACCAAGAAACATAAGGGGGGCCCACTGAGGGGGGATTTGCTCGGGCTCATTTCGTGGGATATTGACATGTGGTCACCTCAAGTTGGGTTGCACTACATGGCATGTGGGCACCTGCCTCGAGTGGGTAAGAACCAATATATATGAAATACCTCATTCATACGTAGTACGCATAATTACATACGTATATAATCATATATATATATATATACTGGTTGGTGGTTTCAACCTACCCCTCTGAAAAATATGAGTTCGTCAGTTGAGATTCTTATTCCCAACTGAATGGAATAATAAAACATGTTCCAAACCACCAACCAGTATGTGTGTATATATATATACAGAGAGAGAGAGAGAGCATATCCACACTGACATAGAGATTAGTAGATGACTACTGCAGTCTACATGTAGACCACTTACAATATATATATATATATTCAAAACTATGTGTATATTTCGTCATATTTCTATGGAATATCCATATTGTTTGTATGGAGGTTTCCTAAAATGGGGGTACCTTCAGTCATCATCCATGTTATGTTCGGATTTTCCATTATAAACCAGCATAAACCAACTATTTTGGGGATCGCTCATTTATGGAACCCCCATATGTAAACAACGGTGTGGACCGATCTCCCTCTGAGTGCCCCAGCATCTGTGAAGCCCACCTGGCATCCGAGGGGTTTGTTCCATTACATGCGGGATACTTGGCAAATACCACCAAGACATACAGGATGGGCCCCCCAGTTATAAGTTGGCTTATAAACCATTATAACCCCGATTAACTATGGTTATATCTACATAGATCTACATAGATATACATAGATCTATGTACCATAAACCATAGTTAAGACACTTATAAGGCAACTGAACGCAATCTTGGGGGCCCCATCCTGTACCACCAACCCCGACATGTCCCAAGGGCCTCATCCAGCGCTGAATGCAATGGTGCATCTGGTCCCACCACCTGATCAGCTGGGGTACACAATGATAAACATGATAAACACAGTGACCCAGCGACAATACAAGACTATATATATTATATGTTTTAGTTAAAATGTTTTATACTATATATTTAATATTATGTATACATCTATATATATATTTATTACGTGTATATATGTATCTAGGAGATAGATCTTGGTGTGAAAACGAGGACGTCAAGGCTCCTCCCACGGACTGAACTTTTTTGTTGGTGACGTTCTGTCTCGAGTTCACCCCAGCTGGACCAGCTGGGCCTACACAAAGGCAGCTATAAAGCAATCAATGCCCTAAACAAACATTGTCTGTTTTGACAGATTTCATCTCCACTCATCATACGTTCAAAAAAATCTTCAAACTACCCTCCCGTAATTTTTCACGTGGCAATGGCGAATCCTCCATTTAGAGAAGATTTTCCCGGCGAACCAAACCTCTATGGCTAGGCCACGGGGAATTGCTAGACATGATTTCCCAATTTATAAATCGACTACCTATTCTTATCCCTATTCAACCATACAAAACTATATTAAACTATTTAAAGCTACCATTATTAAATCTCCAAAGCTCTGGAATTGACCGTCAGGGTAATCCTTCTCTTCAAGGACTTGGCTTTCTCTACCAGCCCAGCTGGAAACCTTCGTACCAGCTCCTGAAGCCGCCCTGGCGACTTCCACTCTGTGTGACCTCCTATTGTTCACCTCATAGGCCCCGGATTGCCGTGTGCGGCATGACCCATCGCCACCAGGGACGGCGTTGGCCACCTTGCGGGCCATCCACCAACAAACCAAGAAGGCCAAGGTGCTGGACATTCACCTGGGCCCACTTGATCATGGCTAGCCAGTAATAAACCCATCACAAAGTCCATTATTACCATAAAATGAATGGTACCAACATCTACAATCCATCCAAATTTTGGTAACTGTATTTTTGAGTTCACCACATGATTGTAATACAGTATTACAGTGTTTTTGGCAACGCACAGGCCGGAGCTGAGTGCAGAAAGTATTACAGTATATATATATATATATTATATACAGGTGTATTCCAGTTTCAAACACTACCCAGTTACATATATATAATCATATATATTCATATATATAAAATATATACAAACACAGGCACACTACTGGTATACTATACATAGGGGTTTCCTGAAATGGAGGTACCCCCAGTCATCATCCATTGAATTTTCGGATTTTCCATTATAAACCATCCAGCTATTCGGGTACCACCATTTACGGAAAACCCCACATAGGACCCACAAACACTACCCAGTGTCATAAAGTGAGATGATCCTGCAAGCCAGTTGTCACGGCACCTGCCAGGCATAGTCCAAGGCTGTTTGGGACACATCAGTTCCTGCCGCCGATGCCAATAATGGCACGTATCGTATTGGGGGGGCTGCATCCCAGTGGTCCTTAGTGAAACAAAAACATGCTGTCATCCAGTTAAATAAATGATTTATTAGTGGGCTACATATATGTATATATATATGAGTATGTATATATATGGCAGTGTGTCAAAACCTTGTACCCCTGGTGAACATCAAAATAGCTGGTAAATGGATGTTCGTGGTATTAATAGGTATTGATCCATACCCATATATATATATATCATTAATTATATATAGTTAAAAACCAGGTGTTACTAGCTAGGATGCACATCCAAGTACTAGCTAGGATCATACTATGTAGTTTCCGTTTTCTTGCATTTGCTTGCCTAAGGGCAAACAAATCCCAATCGATTCCCCATAGCGGAATTGTGAGTGAAGGGGAACATATAAAATTATAAATATCACTGCACATCTTCAAAGCTGCTATTTACAATGTTCAACATGGTAACATGCCGCACTGATGCTTTGGAAGATGGGTATCAAATATCCATGTTCAGACATGATGTGTATCTTCATCAATGTTGGATATTGTGGGAAAACCAGCACGGTCCAAGACTGACAGGACATTCAGAATGTTTTTGCTGAGAAAGCCTGGGGATTTCCATACCATACCATTGAAACTTGGGATTTTCGTGGGATAGTATACACCGATAGCGAACGGCTACTACTGAGAGAATTTTTCCTGATTGCGACGCTGGCTACTGAATTTCAAAGTTGAAGGTTTTTGAAACCACCAATCGGCGCCAAACAATATGTACAATGTGGGGCCCCCAAACGTTATGTTTGTTGGTTTATAACCCCATGTAGATATAGTCATAAGTACCATAAACCAACCAGTTATTGCAGTTATGTTCACCAACTTAGCCATCGAACGGGGGCCCCACATTGTACATCATATTCATATGCCAGAGAATTACCCTCTGGTAATTAAAAATAGCTATTGAACATGGCCATTTATAGTTGATTTACCCACTAAAAATGGTGATTTTCCATAGTTATGTTAGTTTACCAGAGGGTATTGAGCTTTTTCTCAATCTCAAGGACCAGCTATGTATCAATGCATCCAACAGGGACGTTCTCTGCATTTCTCCCCGTCCGTTCCCTTCCCTTCGGACATCTTCGGCCCCCTTCCGAACAGCCCCTCTGGTCCCCGGACTCTCCCCAAGCGCCTCATGTCGAATATGTACCTGGGATATCGGCCATCTTCGACCAATGGTGCTGATGTTCCACAAACATTATCCAGTTATGTGGGTACATGACTTAGTATAATGCAATCTTTGAGACATCTAGAAATTAAAGTCATAAGAATAGAATCTATTCTTATGACTTTTCTTTGGGACAAAAAAATAGTGCAAACGACCAAAGATTTGGTGAACAAATCCTTCTGGTAGGGACCAACAAAAACATGGAGCACCAGGTTCATGGAGTTTTCCGGACGTTTTGGCTGTGCCACTTGAAAAAACTTACCTACACCTAGAATTTACCTATGAAAATTGCCGTTTACCCCATAATGCAAGCACGCTTTGGTACTTCTACCCTCTGTTTTTTTCTACCATGACTATGGAAAGTCACCATTTTTCATACGTAATCGACTATAAATGGCCATTTATACCATAGCTATGTAAGAAATTACCAGAGGGTACCCATCTTTCGTCAGCTGACCGTAGCATCCATCACCATGGAGCGTCCCTTGGGGCACAAAGCGCAGCTTGCTATGCGCCAGCTCCTCTCCCAAGAGACGGGTGGGTTTGAAATAACCTGGGTAAAACAATGCCATTTTTACCACCCATGACTGGGAATGGTAAACAGACCATCTATAAAAATTGTGATGACTGGGGGATGGTGCAAATATGACATTGTTTTACCCACATTGTTTTACTAATTTCGTGTGGATTTCTTCTTCTGGATTTGCGGAAACAAAAACAAAGTAACTGGGATCCTCATGAATTGTCATCAAACAATAGCCGGTACATGCCGGTACATGCCGAAAACTCTCAAGTCAGAATAGTGACATTGTGACCTTGGCCCCTTGGTACTACGAAGCCTGGTGCTTCACCCCCTGAGTTGTTTTTCCATGTTTTTCCTGGTGCAGCCCAGGTCAGAATTTCGGAACTGTGGTCAAATATCCAATCCCTATGGATCCAGTTGTACCTTCTTAGGAAGTACTTGAGGTATGATTTCGGGGGTTAAGAAGTACCTTCTCAGACAGTGTTTAGATCCATAGGGAATAGATCACATGACTGAATTCATGGGAGTGGATATTTAAAAGTGGGCTCTGTGATGAATATGTGCACTAACCATCAGCTTTCATCTGTGCATTCCAACTTCCAATGTTATGTTTATGTTTGTCACTTTCCCCACTCTCTTGCTGCATGAAATGAATCACCACTACCTGCCTATCATCCCACAGTTTTGGCTGATACGGATACTTACTTGGAAACACTCATCGAATTGGCCCTCATCAGATCACATATGATAAAATCATTTGTATTCATTTGTCATAGATGACTGGAAAAATCAAATACGTTCTATCAGCATTCATCATATGGGGATGGGTCAATACCTATAGATACATTTTTAGTGGGATGAACATCCATTTACCAGCTATTTTGGGGTTCACTAGGTACCAGGGTTTTGACACACTGCCATATGTCTGATTATAGATAACTGCAAATCAACTTACCCTCTGGTAAACTAACATAACTATGGAAAATCACCATTCTCAATGGGAAAATCCACTATAAATCACCATTTTCAATAGCTATGTTAGTTTACCAGAGGGTAAACTTTTGCTGCTTGAACTGGGGAAGTTCCACCTCCCGGCTGCGTTTACGAACCGCCGCTCCGCTATGGCGCCATCTGCGATGCGCTCCATCAGGGTGGTCTTGCCTGTCCACTGCTCAGGGTCAACCGGGAAATGTGGATGTGGCTTATAACCTGTGGTTTAAAGCCAGGGTTGCAATGAATTTCTCACTTTTTTTTGGTGGATTGTTTTTCAAATCATCGATCAACAAGCTGCTTTTGAATCTTGGTTGCCATCATAGTGGTCCCAGAATAGTGTAGCTTCATCCATTTCTGGACACAATATGCTCTAATAAGATACTTGCTTAAACATTTCCCCTTTTGAGGTCGGTGATCCCCAATTTATTCTCTAGCTTAAGCGGTTTCCACGATTATCAATGCAAGGTACAGGGACAAGTCAAACAGTGCATCTAGAGATGTGCTTTTTGCAATGTAAAACAAATAACAAAAAAAACATTTGTTTTTTTTACACATTTTTACCAATGTTTATTTACATGAACATGACAAGTGAACATCCTACGAGTAACAGCTGTGTTCTATGTTTCGGACGTGAAAAAGATCAGAGAGCAACATTTTGACTTTGACTTCCTGATACATAGTTCTGGCTCGCAACCCCTGTGCGATGGCTTATCACCATTATTCCCATTCAAATGGGCAATTATTTGGCAATGACTAACGGAATCATTTTGCCACGTACTCAACTATAATTTTGCTGATTGTATATCTAGATATGGGGGGGTGAGCATAATATATATATATATAAATACATATATATATATATATAGGTTGGTGGTTTCAACACCTCTGAAAAATATGAGTCAGTTGGGATGATTATTCCATTCCCAACTGTTTCTGGAAAGTCATAAAATTCCATGGTTCCAGTCACCACCAACCAGTATATATGATATCCCCCGAGTATATCCGCACTAAATCGACTCTATGCCAGTGAGGAGACAGCGGGAGACACCGTGGCACCTGTACCGTTGGATCCCACGATGCCGTAGCGATGGCCTTGAAGCGCAGAAGAAAATCAAGGAAGGGAGACCTTGATAGAAATATCATTTGATTATATAGAGGTTGTAGTATCTATATACATGATGTGTAATACACATACAACGTTGTAATATTTACAACATTTAGATGATTTCTAATTAGTACACATATATGATTATGTCGATATAATGATAGAAAGCATACATGATACAAACCTTGAATAGGTTAACTGTGTTATTTATGATTTGATACCTTCACATCCAACCATAGACTGCCTGGTCCCTGTCATCTGGGAGACATAGACGCCGCAGTGAAGCCACACGCCAAAAAAGGGAGTTATTTCTGAATTGCCAGGACACCTATGTAATGTATATATATATAATATCTATATTATATGATGCATACATACATATATATATATATATTGTTTCTGGGGCGACCAGGTTCAATTCTGCAGTTCTCAATGGTAATTGTCCATGCTTCTTGGCCTTTAGTTCAATCATGTTTGGTTTTATTGTTGTTCCCTGTGTTTTTGCGAGGTATCATATGTTATAACAAAGTTTGGGGAATCAAACCTAGCAGCCTAAAACAGATCTTTGAATGGCTTGTGCCATCAAATCCCAAGTTGGGAAACGCGTCAGGTTGCTATGATTTACCCAGAAATACAAGAGGAATTTGCTCGTATCAAGCTCTACTGTTCATCCTCATATGTAAAATCATACAGTAGGTGAATCCATCCCCAATGTAACACATGATGCCCCTGATGTGACGTCCGGGCCGCACCGGCCTTTCTCAGTTCAAAGGTCGTATCCTGGCGCAACTCAAGCGGGGGAGCCAAGGATATAATGGGGATATCATGTGTACACAATGGATGCATACAAATACTAGTTACATATAGACTATAGAGTATATTACATTATATTACATGGATGTACCATCTGATTATTTAACATAGCCATGAAAAATCACCATTTTTTATAGGTAAACCATCTATAAATGGGCAATTTTCCATGGCTATGTTAAATAACCAGAGGGTATATGATATGTGGATTTATCTGACAACAAGGGTAAATCTCAAAACAGCCAAATGTTGTGAGGTGAATGACTTTTTTTTACTTCCGGATTCGCAGCGGTACGTGCTGAGGTTCAGGCTCAGTACCGAAGACTCGTTTCGGGCAAAACATGTAATGCCACGGTAGACAAAAATGGGAGAAACATTTCAGGTACCATACAGAAGCCCTATGTAAGGGCTATGTAAGGGGATATATTCCCCAAATATGGCCAACAAATGGTACTTTCCTCTTGGATAAAGTATGTATATATATATACATGACCTCTTCATTTATAGATCGGCTTTCAGTCCAACTGGAAATTCATAGCTGGTTGGTGGTATACCTACCCCTCTGAAAAATATCGTAGTCAGTTGGGATGATGACATTCCATTCCCAACTGTTTCTGGAAAGTCATAAAATTCCATGGTTCCAGTCACCACCAACCAGTGAAATCCTGGAAATCTCCAGATCTCCAGATTTTCCCGTCCGACAAAAACCGTCCTTCAGCAAGAGCTGGGTGCTTCCCAGGTACATCAGAATCAAATCCTTGCAGCGGCAGATCACATCATCGTCTTGCTCCGACTCCTCCTGGCGAAGCCAAGTTGATCCGCCCCGAGTCCAAGGGGTTACCGTTGATCCAACGTTGAATGATCACCACGATTTACGCAACTCCAACTATAAGTTCAACAACTGGATGTTGAATCATTCATGATCCAAGTCCAACTCGAGCTTCGCAGATTTTTTTGGTATTATGTTTGGAATGATCATGGCTTATGGCATTGGGTTTACCACAGTGTTTCTTTCGGAAATTGAACATGACCACAACGAATTCACAACTTTTCGGCCGCAGGTCACACTGAGGTCATGAGAGGTCATGAGAAAACCATGGAGAAAATATGGCGAAACCATACGCGGTACATGAAATCGATACGTCTAAAGCTTGGAGAAAACACCTGATATTTCATTTGCGGATATATAAAGAAAAACTTGAAAAAACAAGAACCATGCAACCCTGATTTAGTACTGTACTAGATCTAGTCATGAATTGGGGTCCCATAGGGGAGATGTTTGATATTTATTAGGGGGATCAGAATCACAACATGAAGTAACATCACCAAATAGCTGTGAACACTAAGTATTGATTATCATTCATAGATCTCATTAACATTCATTAACTCACTATTTGTTTTGTTGATCTGTTATTCATTGAAAATCACACTTTCCATTGCCAGTCGGATTAAGATTCAGATAGCTTTCGTCCAGTATGGGATCTCCCGAAAGCAAGGTCCATTTTCCACAATGGATTACCACAGTTCCTGTGGCCCGAAATACCAGTTATAAGTACTAACAAAACCCATAGAAATAGCATTTTCACGCATTTTATAGAATGTTTTCATTTTTATCCCATAGAAATAACGTGAAATAACCAGTTATAACTAATAGCCATGGCCACCATAACTGCGGGAAAAACCGTACCTTCCCTGCTGGTTGGATCCGATTGAGATGATGCATCCGAAGTGTTGTCGAATGACCATGGTGACCATCAATAAAAAAATCACCCAAGCTATAGAGATATTCTAAAGCAACTTAGCTATCATAGATGAACTAGTCCCATTATATCATATATAATTATATATATATGTATCATTCACCATGTTTGTTGGTGAATTCACCATTTTTTCTTGTGTTTTTTTTGGGCCACCACCGAACGTATGGCTTGTGAAACGCAAGGCGTTCTCCTCTTTGGTGTCCGAGACAGCACGCCCCAAGGCTTTACACCTCGACAGAATCGTGGCCAAAAATGGCGATTCTACCGTGGTATTGAAACTTCTGTCGATCTCCACCCATAGATTCATATATATTATAATTATAATATATATATATATGTATCATATGTGTATGACATGATATTGTATTGCACACAAACGCATATTGTAATATTATGTCATAATAAATGTCATACATATATAATCATCAAAAAATACATGTTCAAATATTGAAGGTATACAATGGCTACACCCAATATCGAAATCTCATGCGTTGAATGGCAATTCCTTTGGCCACCAGGAGTCCCGGCAGAGCTGAGACGTACTTGTCCTTCAAATCCTGCCGCGGTCCCATAGGATCCATGGTGCTGCTATATATGGTAACATGGATCCCATCAATATACCCCAAATGTTAGCTAATATATACCATACATGGATCCTGTGAACCAGTTATAAGTGGAATTATAACTCCTGTAACTAGTTGGTTATATTTCAAGAAATAAAATAGGCTATAACTGTATAGACTAGCTGACATATCTAAATTTCTGATTGAAGGGGATTTGGTGGAATAAGGTGGTGACCCATCGTTGGCAAAGTTAGTTTATCCCTGAAATGCATCTACAGTCACTTGGTTTCTAAACCAATCATAACCAATCCATATAGAACTGTGCGGCAAATAACCCAGCTATAGACACGAGTCAGATTAATATAGAAGAATGAGTTTTTGACCACTGGCGAACTGGGAGGCAAACCCAAGTAATTAGCAAACCATTTTTACTTGTCCATCCCGAGCAAATGGTGGAGTTGTTAGAGTTTTTTTTTCATAACATCACCGTTCTGTCAAACAACAAATTTTCCTGCAATGGTTCCAAGCAAAATCAAGCGACAAAAAGGTTACAAACGCCCATTGGTTCAGGTGATGCTGAAGCCCCTGATCAAACCCAACAGATTGGTTATGCTTACGGTAAATTAAGCCTTCCCATTCCTGGCCATCAATGTGGACATTGAAACATATGTCCAAATTGTCTAAAAATGTTTATCATTTTCATCTATATATATATACCATATCTACTATTGTGGACATTGTATCATATCATATACTGTAATTTTCATCTGGGTGTGTCAAACAATCGGAGATAAATGGGGATACCCAAAACCAGCCAGCGATTTTTTTATGCAATTTGAGCGTTGAAAATGATGACCGGTTTTAGCCACGGGGACTCCCCCAAGAAAAATATGTGAGTCTCGAAAATTTGAAACATGATGCCAATTGAGTGTTGAAACATGTGAAAAATTATGATACATGATAAATATGGCCACCATTTCCGCTGCTCAGCCACAGTTCTTTTTTTTTGTCGGGTCATTTGGGTCGAGGCTGGCGCTTTAGGAAGTCGCTGACTTCAGGAAAACCATGCGCCTGGCCGAGAACAGTTCACCCAGAACCAACGAGGAGCGCTTCACAGGGCCTTCATTTGGACCGCCCGATGGGACCACAGATTTTAGTATGTTTAGTATTAGCCGGTTTTATATATATATAGCTAATATATAATATTATAAATATATGTATATATATATTATAACATATTATATATAACATATTATATATAGCATATTATATATAACATATTATGTATAGTATATTGTATATAATTAATATATTATACATAATATATAATATTTTATTATATATATATATTATAATATTTTATTATATATATTTTATTATATATATATATAATTATATATATATAATGTTATATATATAATGTTATATATAGCGGCATTACATTGGGGCACCAGTTTTGACCTATTCCCTGGTCATGAACTATGATCACCCCAATGCAAAGGCTGTTGGACATGGGTCACAAACCTGGTCCATTCCTGAATGGATTGGTGGAGAAATTCTAGATGAAACCGCTGGTCATTTGTTACATAACTATGGACCATGATCCATGGATGGATTCATGATTTCCCTATGAAAGACATGGTGATTTCCCATATTATGTAAGAAATTACCGGTCTTTCAATGTGTTTTTTTCATCTCTTGGGACTTTTGTTTCGCTTCGGAAATGATGTTTGCCTTGGCTCGGTTGAAAACATGAATCTAAAACGTGCGAAAAACATTGTACGTCGTCTGCTAATATTCTCTAATGTTAAATAACATCCCAATCATAACCTTGGCTCCGTACTGGATCTATTCATGAATTGGTGTCCCAAAACAAGTTGTTTTCATATGATCGGGATGTGATTATGCCTTGAATAGGCCCTATTTGCCCATTTCTACTGGGTAACTTTCCATTAAATTGCCATTATTGCCAGGTTATATCACCATTCTCGACAAAAAAACACCTGGTAAATCCCCCAAGTCTGATTTATTTTTATATAATTTCAGATGGCAACGTCTCTTCAAAAGACCTCAGCCAACCATGTTTGACCATCAAAATCATATTTTAACAGGGAAGGGTATCTCAAAAAACATGGTACAGTACCCTCCAGTAAACTAATACAGATGTGGAAAAACCTACTATTTGTAGATCATGTTCCGAACGGGAAACCACCAGTTCTCCGAATCTATGTTAGTTTACCCTAGGGCAATTGATCTGTTTTAGATCTGATTCCCACGAAGTCACCATGGGTCCAGTGTCCACTCAACGGACGTCGAGCACCTCTGCCACTTCCCAGGAAGTCCAACGTTCCTGCCCCGCGCGCAGCGCAACATCAGCGCCCGCGGAGAGCAACTGCTGAAGCACCTAAGGGGAGAAACAAAAACGCTGGAAAGGGCATAGACACATGGGAATGATGTGGACATTATAATGATTTGATTTGGATGTAATTGGTATGTATAAGTTATTATTCTATGGTAATTGGAACGCTATGAAAATGATGTGGAAGTTCTATGGTAATTCCAAAGTAAACATACAAACACATGTGGAACATCACTGGTTTCCCGTTCGGACAACAATATTTTTGACATACGCATTGTTGATTGTGTTCACATGTATGTTGGCTTGCAGGAGGGCAACTTGTAATATGCAAAACTAGCTCATGATATTTCATGACTAATTACATGGAAAGTAGATGGAACTGTATTTTACCAGGTCAACCGACAATGGGGTGAAATACTAAGCTAACACCGTTAAGCACTCAGCTCTTTTGAACCAACGCTATCGGGCAGATCGATGATATATACAATACATGGTTTTACTG
>Ga0126342_10009620_pt1 | contig 17322 bp, 14 predicted proteins | sample Cyp1metagenome_FD_92528 | JGI IMG/M metagenome (GOLD analysis project Ga0126342, IMG submission 92528) | Coral microbial communities from Lord Howe Island, Old Settlement Bay, Australia - Cyphastrea 1 metagenome | ecosystem: Host-associated > Invertebrates > Cnidaria > Coral ... | reverse complement strand
TCTTTCTTCTTCTCCCTTTCTAATAAAGCAGGGGGCATGGCAGCTGTTTCCCTAGCCATGCCAACGAAGCTATGGGATTCAGCCGGAAGGGAATGTGGACGCACATTCCTGTACCTGCATTTTTTTCATCTAGGATTTTTGTGTTTTCCTGATCAATTTGCATGTTACAGGACTCAATTCCTGACGGATCTATTCAAAGATCCATTCTTGTCTAGTGTGTGTATCCTCTTCATGGTTTGAGGATAGCCGATAGTCGCTCCATAAATTCACCTGCCAATTGAGTCCCTCTACCGTTGTCCTTGGTTCAATCTGTGTCCCTGCTGGTTGGATTCCAATCTTTGTTGATTACATCATTTAAATCTCCATTTTGCTGGTCAAAGTCCCCTATTTCTGATGCTGAAATCCCTCAAATCCTGGTGCAAGCCATCATGAAATTCCTCGTTTTAAGCTGGATTGTTGACCCAAGCAGCCACCTTGAGTGCATATAAGTACATATAAGATCATATGGTTATGGGTCAAAACCCTGGTTATGGGTCAAAACCCTGGTACCCTACCCCAAAATAGATGGTGAATGGATGGTTCTTCTCCCAAATATGGTGGGCCTCCGGACCAAATTCTGATGGCCACGGCTCGCGGCCAGATGGATGGCTTCGCCCGTGCAGAACTGATCCTGGCAGGTGTAAAATGGTGGGATGAAAGGTAAATCCCCATAGAATCCCAAGCCCAAAATCATGGAATGCAGAGAACCATGGGGGTTTCCTAGTCACTCACTGCGTGAAAGACAACTTGATCAGCTGCTACCTGTCGCCATTTCACTGAATGGTACCATTAATATTCTATCATTTCAGTTATAAAATCTATATACCTCGAGTGTGAGAAAGCAATCGATGATACTCTACGTCTCACAGCTGGGCGGCAGCATCAGCGCTGTGATCAGAATTCAGCACGGAGTACATTAGCTCCGAAGCTACAAATTGCCAGTCTAAATGGCACCCGATTAAGTAATACTAAGTGTCAGAAGGCATCGAAGACGGCAATTTCACCAACAATTTATATCAGAACAACGCCGAAAACGGATGGTTTCTCATCCTAAAGTAGATCCTCAAATCACACATTTACCTATTTTTGTGGGTCCGAACAAAGAAAAACATCAGGTCGCCAGCCATTGCCCCCGCCTCGCCCTTATGCTTGGTCAAGTAGCCAAATTCTGGGCGGCATATATATATATATACTGGTTGGTGGTTTCAACCCCTCTGAAAAATATTAGTCAGTTGGGATGATTACTCCCAATATATGGAAAAATAAAACATGTTCCAAACCACCAATCAGTATACATGTGTGTGTAGGGGATTAGGATGGAAAATCACCATTTATCATAGTAGTAAAATCAACAATGAACAGACATGAACAGACCATTTTCAATAGCTATGTTCTCAATGTTAATCCCATCCCCCTTAAAAACATATGTTCATATTGGTCCCACCCACAGGAACCATGGTGGATGTAGGGGATGAAATCACATATGACTGGGACCTTTTGGAATTTTTGGCTGTTTAATATGAGGTGGATGGGATGACAAACGGGATATGTATTGGGTACCCGGCCTGGTAAATTAACAGTTCGACCCTGGCAGTTGTTGGGGTTGGAAGATTAGTGAAACCATAAAAACTAGGCTATGGATTCAGGGTCTACAAGTTAATTTACCAAAGGGTATGTCCTATGTCAAGTAAAATTAGTAGGTGGCTATCTCAAGATCTTTTAATGCTTCGTTGAACAAAACTCTTTTTGCCGGTCTCTTCAGTCACACACGCAGAATCAAACGTGACCAAACACCAGAAGCGGGGACTAATCAAATGGCATTGACTCAAAGTGGAACGAAAAAAACTGCATGTCACACCAACTGGATATAAACACCAGTTACATCAGTTTTATCCATATGTAGTTATCTACTATATGTTACAATGTAAACACCAACATTGGATATGTAGTTACAGCTATCATTCCATCGAGATTGCTGGATGCCACCCAGGAACTCCAACGCCATCCCAAAGTCGTTTCATCGGTGCCAAATGGGGGTTTCCGAAGTCATGGGGGTACCCCGACTCATCATCCATTTTAGATTGGGATTTTCCATAACAAAAACATACAAAAACCATCCAGCGATCAAGGGGTACCTGCAACATGGAAACCCCCAAATGTATCCAACTGTGGGGAGTGGACAGCTGATTTCCCACCTTCGCGCGTGCGGGAACCTGCCAGGGAAACACCAAAGAGGTCACCATTTCTTCTGCGATTTTGCCATCTACCATTTGGTTATGACTAACATAGCCATAGAAAATCACCATTTTTGATAGGTAAACCATCTGGTCCATTTTCCATGGCTATGTTAAATAACCAGAGGGTAAAATGGGAAGTTCACTACTGAAATGGGGAAGTTCACAAATACTTTTGTTGCATGTGAAACCCCAAAAAACTCAGATTTGAAAATGAGCAATGAGGATTAAACCAACAACCCCATGGATCCCAATTAGTGACACACTCCGCCGTCACTCCGCTACTGAGTTTCAATGGAAAATCGCAAAACACATGCATCCGCTTCTAGATGATAAAATAATAAAATATGTATTGAGACTTTCAATTGCTTTGAAATCTTTGAATATAATAACACATGCCATGATATATTAATATCAAAAATCATATTCTCACTATATCATTCTATCTTATATCCTCCTTAAAGCCTTAGCTTTTGAGATGTTCAGTGCATCTCCAGCTCCTTGGACCATCCCGGATGGTGATGGACGCAAATATCCTTTTGGCCCCGAGAGGAAAGTCATCAAAACTCAGCGGAAACTTTCCCAGTTTGGGATATCACGTTATTATATATCTGGGCAAATTATAATATTTCACTAACCTGAAATAAGGTCATTTGGGGATAGTCACCCCTACTAACCATCATTCCCAGTGAGGTCGCAGTGAGGTCGTTATAATTTACCCATATATATATATAAGTTACCCTCTGGTAAATTAACATAGACCCTACCAGAGGGATAGGTCAACCACCAACCAGGTTTTTTTGGGGGATTCTATGGGTTACATACCCTCTGGTTATGACTAACAGTTCACCATGGAAAGATCCACCCATTTTTAAGTTCGGTAAACCATCTATTTCAATGGGCCATCTATACCATGGTTATGTTAAATAACCAGAGGGTATTATATATATATAGGTTTCCCTGTTCATTTGAGAGGATGAGGTCACTCTCTGGGAGGTGATTTTTTTTGATTATTTGGTCAGATGGTTTTTTTTCGACCTATGATGGGTTATCATAATCCCCCAAAGCATATATTACTAGTGCCCACGTGGCCACATATGAAGGTTTCCTAAGTCGTGGGAAGTACCTCAAATCATCCATGTTGACTTCGTGTTCCCCACGACTTGAGAAACCTCCAGATGACTTGCTGTCTGACCATTGAAGTCAAACTATATTCTTCTCCACTCCCAATATATGTCATATATGCTCAACAATTATAGTTATACTGTATATTATAGTCGTATTCCCAGTATATATTAACGTATATTAACCATTATTAGCCATTATCAACATATAGTAACCAGTATTAACCACCATTAACCACTATTAACCCATCAACCACCCTTAGATCATCCCCCCTTCCGCACCGGCGTTGTCCAAGAGCTCTTCCAGTCGATGCAGGTTCCCCTCCAGCGCGGCTTTGTGCAGCTCGGTGCCCTGACACCGCCTACGCCGTAACGGGCGGAACGGGCCAGCCGCGGAAATCGGGAGGGAACCGTAACGGAAACCTGGAGTTTTCTGGGAATTTCATGAATTTTAAAGGGATTAAAGGGATTTTAAAGGGATTCTAAAGGGATTTTCGACATAGCTAAATCACAAATGGCCCAAATCGTTGATTTACCGTTCTTAAAGATGGTGAATTTCGATAGCTTTCTGTATGTTTACCAGAGGGTAACGGAAACCTGGACCCCTGGAGTTTTTCTGGGAAACATCATCTATATTCGTCTATACCATCCTGGAAATACCCTACGCTTAAGCTTTCATGACCTTCACCATGCACTCGTTGTGGGACTAGGACTGCTGGGATAAGCCAAACCATGGTTTATTATGTTTTTCACTTCAAAAGGAATAATCATTTGGGGTTCAACCATATCTGGAGATATAAAAATCGAGTGTTAAAAATCGAGAGTTATAGATATATATATATATATATATATATTATTATATTATATTATATTATATTATATTATATTATATATATACAAACTCATATGTAGCTGGATTTGCATCCTGAGGAGCCTGTTAATGGCCCGATCCCATGGTACCCCTGGGAATGTCCAAAAAAAACGATTTGATGGATGGCGTCCCCCGCTCCAACCATCATCTATCAATGATTATGACGACATTTCTGGAATTCTACGGACATCTCTATCATGATCATCATTCCATCAACCATTTATCAATCCAGCCGATATAATGATACCCTAAATTGTTTTTTAACATAGCTATATGGAAAATGGATGGAACATGGCGCATTTATAAATGATTCATGATGATTTAACTATTAAAAAATGGTGAGTTTCTATGATTTTCTACAGCGCTACGTCAATACCCCGAGGTAAATGATCCATGTTCACCATCCAGGAAGTGCCCTGACGAAGTAGAACTGGAAGCCGGACATCATAAATGTCCATTACATCAAGTATCAGGTGTTAAATATACTTATACACATTATGTCAGGCATCACATATATATACATACAGATATATATATATATATATATATACATCATATATATATATATGTAGTTATATACATCATATATATATATGTAGTTATATACATCATATATATACATCATACATATATATGCATCATATATATATATATAATTATACATATATATATAGTATTTACATAGGTATATCATCTTATATCCATGTCTAACATAACCTGTGGATTCGACCCAAAAATCGGTCGCCTGTTGTTCCACGTGAACTCATGTGGGCCGCATCCCTTCCTGGGTCGATTGGAATTGAGATCATTATCTCAGGATAAAACTAGGACATACATATGTATATATATATATATTGTGTGTATATATACATATGTGTCTATGATTATGTGCATATATATATATATATACACGAAACCATCAGCTTTGTTGTGCTCACATGAACCAACCGACAAGCCGTCAAGTGCATGTGCAACGATGGGTCCTCACCAGTCGAAACTGTTGTTTAAACTCCGTTTAAGTGAACAGTGCAGTTCCAAATAATACAAGCGGATATTACCCTCTGGTAAACTAACATAACTATTGAAAATCACCATTTTTAATGGGAAAATCAACTATTTCAATGGCAATTTTCAATAGCTATGTTAGTCATTACCAGAGGGTATAGTCTAAGAGGTGAACCTACCATGGTTGACGCACAATTTTTAAACCCTGGCCAGGCATCACTTTCTGCTGAGGATTGACCACGTCCTGTCCCTGAAGGCATGGCGACACGCGCGAGATTGTGACATTTTTTGAGACAAAGTGACCCACAACACTGCTCGTTCTTACTAGAAACCCCAACGTTCGGGGCATCTGATTCGGAGCCATTTGGAATATCCTGAAATCAGGAGCTGGCAGTGGAAAAATCCCTGAGGGTGCAATAGTTCAACATGTTGGAAAGTTATAGTGGTAGAAGTGATATCATGACCCATTCAATACAATGATGTTTGATGTTGAAGCTGATGTTGCTAATTTTAGGGATGATTTTCCTTTTATTAGGAGGAATCCAGGAGGAGGACCACGACGACAGCCCAGGTCATATCTAATCACTTGAAGCACTATGGCACTGTATCCCACCGGATGTAGTGAACCCAGATATACCCGACCTGGTAAACATACAAAAAGCTATTGAAAATGGCCATCGAAATAGTGGATTTACCCATTAAAAATGGTGGATCTTTCCATAGCTATGTAAACGTTTACCAGAGGGTAAACCATACACAACCTCTGGATATTCCGTGTACCGGCAAGCCACAAGATGATCATGTTCATCACTCACTTGTGATTCACCGGATGCAGCGAAATCCAGCGAATACGTCCGACCGTCCGACAATTACCCTGACCATCCAAGACCTTACTGGCTGTCCTTACTTCGGAGTATCCCTCAAGGTAGGATGGAAAATGCCATGGAAAATGCCACATATGTGGGGAAGAAAAAATCACACTACTGTAGTATCCCTGTATTTCAGTGGGTCGGTATTCTCCTACAGTATTTGTTGATTAGCATACAAAGTATTATATAAGTATCATATGTCATACTTCATGGTATTCAATGTCAACATATCAGATAGTGTATATATAAAATCCACACATTACAGTACCCTCTGGTAATTTCACATAGCTATTGAACATGGTGATTTAGTTCGTGGATTTACCCATTGATAGCATGGTGGATCTTTCCATAGTTTTTCGTACGTTTACCAGGCCGGGTAGATATTCAACTCATAACCCATTGAAGTCCTCAAGTGGGTATGGGTCAATACCTATAGCCTATAGATACATTTTAGTGGGATGAACATCCATTTACCAGCTATTTTGGGGTTCACTAGGTACGAGGGTTTTGACCCATCCCCAAGTGGATTCTCCCCAGTGCAACCAGAGACGTCCAGAGCCTGCGGAACTTCCGGGCTGAGCGCTACCTGAGGAAATTTGTGGAAAAGGCGACAGGCTGTGACGAAACGAGGGATCGCCCTAACAATAGGCAAGTTGGTCTTTCAGGCTAAGTTGGATTTATGGCAGAGATATCTATAGTTTATCTATGTTTATCTTAGATGAAGTTACAGCACAGTTGAGCCACGAACCATGGAAAATTCCACGACCGTCACGTTGTGTGATCCAGTGTGATCCGGCGAAGCCAAGTTGGACGCCGGGAAGCGATGTCCACCATGGATGAACAACTACCCGACCTGGTAAACATACAAAGTTAGCTATTGAAAATTGCCATTTATAGATATTTATAGTGGATTTACCCATTAAAAATGGTGATGTTCCTTAGCTACGTTAAATTACCAGAGGGTATCCATTTTTCAGATATTTTTCGATGAACAGATTCAAGGAGTTTGATCCTGTACCCATGTGGCTGATAAGTCCAGAGCAGATAAGGCGATCAGCTATCCATTCACCAAGTTTTCCACATGATTCACTGTTTAACAATGTTGTTGTGGATGAAATTGTGCTAAACCACCGTTTCTGTTTGCTAAATCTCTAGATGCTTGCTGGTTCAAACCGCTTGAAATTGTATTGTTCTAAGAAACACCAGACCCCTACAAGGTGGTGCTCCCCTAGTTATAGATTGGTTTATAACCCCATTAACTATAGATATATCACCTATAAACCATAGTTGTTGGAGTTATAAACCAACTCAGCTATCTTGGGAGCACCACCTTGTAGAGCATACTCCTTTCTCGACTTGAACATGATGCACGAGAGGATTCGATGACATCATTTTCAGGATGTTGGACGACTGTGTGCTCCAGAGGTATGTGGAAATCATCTTAGAATCATGTGTTGATCAAAAAAACCTTATTGTGTACGTGTATATATATATATGTATACATATATATATACATAAAAATATATGCGTACTATTTATCAGTTATATATTCATTTATCATTGGTTAAATCCTCATTTTGGATAAATTCTCCCATCGCCTCAATGTCTGGTTGTTCTCGGCGCACAGCGCCCAGCAAGGCGTTTTTGGCTGGCGGAGCGGGGTCCAGGATGGCGCAACTGCGATAGAAGGGGGGTTGGGGTGATCCCTCCTCATATGTGTAGATATATATATAATATGTAATATAATAGCACATATATCTGGGTAAATTATAATAATTCAATTAACCTGAATTAAGGCCATTTGGGGATGATTTCCCTTACTAACCATGATTCCAGTGAGGTCGCAGTAAGGTCGTTATAATTTACCCAGATATATATATATAATAGTATTATATATTTATACCCAACAAAATATAGAAAAGAAAAATCCTACTAAAATAGTGGTAACTTTCTGTCTATCCTTTCTCGGGGTACTAACTATCTATATATATATACACACCTGGGTACTAGTCAGATACTCGATATTTGTGGGACTTGGGCACCATTCGGAGCCACAAAGCCTGGGGATCCCTGGGGCCCGCTTTCCTTGGGAATTCACCATGGCACCAGGCTTGTTCTGCCATGAATCTCAATACTAGAAACCCATTGGAAGCCCTCACTTTCACCTACATACAACAATGAAAACAATACATATATGTTACATACATACATATATATATATATATATATATATGTGTATAATATACTGTATATACTACAATCTACTAAGAGGTGTGGCCGAAGCCAACCCATCAAGTTTCAACTTCGCTTCCCAGCTCCCAGTGGGCCTCTTTCCACCGCCCAGCCAAGCTGGAAGAAGTTCGGCGACGGTGTCACTGTCATTGCAGTGCTGTGGGCAGGAGACAAGCTGCTGAGCCAAAGCGAACTGACCAAAAAAAACCTGAAGGCCGGCCACCATCCCCAAAAGATGGAGGATTATGGCGGCAAAACCAACTTGGGCCATTGGTTGTACTAGGGATGTAGGAGATACTTGTTTGATCAAACCATCACCACCACCACCACCGCCGCCACCGCCACCGCCACAACAACCACGACAACCACAAGAACAACAACAACAACAACAACGACAACAACAACAACAACAACAACAACGACAACAACAACAAACACAAACAGCAACAGCAGCAATGTGGCACGACAAAAGATGGAAAAGTGCTTGATTGACAAGCGGAAATGAAACAAAGGACAAATTATGGGAAAAGGGCAAACCAACATAAAGGTATAAATTACTGCAAGCAGCAATCATGCAGATATATCATGCAAGGTTGCGCAAAAGCTTAAAGGTTGCACCAAAAGAAGTCAATCACTTGGCTATCCTCTTCCCATTCATATGGAGAGAAAAAGTGTCACTCAAGAGTGCTGTTGTCCAGTTTTGCGCGGTTTCCACAGCAGTGGCCAAAATGAAAATATGTGCACTGCAAAGCAGTTGATGCGCAGCAAGATTTCAAGCAAGATTTCAAGCAAAGCCTCTTGTGGCCTCCTGATACCCGAAAATCCCATGTTTGTTCATCATTTTTTTTCAGTCAAGAGTAATTTTTGGGGTATACATACCCCACAAATAAGGCAAATCCATGTGTATCATGTATGCACGCCCATCATTCAGGAAATCCCGGAACAACCAAACAGGCCCTAAACAGGACAACCTGCGATCGTCGCATGGTAGACTGAACACTGTTAGTGGTTAAATATGGAGACAAAGCCATCACAGTGTGAACTACCAGCAGCATCCAAGAGCTATCGTGGTACCAAACAAATACTGGGATATGCATGGATTTAAAATTATTCAAAATATCAAAAAATGGATTGAGTTGCTACAACCAGCAAGAGTGTTTATCTATCGGATACAGAGCAACAAATATACGCATATATATAGATATATGATAGATATATATATATATATATGTATACGTAATATTATGTTCTATTATGATCATGTTGCTACGCCAAAATATGCCAAAAAAAACATCTCACCATCATGGAAAATATCTGAGATCTTCTGAGATCATGTGACCGTCTCATTTGTCCAAAAAACATTGACACAACAGCTGCATTGGATGACCAAATTTTTGCTACCATACACAAGGCCTATTTTTGAGGCCTATGTAAGTGAATATCACCACAAAATATGGCCTGAAATATGGTACTAACGTACCTCCATTTTAGGATCCTGAAATTCCCATTGACTTCAGTTTACAATCCTGAAATCCACATACCCTCTGGTAAACTAACAGTTTGCGAACTGGAAAATCACCATGCTATTAATGGGTAGTCATCAATTATTTCGACTGGGCCATTTCCAATAGCTACGTAACAAATTACCAGACGGTATTCAATGGTACAAAAACTGGGTCTTTTAGCAATTTCCACCTCGCGAAATCCCCCATGTTTGCTGATTGGAGCCACATGTTGCTGAAATCCCCCAATATGCAGCCGGTTGCTGGACATATTTCCATGTCTTGCCAAAGATTTTTGAGCATTAAATCCTATTAAAGTAATCACCAAGCTATCGAAGACTATCTGAAACTATCCAAAACCATCTAAAAGTATCTGAAACTATCTAAAACCATCTAAAAGCATCTAAAGGTATCTAAACCTCCTATCTTCATCCACCTTTTCCCCCCGGGCCCCGGTTTCGCATCGCCAAAAACACCGCACCTGTTCCCACCTCGGCGGTCGCCACTGGCGCCAAGCGCCGTAGAGGCACGGAGATGGCCATGGCCTGATTTCATCATGGCCTGCTATAGATATAAAATATTACTATAGATATATATTTTGATATATTATAAATATATTACTATATTACTATATTACTATAGATGTTATATCAACAATAATATTATTATTGCATATTATTGCTATAGATTTAGATAGATAGCTATTAGATAGAGCTATATGTTCTATCATTTTCTAGTTGACACTAATCTTCCAATCCCTATCTAGCAGGGTCTATGTAAATTCACTGGAGATTACTAGATTCTAGTGAACATAATATTTCATGGTAATGACTACAGAATTATGACAGTATCTATAGTTACTGTATCTAATGATATGGTTACTATGATGATAGATATCTTGTATATAGTAGATTAAAATGATTATAGTATAAGTTCCAGATGATTACCACTATATATATAATGAATGTCTACTCATGGGTACATAATGGTACTGACTATCTATGGTAATGATAAATGTATCCATTTATATAGTAATATATAATGATAGTTAGCTCTGGATATATCTATCATTACCATTATCTATATTATCTATAGTATATTATAATCATCTGGGAATAAAGTAACCAGTAATTCGGTAGCTCTCGAATCTTTATCTAATGATTAGCTGATGGTTATCAATAGTTAATATAATCTACAGTGAATTGCCATAATTATCTAGAAATTACCTATAGATAATTAAGTATTTAACTATAGATAGTTACCTATAAGCATTAAGTATAGATGACTAACTATAGATAATTAACTATGGATAATTGTGGTGATGATAGATATATCTATAGATAATGCTAATGATAGCAAAAATGGTAATTAACTATCACTTGACCATAATAATCTATAGTTAATAATAAATAACTCACTATAGATAATTACCATAATTAACTATCATTACCATAATATCTATGAACTAGTAATTCGGTAGTTATCTATAGTTAATATTCTACAGTGAATTACAATAATTGTCTAGAAATTAAGTATAGATAATTCATTAATTATAGCTAATTAACTATAGATAATTAACTATGGATGATGAACTATAGATAATTATGGCAATGATAGATATATCTATAGCTAATGGTATAGAGAGGTAGCGGTACTGTATTTAATGCTAATAATAGCTCATCATTTAGTAGCCATTGTTGTGGTGATTATGGATGCCCTAATAATAATGATGCTAATGAAATTAGTGACAATGTAGTAAAAATGAAAGCGGTGATAATAATATAGTTGCAATAATTAGAATAACAAAAAAAAATAAACTACCAGTTTTATATGAGCAGTTGCAAAACACTGGCGCTGGTTATATACATTTGGTGGGTTAACTTAACTTATATAATATATTTGAGATCATCGTATACCATCATTGGAATCCCCATTAACCAACAACAATAAATTATGTTCTAGCTGATTGGTGTTTGACATTGCTCAAATAATAGCAAAAATATATCATAATATATATATACACATATATATATCATGGAGTGTGATAGAATATTCCGATAATATGACAATGTCATAAGGGAAACACCTCAAAACTCGGATCTTATGGAGATTTCAGCAACAAATAATAGGGGTAATTGGGATGTTATGTAATCATGGGGGTATGAACTCAATACGCAGAAGTGGTAGGTCCATCCCGATGAATAATTGGAGATACACGTGGGGGGTTCAATTCCATCGTGGAGGCTGTCCTAAAAGTGGGGATAAGTAACCCCCAACTGGGGTCATGTTATTTTTCGGGTGAAGGTGAGGTCGTAAACAACTGGATTGATTCTTTGGTTTTTTTGGGGTTGTTAAAAATTCTTTAAACATGGAAACATCCCATTGAATAACTCAGGTTCAAGCCTTGGTGTTCAATTTTGATCGGAAGCCCATCAGATCACTTCCGAGTTCGCGGAGCCCAGCAATCTGTGATGATTTCCCCAAAGCTCCAGTGGCTTTCGCCGAAGCTCGACATGACCTGGCTGCAAAAGGGGGAAAGATGGGGAAAGATGGGAAAGGGAGGCAAAAGTTCTGCGACCGCAATGTTGGGGTTCAATGGGATTAACAACATTGGTATTATAATATATTGTAATATATATATGATAATCATTTATAATCCCTGTCATTGTCATTGGTGATTGCTCAAATGTATTATGATCTCTATCATGATTGGGATAGTCATCCAAGATCATCCACCGATCACTCCAGTGAGTGACTACGACTATGGGCAATATGGTGTACAAGGTGGTGCCCCTAGTTATAAATTGGTTTATAAACCCCATTAACTACAGATATATCACTGTATAAACCATAGTTATTGGAGTTATTGGCACCAACTTAGCTATCAAACGGGGGCACCACCTTGTATATAAACTATTGGGACTAGATTCTATTGGCCCCAGTGATTGGGACTATTTGATATAAATTAATTTATTGTTGGAATTTAATATTGGGCTAATCAATTCTTGGGGCTATATTGTTATTGTTTGTGCCCTTGATTATTGGGACTTTTTTTTAACATATGCTAACTAAATGGATGATATATAGATATTGGTATTTTATTGCACCAATGAATTTGGCAAGTGAATTCGAACCCATGAATAATTCGGAGTATCCCAAAAATATGCGAATGAGAAAAAACTGATGTGGGGCTCCTCACAATTTGGAAAAGCGAATCACCCTCACAATAATAAGGAACGACTCGTCCGCCTGTGGAACTCACATACCATCCGCTCAGCCGCCCAGTTGCCAAGTTAGACCGGTCTTACCGGTGGGTACTCTACAGCAATGGATGCCGACAAAATCAAAACTCCACTTGGCATCCAAGAGGACAATCGATTCCATACTGACAAGAAAAACACACTTTTTCAGAATGTGGACCCTTTGAGTTTCTGGTTGGTGGTTGCTGCTAACCCCTCTGAAAAATATGAAAGTCAGTTGGGATGATGACATTCCCAGCATATGGAAAAATAAAAAATGTTCCAAACCACCAACCAGGTTTAAAGTCTGCCTTCAAATTGTGATTACCTCGGAAAAGGCTGTGGCTTTGCAATCAGAAACTTCCCACGCCCATCCATTTTCTGTGGTGATCTGTGTCATCGATCGCTGCAGTCGTCCGCAGTGCTGCAGTTGCAGACCTTCTTAAGGTCTTCGCTGACGTGATGAGATTATAGCGAGTGGCAAACTTCTTGAAGTTCGGAAGCACGTCTGGCAAATTGTTTCCTGGCTTCTGAAAAAATCCAGAAAGCTCAAGTATGCTCAAGTCATTGAACAAATCCTCCCATTTAAATCATTTATAAGTTGTAAGTTCGAAAATAGCCAGAAACATTGCAACCGACCAGTTTCCAACTGCTCAAGTGGCCATGGCATCTTGCCATGGCTTTGCCAAAAGGATGAACTCATGGGGGAAGCCACAAACATCTCCGACGTGAACTCGATGGGTCAATATTCAAGACCCACGGAGATTCCAGATGTTTGTTAATTATTAGTACAATGTGAGGCCCCCGTTCGATAGCTAAGTTGGTGAACATAACTCCAATAACCATGGTTTGTGGTACTTATATCTATAGTTACTGGGGCTTATAAACCAACGTATAACTGGGGGGCCTCACATTGTAGATTTCTATACATGTCTATACATGTCTAATTATATAAATGGTAATTTAACTATACATTTCTCAAATTCGCCATTCATTTTTACCATTTGTAATCCATTTGTCCACATCTTCGACCGGACCCACTCAGCTAGGCTTCCAATCACCACTCTTGGCCAACCTGCACAGACTTGCCTTACACCGCTCCGCTGCTTCCTGCGCAATCTGCTGACGAAAGCTGCTACTAAACTTTGTGCAGAACCGGGCGGGCCACTTCTCTCGCGGACTCCTGCCCTCAACGATACACATCATGAAGTTGCCACCGCCATGGACGTCTTTCTTCCAAAAGTGGATCACATAGCTGTTCAACTTTGGTCAAAACAGGAAGTAATGATTATGGCACTCCTCATCGTCACAGCTTTGGCAATCATTGTAGCTGATGCTGGTCTGCCAATAGCTGGCCCCAGGCCTTGCTGACTTTGGTGGTCTGAAACACTTCTGTCCCGGCGTCATTCCGCATGGAACAGTCCTCTCCCTCCATTTCCAATGGACAGCACCAGCAAGGCTGAAGAAGCACACCAGAGTGGCCACAAGAGCCATGGCAGGTGGACAAGATTTGATCATAGTCACTATGAAATTCGCAAACCTACGAGCCCTCTGCGTTTCACAACGTGATGGGCCACACGATGAAACCACAACTCCCAGACCTCTCGCTGCACACTCCCTTTCTGCACTTCGAAATGCTCTAGAATAAATGAAACCTCTTGAAACATATTGAAACTCACTATGTTGGAAAGTTTCAAATTGACCCTTCAATCTGTCCAACCTATTGATGGAACCCTGTCTCAACAAAAACATGCACGGCGCACCATCTGAAGCACGAACTTGTCCACACAGCGCGTGGCGACGCCGTGGCGAGATGATTGGATGAATGAGTCCGACAACATCTAGGTTTGTCTGAAAACATATGGTACCCGTAAATCCACTTGCCATGAATGGTGTGGTATGCCCATTCACAGTTGGATCGTCTCCGATTTTTCAGTGGCCCCCAATGGGTTGAGTCCCATGGGCCCATGGCTCATTTCATTATTCAATGGCCAGGAAGTGTTGGTTTATGTATATATTAACATATATATATATATATATGTATACTTATACATAATATATATATATACACACTACATATATATATATACATAACACATATAAAAATATATATGCCCAATGGTTGCTGGTGAGATGTTCTTCAAATTGACCGGATAAGAACTTTCTTGGGGTGATCCAAGCCTTGCCTTCACGCCAGTGCCCATAATCTGCTCCTCAACTATCAGCAAGGAGAGGATGCGGGTGACCAACCGCCAGGGAAATGACATGTAGTGACGACCCTGCTTTGGGACGTGTAAAAAAAAACATTTCAAATCCGAAACCAAAAGGTTGAAATATGACTTGAAATAGGTCGAAAAGGTGAAATATGACTCGATATCCTTTTGAACCTTTCAGCTGCAGAAGGGCACCAGGGAACACATGGATCTACTCATTGAAAGTTGGAATTCATCAAGACAAATTGGTTTTTAAGCATCGAACGTGTGGGTAGAAAGCAAAAAAAAACATTTCAGTGGAAACAATATGGATCTAAAAACAAACATATCATTGATTCTTGCTATGAAAAACATTGGGTAAGAGTAAGCTGCCACACGTTTTCTTGCAGGGCATCTACCGTTGTACAACCGTGGCGGCGGGGTTGGCTGGAACGAAAAGTGGTGCTCTTTCCGAATAGTTCCTTATTCACCAGCTACATGGTCAAAAACAAGATCTAATCACTCTGTTTTTTATTTCTTAAAGCAGTTGAAATAGTTCAGAACGGTTTTTAGACAATCATCATTAATCGATTGAAGCCCAGTTGCTGGATGGTGGTTGTCATTTTTGTTGATCCCTACTTTTGCGGCTGAAAAATGCTGAAATCCAGGCACCTCGGGGAGCAAATGCAAACCGCGGCCCACATCTAAGGCTTCCTCCTTCTGGGCAGCCTGGACGACCCAAACATAAAGGATAGGATATCGGGATATCACTAGGGTATGGCTGGTGGAACCAACAGAATTCGAATATGGATATTATATATATATAGTAAAAAGTTGATATCAGACGTGTATATATATATCAGCATTATATCAGCTGTAGCTGATCAATATATTATATTAGAATATGGATATTATAATTGCGAACAAAGATCAGTGTATAGTTGACCAAGAAAGCTATGGATTTGTATGTTTCAACACATCCTGGAACACTTCTTCCATCCCTTGAGAATCAAAGCTGATGGTTGAGCCCGTGATAAAAGTCTGAAAGTCAATTCTGACCATCATCTCATTACCAGCAATGCACGATTTAGAATATGTAAAATATAATATATATATACACGTATCTGTGTGCGTGTGTCTACGTATATAAATTCGTGTTTTATTTTTTCTGAACATAGTAACATAGTTGTTTCTTCCTGAAACCACGAATCAAACCACTAGTGGTCGGGTGATGGGTCTCCATGAAGTAGGGCCCGATACAACAGGCATAATGCACCAGTCAGGTGGGAGGGACCCATTGGATCCCTGAGTTCCAATGGGTGATATGAAAGCCAACACCCCAACCTGTTGCTTTCTCTTGGTATCCCCATGTTGCTCGAAATTACTAGTTTAGCCACATCAAATGGTTGGAATGTGTCATCCCAGTCATAAAACCCTCTGGTACACATACAAGGTTAGCTATTGAAAATGGCCATTGAAATAGTGAGTTTTCCCATTAAAAATAGTGGATCTTTCCATAGTTTTTTGTAAACGTTTACCAGAGGGTCAAAAAAACCCGTCCCAGTCACAGAATCCACGGATCCGCCTCAAAGGCCTCCGCTTCCAACACGGCGAAGAGCACACGACGGGGCTCCTTCCAATCCATCTCGTTCACAACACCACCCAGTCCACAGCCAACGATGAGACCCTCAGAAACGGGGCTGGGAGGTACTGGGATGCCGCGAGATATAACATATGTAACTTGTTAGTAAGTGGGGTTATAACATGTTATAACCCACTAAGTGAGATAACCCCACTTAGGGGACTTAACCAGGGCTATTAACCAGTTGCTAATTGGGATCCTCCAAGTTGCAGTATCCCATCGCCAAAAACGCCTGCGCCAAGCCTTGAACTTAATCCCTAGTTGGGGATCAAAACCATCCTTAGGATGATACAGTGATAGAAAACTATATATTGAATATCATATATATGTGATATATATATATATATATATATATATATAATATATTATATAT
>Ga0126342_10009619_pt1 | contig 17324 bp, 20 predicted proteins | sample Cyp1metagenome_FD_92528 | JGI IMG/M metagenome (GOLD analysis project Ga0126342, IMG submission 92528) | Coral microbial communities from Lord Howe Island, Old Settlement Bay, Australia - Cyphastrea 1 metagenome | ecosystem: Host-associated > Invertebrates > Cnidaria > Coral ... | reverse complement strand
CTATATCGACGCACAGGCTGCGGGAGTGCTTTGGGCTGTGCTGATTCCGGAGATTGTCACTTGGACTGCAAAAAAAAGCCGCCTGGAAAGTGAATTCTAGCATCAAAAAGATGCAGAAAAGTACCCTCTTGTAATTTAACATAGCTATTGAAAATGGCCATTTATAGTGGATTTACCATTAAACATGGTGATTTTCCATAGTTACGTTAAATTACCAGAGGGTAACACATCACCAGAATCATATGATTTTGTGTGGTTTCTCACTGACACGAGGTGATCGCACAAATTATTTTTGGAAAAGCATATCAACAAAGATCATTTCATCAGGAAATCCCAAGATATTTTTCAATCCCATTAGCTACGATCTATATGTTATCCCATATAAATCATCAATATCTTAGGATAACTGGAAGAGATAGGAAATCCCAAGATATAAATCCCATAGAAATCCCATTCCATCTTAGCATTATCTTGGGATAATGATGATGATAATCCCATATACCCTCTGGTTATTTAACAGTTCGCCATGGAAAATGGCCCTAATCGAAATAGATGCTTTACCGAACTTAAAAATGGGTGGATTTTCCAGGGCGAACTGTTGGTCATAACCAGATGGTAAACCATCTATAATGATGATCCCATTCCATCTTAGGATCATCATTATAGATAATCCCAGAAAAATCATCTATAGATGAATCCTGATTATCCTCCTTTCATTCATCATTATGATCTATAATGATGATCATGATTATCATAATTATAGATCATTATAGATCATAATTAAATAGATAATGATAATTATAGGTTATCATAAACCATCTATAATGATGATCATCTATTATAGATAATGATGACGATTCCTCCTGATGATCATCATGATCCCACCATAATCCCAGTTTTCTCAGGAGGCGATCTCTGCCAGCATCGCCGGGATCAAGGTGGCCACAGGGGCCATTTGTTCCAAAGCCAGCCGGAACGCCGGGACCGGATGGGGATGGGGGATGAGAGGTGGGGATATCATGAGGATATCATGGGGAAATAGATGTACATATATATATAGATACACATACAGGATATAAGTAAATAAATAAATAACTAAATAAATAAATAAACAAACCATTGATATAGTGGGGATATTAACATATAAACCATTGATTTTTGCTGGGGAGATAAAAAATAATAAGGGTTTTGGAGGAGATCATGGTCACCTCGACGAGCTGATTTTTTGGGGATGGGTTGGTTCCCCAGCTCATCCCTCATCATCCATAGGACTTTGGGGTCATGGATGTCATATCATGTTATATCCCAATTTCTGGTGCTTGTACCCATAGTTACCCTCTGGTAAACATACAAAAAACTATTGAACATGGCAATTTATAGTTGATTTACACATTAAAAATGGTGATTTCCCATAGTTTTTTGATGTTTTTTGTAGGTTTACCAGAGGATTATAGCCAGAAAACCCCCCCGCTCATTCCTTGGAAACACCCAGGTCTGGCCATCACCGGGGGATTGCAAAGTTTCAGCATCGACAACTGCGCATTGAGTCTGGACGTCCTTTACAAGGCAGGGATCTTCAACAAAAGAAGAAAACGATTATGGGTTTTTGGATGATTACGGTGGATTTCCTCTCTTTATCATCCAATACACACACACACGTGTACATATATATACATACTGTATATATATATATATTTATAATCAAGATGTTGTTTATGTGTGGACTATCTTTCTCACATTTTCAACATCTTCAACACATCTCGTTTTTCGGCCCTTGGGACCTGGTGTGGAAATTCCCAAAAAATGGCCAGGCCATGGTGTATATTGAAGACACGGGAGCAGACAACGATGGCCAAATTGGTACAGGGATTGATGTCATGGTTCCCACCAATGGCCCGGACTCCCAAGACGGGAATTTGGACGACTGTTCCACTGTTCCGGGATGATGTCATAGTCACCTTATATGGTGACCGCGGGAGGTGGAACACATCTCAAAGTGATGCGGGCTTCTCTGAAGATTTATATAGGTGTTAAAAAAAAAAAACCTAAATTTGATGGTTTATCAGGATTTACCCCAATGACATGTATGAAATAGCACGGCACTGGACCATTGTGTATCAAAGCCCTGCCACATCTTGCCTCCCGCAGAAGAGCATAGGCTGAAGAACTATTAAACGGCAAGTTTGACACACCCATGTGGCTCTAAGTGTGTCTTTGATGCCGATCCCTATCCGACATGTTGGCCGAGGACCTGTGCGAATTGATTGGCTTCTTTTGGCTCTCCAGAATTGTTGGAGCCGTGTGTTTTTTCAAAGTGTCTCTCTTCACACCACGTTGCCATGACCGTCCTCCAGGGTCAGGTTGAAGCTGTTGACACTTGGCCTAAGGCACAACCAACACCTTCAACTCCTACCCAAAGTTGGTGATGATCATGGGCGAGCTGGTTGGATATCCAAGGGCTTGGCTGGGGCCATCCTGATCGTAACGGCGAAGCCTCAGTAAGTTGCTGCTCATTTTCCCATGTTTGTTGGCTACAGACGTTGTAACCCCATCCGCATTGCTCAGTTCGCATTAAGTCTGATAGGCCACTTCATCATTTTGATTGGCCATCTCTCTATTTTTTCTACGAATCACCCCCAATTTCTCAAGGTTATATCTAACTCCCAGATATTGCGGCTCAGTTTCCAGCGAGTCGTTCCTTTCGTCTTTCCACCCTCCAGTTTTCCATCAAAAAGTTCCCTGCCGGGCCTATTTAGGCCACCAGCGATGGGGTGACCTTCACCTTCTCTGCTCGTTGGCCAAGCTCGGTGTTAGCAAAGATCAAGGATGATGAAGTATTTAAAAAGATAGCTATTTTTTTGGATTTTTGTTCTTCAAGGATTGCTTTGAATGGTAAAAACACTAGTTTATACATGTCTTTATGATTCACCCATGCTTTTGAGTGATCCATCCATGGTTTTTCATGATTCAAGTATGTTTCTGTATGATCCACTAGTGGCTTTTGCATAGGTTTTTATGATCCATTAGTGAAGGGTCCTCTTTCCGTAACTTGAGGCCAGCAGCATCACCGGCCGCTTGTGGGCCATGGTGTGGCGTCCCAGGCGTTTGTTCGCGGACAAAATGTCTAGCTTGGTATGGCTCCAGAGTAGATCTAACTCTAACATACTCAAACCCCCAACATTTTTTCACCCCAAAATTGCTGGGTGAATCTCTTTCACCCACTCACAGTTGGCATGGTTGGCATGGTTGGCATGGTTGGCGTCGAAATCATCATAGGCACCCTTTTGGGCCCCTGAAAAACAACGCTGGCTCCGTTGCTAAGGTGGTTCCGAATCATGTGGGCGACTGCATGACTGTGAGGCGTTGCGAAGATCTAAGAGCCACGTGGATCTCAGATGGATAGATGGATCCCATTTGAGCTGAATGGCTTGTAATCCCACATTTCTTTGATTTCTGATCATTTTGTACAACATGATATGTGTCTTCGTGATTATTTCTTTCACATTTCTCATTTCGTCAGATCAACTGAGATATCTGAGATCCAAAGTGTCGAAGTCCTGCTCCAAACAGAACTTTCACATTCCAAACATTCCAAACATTCCAAACATTCCAAACATTCCAAACATTCCAAAGTCTTCAGACCCACAGCGAGATCAAACTTGAAGATCCGAGACACGGTGGCCCGGTGTGGCCCGGTGGCCACCAAGTTTAGAACTTCCCGCCAGGGCCATGAAGTTCTTGCGGGACGCCCTTTGTAGCCGATGGCCCGGACTTGGAGCAGGGATGGAGTTCTGTGAAGCGGAAAGCTATAGGAAAGCTATAGGAAAGCTATAGGATAGACAGGTGGTGAAAATGATATCCTTCTGTATTTCAATGCTGATATGATAAGATTTCGAATCATTGATTTATATAGATTAACTCAGTGATTTCTGATCAAAGAAATATCATCCATGCTGTTCATGTCGTGGTTAATTGATAATTATTGGAAGAACTGATAATGACACAGATGAATGACATGGATATCCTGAATTTCAATGGATTATCAGCATTTTGATCAACTTGTTTCCCAATCGAACTTGCAAAGTTGGTATCTTTGTTCGTCGATGAAGCCAGTGGCGATGCAGGGTTTCTGAGCCTTGGAAACAGTCGTGAGGACACACCCTCCATTGATATATTGCTTTGGGCACATTTTAATGCGACACCGCACCGTGATTCTGATAACTTATGATGTCTTATGATTCTGTTTCTTTTACATCCCATGTTGGGAATGATGGTCATTGAAGCGAGATGGCATCATATGGCATCGGTAGCTTTTCATCGCCAGGAACTATGTCATCAACGACCAGACGCAGACGATCACCCTCACGGGCTGCAACATGAAAGGCGGCGAGCTGGCTGGGGATGGTGAAGCGGTGAAGCCACAGACATGGTGGCGGCTCCGATGGCAAAGCTCATGAGTTTTAGGGACAACATGGATTAACACATGCACTTTTGGGGATGTTTGGGGTTGATCATGTTGATCCCTACTATTTTGCAGACAAATCTTGGAACATATGGGTTAGTATGGGTGACAATAACTGCATGGTGGTTTCGGCCCTGAGTCTGCCTATTTGCAGGAGGCGACACCTATCGGTTGTTTGTGTACGTGGAGGCGCGCGCTATGAGTAGTTGTAGGACCTGAAAGGCCAAGGCCACTTTGAAGTTCCACTGTCATCGATTGGTCAGGTCATTCAACATCAATTGAACTATAGCCGCTTAGCCAATACTTTGTTGATGTTGACAGATTTTTTTCGATAAAACTTTTCAATTCTCCCACTTTTTTTTCGATATTTCGCCCTAGCTTTCAGGGTACATCCAACGGAGATGATGGCGTCCTCGCGCCAGCTGTACCGTGGCAGCCTCGGTCGCATAGCTGGCACCGTTGAGGTGAAGATTTTCGTGTGATTTGTTGTGAAAGTTACCATCTGGTTATTTGTTACATGGCCATGGAAAGTCCACCCATTTTTAATAGGTAAACCATCTATTTCTGTGGGCCATTTTCCATGGCGAACTGTTAAATAACCAGAGGGTAGCTGGAACACATATTAATTGAGTTTTTTGTTGTGAAAATTTGGGACAGAAGCGATTGTTCACCTTTCTTTGGCTGGACATCATGCAAGTGTGGTGCAGGTTTACGGTGCCTTTCACCAACACCTTCATCACGCAGCCCATGGTAGTGGATGACTTGGTGTCACCCGAGGGCTTGCAATTGACGTCACTTGACCTGTAGAAGCCACGGGTTTTCGGCTTTGGGAAGGTCCAGGGTTGAAAGATCTGAAAAAGCCCAAGGTTTCCTGCAGATTGGGGCCAGAAACTTGCCAGTTTAATGGGAACTTCATCATTTTTATATAGTTCACTGGGGTGGTTTATGAATTTATTGTGGGATAGCATGGGGTTCCAAAGTTTTGAGATGGAGAAAAAGTCCGCGACAGCGGATGGGAATAGCTGAACTGATGGAGTGGGCATGGTGGACATGGCTGCTTTGGGGTAACTGTGACATAACCAAGTGCCACTGCCAACTATCACTTCTTGTGCAGTGAAGTGCAACCAATCACCTGGACCCAAAAAACAAAGATTGGAATCCGCCAACAAATGGGTTTGTCTGAAAATAGGGTATATTCCCAATTGTAGCCATTTAATAGGGATAATGATCATTAACCATTGGGTTTAGGGGTACACTATTTTCAGACACACCCAAATGGGTCTGGGTCAAGATTCAGTACCTTCAAAAAATGGTTGCGCAGTTACACGACGAACAACTGGACTCGAAATACCTGACTTTTTAAGTCCCGGAAAATATTCGATCGGGATGGCACCCTTAAAATGAATGGCATCGCTATCAAGCCATCCAATTGGGGTGTTAAATGGGTATATGATATATGATATATGATCCTATTGGGGGGTTAGTATTCTGGTATCATGTTAATTATATGATATATGATACTACATGTCACTCCATGTCACTCCTGCCTTTTGTCTCAGAATTCTTTTTTTTCCACAGAGACAGACAGAACTTGTGAAAACCAATTGTGGGTCAAGCCATCCCAAAACCCATCATCCCCCGCAGGTTCCAAGCCTCCGAGACGGAAGGGAAGGCTATCCATCCGCTGGATGGAATTTCTCTCAGGGACCTGTCAGTGTTGGTTATGTTTTGGTCATGACAACATATGAGAATCATATTTCCAATTGTTATGACATGTTATGACTACATATTTCCTACATATATTGTTTTATATGGGTCAATTTCCTACACTTACTCCAATTTTGACCCATATATTTTTCACGCTTTGATGTTTGCCAAGATGTCCTGAACATGTTTTGATCATGCTGCTGTATGATTTTTGTGCATTTTATCACACAAATGACTAGGTGCTGTGGGGAAGAGTCATTTAAAGATGTTTGAGGCTTCCCGGCTTCCCAGGAGGTCAACAACCAATGAAACAAGCGAAGGCTGCTTCAAGTGACTGAAAGATGAAGGGTACCTTTCCTTTCCCTTTTTCATGTCAACCCCTCATTGTCCTGCGGACCATGACCTTTTAAAAAAAGTGCGGGGTTACCCCCAATATCCCCCGATTACCAGCGATCAATTACGGGATTTATCATGAAAAATGTGTTGAAAATGGGTAGCCCCCATCATTGGCAGCCATTCACCCCACAGTTTCAGACAGCCAGGTTTGGGCGATAGTTGTGGCCAATATCCATGAGCAATGGGTGGATCCCAATGCCATCAAGGTTGGTGGGGTGTGGCTACAGTGGAGTGGGGCGTCTGGAACTGTCGGAACTGGATGGAACTGGGGGATCTGCCGTGCAGGGCAGGGATTGGGTTGACATGTCACCGTTGTAACCCAAGATCCCATGGCGAATCATCATTTTCCCATGATGAACCAACTCCCTGCCAGATGCACCTGGTCTCCGCAGCCGTTTTTGGCTGGGAAGTTATGAAAAGACCATGACCCACAGGAAGACCCATGTTGAAGAATGTTGCCATGAGGTCTCAAGCCACGATGGTGCTATGATTGCTATGCCTGATATGACGAGCTTCTTAGAGCGATCAGAGGAACATCACATCTTAATCTCAGCACAGATCCACGAGGTACAAAAGCTCTGGGTATCACCTTGAAGATCCTATGCGAAGGAAAACAAAGCTGAGACCCAATAAAAGGTAGACACCCGAGCCGCGAACATTTGGCAGTTGAAGACACCACAACATTTGGAACACACCTAAAGCAACATGATCAACTGTTATGCTGGGAAGCAATAGTAATGATAGTCATGTGTCCACAAGTAAATAGTGTATACCCAGCAAGAGTTTTGACGTCCATAGTTGCGACCAAACATAGCTGACGCTGAACCACCGCTCCGCGGTGGATCCGATTCTTCAGTCTGGCGCGGCCAGTCCCTGCAGTTGTTGGTAGAGCCGTGGAGATGAGCCGAGCTCGAAACAGCATCGACACATCATCAACATCATCGAAAGTTGGGTTAGAAGCTGTTTTAGCCCAAATTATCAAACATGAACGTTGAGTTATAAGTTCTATAAGTTATATAAGTTCTATAAGTTATATAAGTTCTATAAGTTATATAAGTTGTATAAGTTGTATATAAGCGTTCTACCCCAACTTTCCCAATTTTTGTCCGATGATTCAAGTGATCCAGGCCCGAGCATCGCGTTTCGGCAGGTCATGGCGGGTCCTATGAGTCCCGAGATCTGGGATGAGTTGATCCATCTCAGGGAAGATCGACAGAAGATGCTGGACGACATTCTGGGGCATTGGAAAAAAAATGTCTGAAACCTCCTTAAAACTCTGGGGGAGATTTTTGGATGTGTCTTCCAGTTCAAAGCTACAGTTTTTTTTTCGAGCTTTTTTCTTTGTTAGATGTGGAGATGTTAGGAGATCTGTTTGGGGGGATGGTCATTGATGCTGGATGTGCACGTGGTCGCAGGATGCCGTAGAGAAAGCGAAGCAAGAAGGAGACGAAGGTGGCACACGTAGCGCCCGCATCCAAAGCTTCACCCAAGACTTGGAGTTTGGGTTTGGTGCATTTTGAAGCACCCAAGAAATGCAGTGAACATGAGTAAATCATATGGGTTTGTTGGAGAAAACAAAGCCAGTTTGATAATATTCAATATAAATAATATATGATTATAGATGTATGATCACATATATATATATGTGATCATATTTGCTTGAGCATGGTGATCCAGAGTGCCTGAGAGCCACGCTTAAAAGCGTTTGAGTCAGAACGTCCCATCTTCCCTGTCAAAGTTCGAGGTGGTGCAGAGTTCCAATCCATGCTGGCCAATGAGATCTCTGAAAAGATCGAGGAGCGGAGATGGCTGGGAACTGGATGGCTTCGGTTGTCCAAAGGGGGCGGAGAACTCGGTATGGCTCCCAATATTGGCCCCCCCAAAGCACTGATTTTTGGCCGTGGATCTTTTTGTCCACTTTCGTAACGGATAGATGTTGAGCTGTTGGCCCGGAGTATTTAGGGGGCATCCCCTCAATACGGATACTATAAGCTGCTACCAAATAAATGTGGTACCTCGCCCCAATGAACCGTTTTCCGGGAACATGAATCCGGGGTTGACATTAAACTTAAACAATCCACAACCATCCCATGTTTAGGTCTCTATGATATCGACCCCATATTGGTTTCAACTGGGTGATATCACTTGAGCACTCTACAGTCTGAAGTTGGCCATTCAGTTGGCATTGAGGCTCTTGGGTGGCATCCCAAAGGCCGCCCCCCATGGTCACAGGAGATCGAGGGCAAGTACAGTTCCTCTCCACCGCTGCCCGGTTGGGCAGCTCAGATTTGTTCAATTTCACCGTCCGTGGATTTCTGCAGCAACCTCTGCATGTTTCACAACCCGCAAAATGTCGATAAATATGGTACCATTTGGTACCAAACCGGGATTTTGCCTTGTGTTTTTTTGTCCAGGAAGTCATTACTGTGAGGATCGTGAAGATTTGGATGAAGCCTTCAACAATCCTCAAGGATGCCATAAACTGCTGGGATTCCATCTTAAGAGCCCAGGTGCCAAGGCAGTCGCCTCCAATGGCAATGCGTTACCTCGGCCTATTTAGGATGCTGTTGTTGGCTTGGAGGGCAGGTTGCCACTTGAAACTGGCACCATTTGAAGGTATTTCAATATTTTCAATAAACTTCAATAAACAATTATTATAAATAGTAAACACCTATTTCGCATGTTGACATGTTTAAAGTTTAAACTAGTAGTATGATGTGGATTACACCAGTTGCAATGGAATTTGGTTCCGAAGTCGCAAAAATTTGGTCACTACAAGGTGGGACCCCCATTTTATGTTAGTTGGTTTATAACCATGAAACTATAGTTATAATATGTTATCATCACTATAAACCCAACCATTTTTGGAGTTCTGTTCACCAACTTCTAACTAAATCCCTCACCTAAATCCCATGACAAATCACCATGAACTTTTATGAAATCCCACTTTCTTTACATTCGTTTTGGTGTCCACTGGCCTAGGATAACCATCACCATCCCCGGCCCAGGCTGGTCCCGGTTCAGAGCTTCCCCCCGCGCTTCCCTGCGCCGGCATCGATTCCGATGCTCGGCGCAGATGGTGAGTTCATCCGAGGGGAGATGATGGGAGTTTTTTTTTTCGCATTTTTTATGGGGATGTTTTTGATAGTGGGGATGTTATAGGATAGGAAAATCACCAACATATAATCTCATATAATCATATAATAATAATGATAATATAATGATAATACTAATATAATGATAATAATAATAGTCATATGACATTTTGAGTGCCTGGAAATGGGAGTATGCTTCGGACATTGGCTGTTTTACGAAAGACCATGAGAATTATCCAGGGCTTTTGGGGTGGCTACTTCCAGACAGACATGGGGGGGTTCTAACATTGGCGACCCATGGGAAACCTCCAAAATGAACCACAATGATTCATTCATAGAATTGGATGATGGAAAAATTTACAGGAAAGCCCTATATTTGATGGGAAAATCTATGGTTTCCTGTAGATTTTCCCTTAAACCAATCCATTGATTCATATTTGTGGTATTTTGTGGTAAGAATCCGCCTATGGTTTTGGTTTCCCTCAGAGAAACATCCAAATGTCAGGATATCGACCTGGATATCGACCTAATCAATGCGTGGGTAGATGAAGGTAGATGGGCACTGCTGTTGGTTCTTCATCTGCAAATTCACAACATCGAACCAACTCCTTAGGCTATTTCAGATGACGGTTCTGTCTGGGATTATGGACTTCTGGGCTGATATGAAGCTCACTTCTACATATGATGTATACCCTCTGGGAATTAATTTGACATAGCTATTGAAAATGGCCTATTTATAGTTGATTTACTTATTAAAGATGGTTATTTTGAAACTGTTACTTTACCAGAGGGTATGTTTTTCTCCAAGAGTATAGACCTCAGAGTGCCGGACCCACTGAGGAAGCTTCCACCGCCCCCTCCCGGCGCAATGTTGTCCATGCCTCCAGGCTGCGGACCTGTTTCGAAGGGAACCTGTTGGTGGTTGAAACTGGGATCACTGATTTTTTTGGGTGAAATCGTCAGTAAATATGGATTCCGGTAGAGATTTTGTCCAAATATGTCCAAATCCAATCTATGGATAGTCCTTTGTTGGTTTGCTGCTTGATGTTTTGACGCGGATGGTTTTCCTTTCGATTCTTTGTCCCATGCAACCCTCGGCTAGGCGGCCTGCCAGGTAGCATCCCTGGTGTGGCAGGCGGACAACACAACGGGACGTCATGCCGAAGTTTTGTGCCCCAAATTTGGTGAATCTGAAGATCTCTTTGGATTTAACCACTTTTGGGTTTTTGATGTGGGTAAAACAATGTCATAAAACACCCATGACTGGGAATGGTTTATACCACCTATAAAAATGGTGATGACTGGGGGATGGTTTATGGCATTGTTTTACCCACATTAAGGGTCAAACTTGAACATCCCAGTGCCCAGGCGCAGGCTACATGAAACTTCGCAACAGTTTACAGCCAAGAAATGACTCACATCTACATCTGAGCAGTCGCCCAATATCTTGTTGGCCAAATACCTCATTGGTCTTTGTGGTCTTGGGGTTCCACCATCTGCTTTCGTGAAGAGTATTGAAATCCATGCTTGGACATGCTACCAACCCATAGCTGTTAATCCTCCTTTTTCGGAGTGACACCCCCTGTTTCCAAGTTGATAATCTCCGAACAACCCCCGCTTGTTCAATTTTTTTCCCTTTGATAGCCTGCGCAAATCGCATCCCAAATGTTGAATCAGGTATTGTGTAATTATCCATCAGAAAACCCCTATGAGATCCAGAGTAGCCTGCTTTGATGTAATTGGCAATTTTCACACCATATGTTGGCTATATCCAACATATCCAGTATATCGATTATATCCATTATAACCCTATTTATTTGATTTTATTTGTTGGTTATCATCCACTATTACTGGGGTTTACACCTCCAGCCAGTGCCACAGCCAGTACAGCGCCAGGGGCATTGGGCATGCGACCTCCGGGCTTTATGGGAGGCCGCTACCAATTTAATTTCCCAACGACATGGTTGAACATCATGTTTGGATGTGCCAAGTTTCTTACCTCTATCATAGGTGCAATTGAAATTGATGGTTCATACCAACCGTTTTCGCAGTGAAAACAATGAAGATTTCCTGATGTCATCTCAACTTTTCTTGTTTGTTTTTTCATGTTTTTTCCAATATGCTTGAGGTGCTTGTTTCAACTTTCTTGATTTGGGAGATCAATTTCAAATTTCCCAGTTTTTTCGCCCCAAGTCCTCCAGTTCCCAGGCTGCGGAACCCTGGGCGTGCCGCCTGTGGTGCCGCCTGTAGTGCTGCCGGTGGCGCCCTTGCGGCCTCCGAACCTCATCCAGCAACAGGCAATGGGGGGACCATTTTTTTTGGTAGCACAAACCCTCAAAAACCTAGAGGAGGTGGAGTCTGTGGAGATTTATCCATGAAAAATGCTGATTCAACCACGCAAAAGCTGGATTTCACCATGAAACATGGTGATTTCACAACAAAACGTGGTGATTGAATGGGATATGAATGTACGTATATGAATGGGAATATCATGGGAAGAGATCATTTGGGTCTGAGAATAGGGTATACTGACTCCCCAAATGGCCATTTTTCAAGGGGGAAAATTTGAAAACGATGATCCACCTGCGGGTAGCCATGGGTAGCCTATTTTCAGACACATCCATTTGCTGAGTGGGTGAGTTTCTATTTTCCTGTTGGTACATCCACTATTTAGGGAATCCGCAGATACAAAAATTGAATCAGATACACATATATTTGGGTAGATACTGTTTTTGACCACCTCTTTCTGGGGTCACTCTATGGATTGTGAGGTCTAAACATGACCGAATCTGTGGTCTTCTGAGAGTCATTGTGTTGATCCTTCCACTCACATGGCTGTGAAAATTCGACTTTGACAGGAAACAGCCTAGAATGGTGGATATGTTTTTTTTTTTAACTTTTTCCCAAGCTGCACTACAAGAGGGTTGTTCTTGGGGCAGGATTCTGAGGTGATTGGGAGAGCCATCGTCTGGCCAGGTTTTTTTTCCTGTCAGGTAGAGTGTCCGATTTCTGGGGAAATGAGTCAAAATCTCTTACCTGCCCAAGTTCAAGCCATGAAATTCTATAGTTCCCCTCGATGTAGAAGTCTCTAGCCCGGACGTCTGAAGAGAAAGCATTCAATAGTGTATCTAATATCTCCAACGATAATTTTAAACAGAAAGCACAAATATGATCAAATATGTATGGATCTCGCAATTTTCGTTGGGAAAAATCATGTGAAACCATGGTAATCTGGCAGTAAACCATGGTAAAAAACCAATGGGGTTCCAGCGAATCACTCCAACGGCAGGCTATGGAATACGAGCAAACCAAGGCTGCCTCAACGGTTTTGGAGCCCGAGGTCGTAGAGTTGGTTCACTACTTCAAGATCGGGGACAGGCTGGGTGGCTGGGTGGCTGGAGCTTGGGGTGATGTTGATGGATGACACAAGTCATAGCCATGATGTCGCTGTTAGGATGAGAAAAACCTGTATGAATCTGGGATGTTTTGCGTCGTTTTCTGTAGCGGTTGCGGGGAGTCTGGTTGTCAAGATAGGTGGTTGCTGTCTTGCAGGCACGCCAGGATGCTGAATGAGCAGCTGAAGCGGCGAAACAATACCTACGAGGAGGACTGACTGGTGAAGAAACCTCTGGAAGTTGCTGAAAACTTGATCAAAGTTGGGTATTTCGATCCTACCCTACAATTTTGGAGATTTCCCGGTAAGAAACTGTTTGTAATCCCACTGCCTCAATCTTTCTGGATCAAGGCCAGGTGAGATTCAGGTTTTTCAAAGTAAAATCATGAGCACTGCCCTCTCGTAATGAAACTTGGTAATGGAAACTACAATCCAAAATGCAGCATTTCTAGTTGATCTTTCTCCATTTTCAAAACATAACGATTTCTCAATTCCGGTTGCAGGACATTGCGGCCTTGTACGAGATCTTGAAGGGCGCGAAAAACCCGGCGGATCTATTGATGGTTTCTATCCGATGGATGGAACAAGGTGCGCAAAATTTGCCATGGATTTTCCCTGGCAACTGTTTTTTTTTGATGGCAGCGATTTCAAATAGATTTGAACTCGAACTGAGTATACCCCAAAGATAGATATCAAACATGGGAAACAACGATGATACATTGAATAAACTTAAACTATGGAAATCCATTGAATTCTTGGGCAATTTCCCCCTCGTATCTTCGTCGCCAGATGCTCCGGGGTGTCAGGCTTCTGGCTGAACATGAGCCTTTGGAGTAAGATTTCTGTCATGAAGACTTGATCTATTAGCCGAATAGCCCTGTTGACTGATTAAGAAAAATGGGATTTAGGTGGTTTATCGGGAATTGTTGATGTAGAAACCATTAAAAACATGGGTATTTCCTAGAAGTTTCATGGCCTGCGACTGCTCAGGAGTCTTCAGGGGGTGCTTAACTCCAAATCCCAAAGTGGAGAAGGCTCAGCATGTGATTCATGTGGGTATCAGGAAAAAGAAACTAAACAAACAACTAAACTAGACATGTGATATTGATGATGATAACTAAACCCCATGAGTATGATATGTGATACCGTACTAACATCAATACAAAGAACTGGAGTCGTGTGCCACCCCCAAAAACTGGAGTCGTGTGATATTGATGATTTTCCGCCACTAACATCGCATGGCTCCAGTTTTTTTCGGGTACCCTGATCCACCGGCAGATCTCCAAGAAATACAAATTGGATGCGCCATCCGCCTGCAAATTGGCAGAGGCCGCCCTGGGTCGGAAGGGGAGGTGACCTTTGGTGATCACTGGATACGAGCCACAAAGCAATGGGACATCCACAGCAAAATCAATAATCAACACATGCCATATTCATCCATAGAGAGACTTATAGAGACTTATTCTGTTGGTTTCTCCCCAAAATCTGGTTGTTTGTGGCCCCAAAATCTGGTTGTTGTTTAATGGCAGGTCCCAGATTTCCCCCCCCTGCGAAGCGAAAAAAATTGCAGGCCCTGGAAAGCAGAAACGATGCCGACGAGGCGTTGGACAAGATCTGTGCCGAGCCCCAGCGATCTCCCGGAACTCAATGAGAGGTTTCGAATGTTAAAAAACATCGAATCTACAGATATCTATATGGTACTTACTAGATCTATAAAATACCTGGGGGATTTCTATATCTATATCTGGAAAACATCTATAGATCTGGGATAACTATGTTGTTTTTCCCATCTGGAAAAGAAAACCGGAGGGTAGAGCCATGAATCTCATGGGAATGTTGGGGTGACACCCTGCGAGGAATCTGAATGGAAGTTGACTGTAGATCAGAACGAACCAGAGACTAGTGATTTCAGCAATTCCCAATTTCACTGGGTAAAACACATGAGCAAACCATTGCTCTAAATCATCCAAATCACAATTGATGACAATTCACAAACTATGTTGAAAAACAGATTCTTTCGTATCCAATTGCTTTTCCCCCAAAAAAACTCAATCAAACTCTTTCCTCATGTTGGAATCATATTCTTAGACTTGGAGGGAACATGTTACCATTCACCACGGCCTCCACGGCCTCCACGGAGCAGCTGGAGCGGAGGTGAACACTTGGCGGCCTCCAACAAACCCTCCTCCCTGGTCTCATGCCTCAGGATGGTGTGATGGGGTTTCCACGGAACCATATCCAAATATCCAAGGTGAAGAAAGGGAAAATTTGGCCAGAAAAAAAAGGTGAAGTGGGGGCTTTTTCCATCTATTTTCTGAGATTGACATGGAAGCTGATGGCTTTGAACCATATTTTGTGGTTTGAGCCTACCAATCACTGGGATGACATCATCAACCAGTCACAAGATTGGATGCCAAATCCACTAACCAGTCACTTTTTGTCAAGAGGGTGTCCAAAGTCAAAGGAACTGCCAAAGATCACCTGGAGAATCAAACTAGCCACAAGGTGATGATCATGCTGAAAGACATCAAGAGTGGAGCTGTCCAAATCCCCAGAAAGCCTGGTGACATGTGACCTCCTGACTTCGCGGGGTCCCATTTCAGGGAGGTATGCAACCCAAATCCGGCAGATTCCCCAGAGACATGGCCACAAATATGGCCATCCCATCTGGTGCTGGTGATGCCCCGAGGAGATTCAAGCTTGCACCAAACAGCCAGCCATTGGCTCCTACATCCACAAGAAGGAACTGGGATCCAACCATCGCTTTCAACCTCATGTGGTTGATGGTGGGTCACCGACTTGGAGGTTTTGCAGTTTTTGATAGGTTTTACATCTTCATTGAGTTGGTTAAATCCCCATCTGATCCCCATTCTCCCAAACAAATTAAGAAGGGGAAGAGACATCCAGGACATCTCGGTTCTTTTTTTTTCCAGAATTCTCCACATAATCCCTGATACAGGATGGTGCCCCATATATAGCTAAGTTGGTGCACACAATTCGAATGTCTGGGTCTACGAGACCTAATTATATCTATAGATTAATGTGGATTATAAATTCACAAAAACACAAAAAAACTGGTGGATACCACAGCCTGGATTTTTCCCATTTATTTCATCGCCAGGCTGTGGTATCCCCCAGTTTTTCATCCCCCAGGAGACCGAAAAGAGCCGTGCGCGCACCTCACGCAGCCGGGAGCGTGCCGAGCGTGCCGAGCGCGCGGAGCGCGAGCGCGGCTTTCAGCCGCGCAGCAATCGTGCTACGTGGGAGATGCCCAGGGGATGGTGACTGGGATGATGGGGTAATCTTGGAAGATTTATGGGAATATAATTGGTGATACATTGATCAATGGGATATGGGGAGAACAAATTGATAAGAGGAAAATGGGATATGGTGAAAGGGATAAGATGTTATGGGGATATAATTGATATCATGTGGGGAAAACAATGATAAACCACCCATGACTAGGATTTGTATAATACCTATAATGCCCTATCAAAATGGTGATGGCTGGGGAATGGTTTATTATTGTTTTACAATGTTTTACCTAAATTGACATTAGTTTTGACATTAGTTGTACAGTACATATGGGAGCCGTCCGTAAAAGCAGGTCACAAATTTATGAATTGATGCGTTTACTTTCCTTGCGCGATTGCTAAAACCTGCATCGCGATAGGCTGAGCGATTGGTTGGCGATTGGTTATACGGCTACCTCCCTATTACTACTACTACTACTACTACTTTTACTACTAGTACTACTAGTACTACTAGTACTACTAGTACTACTAGTACTACTACTACTACTACTACGACTACTACGACTACTACGACTACTACGACTACTACGACTACTACGACTACTACTACTACTACTTCTACTACTACTACTACTACTACTTTTACTACTAGTACTACTGCTAGTACTACTACTACTACTACTACTACCACGACTACTACTACGACTACTACTACGACTACTACTACGACTACTACTACGACTACTACTACGACTACTACGACTACTACGACTACTACTACTACTACTACTACTACTACTTTTACTACTACTACTACTACTTTCGAGACCAGAACCATGCCAATAATTGACATGGCCGCGCGGATTCCGCGCGCGCGGAATCAGAAGGACATACAAGCTAGCTCCAATTGAAAACAGGTCAGAAACAGGTCAGAAACAGGTCAGAAACACCAAAAAGGCAGCACTTGCCTAGCATCCCATCCATCCATCCATCCATCCATCCATCCATCCATCCAT
>Ga0126342_10009618_pt1 | contig 17325 bp, 14 predicted proteins | sample Cyp1metagenome_FD_92528 | JGI IMG/M metagenome (GOLD analysis project Ga0126342, IMG submission 92528) | Coral microbial communities from Lord Howe Island, Old Settlement Bay, Australia - Cyphastrea 1 metagenome | ecosystem: Host-associated > Invertebrates > Cnidaria > Coral ... | reverse complement strand
ATATGTATATGTATATGTATATGTATATGTATTTATGTATGTATCCAAACATACAATCAATAAATCGATAGATGTGTGATTTACCTTTGTAGGCATTGATCTGTATAGATGACTACATATAATATGTATACACGCGCAGAATAGGATCATATAGTTACTTTGGTACACCTACAAATAATTAAGCAATCCAGACTTCCTGCTCATTTTGTCATTTGAATCCATGAATCCCGGTCCTTTAGGTTCTATGGCTTCTGGTAGTAATGCTTAAATATATCTATCACACGCCTTCTGCAAACATTCTACGGCTGAGCGGTTCATATGTGTATATATATATACATATGCATAGATACTCATATGACTCAAATATATTTGTATATATATATATATATATCCATTTATTTATTTATTATTTACGTACATACATACATACATGCATGCATGCATGCATACATACATACATAGATACATATATATATACATACATATACATACATACATACATACATACATAAATACATACATACATACATACATACATACATACATACAGTACATACATATATATATATATACACATGTAATTATACATCTACAAACATGGGTGCTATAGTCAAGCGATTACCAGCGTTAAAAGCTGGTCGCCGCGGCAGGCGCGTCTTGACCTTCGGGAGCCGCCTGAACCCTCAGCTAGAATGGCACTCGGGGAGCATTTTGTCACAACGCGGTGTCTCAACTGCAATGGGGATGAGATGAAGCAATGTTCACTAGACAAAGCCTTAAAGCCTTAAAGCTACCAAGCAAAGTCAACTAGGGGTTAACATATTATACGTTGGGATATTCCATAATTTATGGATATACATGTGGTAGCCTGGTAGCTACCACTTGCACTACCCTTTTCTGGCATTATAGGTGATTCCAGGGTGAGGTATGTGGTAAATGGTGAAACAAACTGGTGACCATGTTACAAGTAAAATGATTGACTGGACCTTTTCGTTCTTCCATTTGCGTGGTGATCACCATTGATTCCTCCTGTGTGCTTTGTTGTATTTGAATTGGGTGGAAGTAATTATGTATATCGCCGGTTACAACCGTGTTTACTTCTGATGGCATTTGATGGAAGTAAATTGTCAAGCTGTTGTTGCCCAAATCCGATTTGGATCGTTTGGCGAATTTCATACAATTCCCGTCTAAGGTTTGCATGTTGTGAATCATTTGTATTTGCATGTGATTTAGTGAGTCTGAGTCAGACAGAACTATGAGAACGTCAGTGCATGATTCATCCACTTGCAGTCACTTGCATACATGCATATCATTGTTTGTTTTTCCCCCGTTGTTGGATTATGTAGTCGACAATATCACAGTTGTGTTGTTTGTTTTTTGTTATTCATATGACTGATCCACAAAAATGTGTCATGACCAATTGAGTTTGCCTTTCCTTAGCCTTGCCGCGGGTGTGCAAAACCTTCACAACCAATAGGGGACGACCTATACCTGATCCTGTGTTTTTACTATTTCATAAATGCATAAATTCTCACAACCACTAGAGGAGGACCCCCTTTGCGTATGGCATATTCGACGGAGAAGTGGTTTTGTCCGCCACTTTGTGTATATATATATATATATATTCAGTTTTTACATGTATATACATGCATATCTACATGTCTGCACAAATATATATATATATATATATATGTATATCTAACGACATGCATCCCGCCAATGTAGTTTTATGATGTTGGCATCCACCATCGCTGCGCTTGCAGCCGGCCTTAGGTTATGAGATCGAGGAGAGGGGCCGGGGCCAGGAATCTGGTGATGGTGGGTCTATCAATGGGGTATACCCCCAAGTGATGGCCAGTAAACAATAGGGATAGCTATTACTAATATTGGTAAACAATAGTTTATACCAAATGATGATTATTAACATTGATAAATCATCATGTTCACACCATTTTCCGCCATTATTTTCACACAAACCCAGGTTACAATTCACAGGGATAGTTCGGATTGGGATTGCAAATGGTCGATGTAAGCGGTAAGCGCTGTTCGTAGACAAGGCTGGATCATGTTCCATATCATGATAGTAGTATAATATAGTGTAATATATCATAATACCGTCAAAAATGATTTAAAATACTATAGCAAAATATGATATAGTTATATAGTTTAATAATATATAATATAATATATTCAATCAGTAGTTTTGTTGATTTAATTCAGAGATTGGTCATGTTTGAGTCATATAGTTTCATACTCGTCACGTTTGTCCACGACTAAAAATGTCAGATAGTACTGTATTCTATCCCACACATTAAAAAACATGTTTTTTCCCATCCGTGATATCCCAATCACAGGATTCCATGGCTTTTCATGGGATTTCCCATGATCTCCTCCATCGAGGATCATCCCTGTGCTGATCTGCTGGGGGTGCTGCCCAGTGCATTGCGAGAGATCGACAAAGTCATGAAATCGAGGCCGAAACCCCGGCCGTGTCTGGCTGGCGTTGGGTCTCCGAATTTTTCAGGTTTTTGTTCCTCAAGTTTTCTGAGGGTGCCAGGAATTGACGTTCATATTTAATTTACTGTATTTTAATTTGTACCATGGTTTCAAGGCACCATGCAGTCTTCCTAGCTCCATAGTAGCATGAAATCTGAAGTTAGGACCCTTGGTGTATTCCCCCTGTGACCCAGCCACATCCTGTGCGAATCTCATGCCCTGCCAGGAAAGATGGAAGTCAACCAGGTGTCCTCGTGCAACCTGGCAGTACTGCAGCTGTTTCCTCTGAGTTCAGGGCATTTCCTGTTGATTCTATCAATCAGCAGCCAGATGTTGAAGCATTGTTGATTCAACATACCAACATTCTTCACATCTCTTCTGGTGATTTATCAATCATCAATCAGAATATGTTTTTGACATTCAGATACATCCTGTACATTATTCATTATATACTAATATATTAATGTGTATAAATATATATATACCCTCTGGTAATTTAACATAGCTATTGAAAATGGCAATTTATAGTGAGTTTTCCCAATTAAACATGGTGATTTTCCATAGCTATGTTAGTTTCCCAGAGGGTATATATTCATGTATTAAGATATGTATTGAACTTGATTGTGAGCCGGTGACTTCAGTCACCCCTCAGAGCCCTTTGCGCTTCATCGTGTGACCTCCTCGAACACCATCATCTCCGAGCAGTAAACATGATAAAACAAACTGTGTATATTCCAACTGTATCCAACTGTAATATATTGTATATATATATATGTATATATCATATTCTATTATATTATATGAATTTATATGTCTATTATTGCCATTAATTTCCTCACCAAACATGATCCAAGCAAAAGAAACACCAGACGGAATTATATGGACTTGTCTGGAATCCTCACATCCAGTGAATGTCAAATACCCTATAGATTTTGATTGCTTAAGTCACCGGTTTGTCTGAAAAATAGCGTACCCCTAAATCCACTGATTACTAATTCTCTTCTATAGCAAAATTGCCATATGTTCGATCGACCCATTTTCAGACACAGCCATATCACATTGCATGTTATTATATCCTTGGTATATGGTTTATGGCATTATCATAATCTATTAATCATATAAGATATTATTATATCCCACTACATTCTTATTCTATCCTCAGTATGTAGTAAGGGTCTATTAAGCATCAATGATTGGAGGTGTCAAAGAACTGGGCGGCTTTGGCAGAAGGCCCATTGATTATATTCCCATGATATCCACATTCCCATTGTATCCCCATTAATATCCCATTTAATTAATCCCATCAGAGTTGATGGACAATAGGGTTGGTATCCCCATTATTTCTATTGCCATGTTCGATTGCACTTGTAAGCGCTTATGTAACCATAGTTAAATGGACGCCATATCTCAACTTATAATCCAATAGTTCTCACCACAATAGTCACCCCAACTACTTATATTCACCGAAATATACCAACTTTCATCAACTTTCCATGTGTGTTTCCTCTTATATTCCCATTAATCATCACAATAGATAACATGAAATAACATGAAACCCGTAAACTGGTTCTTTTCATATCAGTTCATCATATTTCATCATATGGGTATGGATCAATACCTATTAATACCATTTTTAGTGGGATGAACATCCATTTACCAGCTATCTTGATGTTCACCAGGGGTACAAGGTTTTGACACACTGCCATTTCATCATATTTCATCCCCATGTTGGTGAAATATCCTCCAGATTTGGGACCTGCGGAAAAAACCCCATGGCTTCACCATGCCCTGTGGCGCCATGGCGCCATGAGGCATTGCGCCTCGGGCATCAGCCGCTCCGTGGCGGTGTGCACGGCATGGCTCATGCAGCGGCAGGCGAGGAAAGCATGGGATGATGGGAAAAAACAAGGCATTTGGAGATCTCAAATATCAGGAAATGTAGAGTGTTTGTGGGGATCTAAAGATATAAGATGAATGAAACATGTTTTTTTTACATGTGTTTGGGTTTGAAACGGGATGTAACCATCTTAAATTCGTAAAGATTGAGATTGAACCAGAGAAACATGGGATATGATAGGGATCTAGTGGGACTCTAACTTATGACAACCAATATATACCAGCTAGAAAAGGATAAACATTGGCATTTCACCAACAATAAAATGGGGCATTCAGCATTGGACATTGAGATGTAAGTAGATGCGATAACTACCAAAAAGATCATATATATATATATACAATATATATATATATAGATCAACAAAAGCAATAGCATTTGAACAAACCTCACATTGAGAGGTCATCATCAACTGAACATGTGTTGACTGGAATGGTGGACACGCCTCAAGAATGGACGGATTCAAATGCTGAAAAGACAATGAAAACACGATGTTCGTGGGTCCATTGGTGCCAATTACATGGGATCATGCAGTTAAAATGTAGAATTCTGACAACACAGAATGTTGGATTTCCCTGAAGTATTCGGGGAAATTGCCCTACTAAAATTCCAATGACTTACCGCCTACTACCATCTTGTAAGAGCCAACAAGATTCTGATACACACTTGTTGTTTGAAGATGAGTCGCGTGCCATGGAGTGCAACGGCACAATGGGTCGGTCCTCTATTCGAGGCAATGGGTCGGTTGATGGTTATCCAATGCCGTTGTATTGGACCAAGAAAGTCATGGAGAATTGCAAGCCAGTGATGAGCTAAACCCCAGTTGCACATGTTTGTAACCACCAAAAGGCAGAACAATTCTTTATCACTATCTTAGTAGGAATTAGTAGTTTACTATAACTACTGGCAGCTGCTTTTTCACTGTAATTCGCATCACTCCAATGTGTAGGAATTGACAAATTTCCATCGTGGAATGGTGGTTACAAATCCACGATGAATCCACCCAGTTGCTGAGAATTCTGACGGGTAAACTGGCAGTCAGGCTTTATCGCTGCAAGAAGCTTTGGAGAAGGCAACGCTGCCAGTGGATGGGATTTGCTGCTTGGGATTTTTTCTGGGGCTGAAAAATGGATATTTGAGCGAGTTCACCAAAGATGGGGAGTTTTTGAGGGCCGGGGCGGGCCGGGGCGGGCCGGGGCCCGGGCGATTTTACCAAGAAAAAAAATCCAGGTTGAATCAAGCAAAATGCTGTTGTTTAGCTGGGGATGAAATCACATACGACTAGGACCATTGAATGGGGGTGTCTAATATGGGGGATGGGATTATAAATATATATATAAATATAAATAATGATTAATGATTTATAGACAATCTTCCTAGTAGAAACAAGGTGATTTTCCGAGCCAGCCATATTTGAGTTTGGGAGGGTACTGGGCAAACATGGGCAAACCCTTGTTTGATGAATGAGAAAGGCCGTTCGCAGAATTCGGTAAATGTCCACGTAAAATGGAGATATTTTAAGGCTCACAAAAAAGCTGTTGAAAACCTAAAAGTGTGGTGAAAAAACCTAAAGGTGTGGTGATGCTCAAGCGAGTTCACAACATTTCACCATCTTTTTTTTGGGGCGACTCCAAAATGTGGCAACATCATCCAATTTTCAGTTGCCGGATGTTGTGTCCACTCCAGAAATCTCCTGTGTTTGCCTGTCGGGTTCGTTGCGTGGCCATGGATTCTTGGCACATGAAATGTGCCTTCGACATTTCTGCTATGAAGGGGACGGTCGAATCTTCCAGAAGGTGTAGGATTCTCTAGGATTCGACCTTGGACCTTTGTCTCACAACATCAAAAAAGAGTGATGCCCAGGAAATGCAGGCATTGCTGGGGTTTAACTTAGAGCGGGGATGCAGATGCGATATCACCAATAACGGCTTCAGGACAAGCATTGGGGATGAGCAGTGGCGACCCAAAGAGGGCCGACCCAGGTTTTTTTTCAGCGAGGCAGTGGGGACATTAACCCAAAGCAAGGGGGTACATTTCAGGGGATGCAACTGACAAAATCGTGCCACTTTGGCGCCATGGGAGCCACGCCATGATGGCCGGACAGAGCTTCAGCAAAACGTGCACTGTGACCACCAAGGATGGCATCACAGCTGTTCGTTTTGGCAAAGGTGGTGACACTGTCCTTGATTCATAGGGTGAACCTGGAAAGATCTGACTCGACAAGAGAATATAAAGGTGCAAAATTGCATGTGTATATATATATTATATTTATATTTTGTATTAATATACAAGTATGTAAATGATGCTATGTATATATATATATATATTATGGTATATTATATGATGCTATATTTGCAAAAATCAGCCAGCAGTTTTGGTACGGTTGGATCGTCGCCATAGATATTGCCATGGATCTTAGCGTGCAAACCATCTCAGGATCATCCTGGTACTTCGCAGTTTTCTTCTCCATCTGATGTAAAGAGTAGTAAATAATCTCACTGGTGTAAAGCACACTGATAAAATATGTCGATAAATCTTGCGTATTATGTACTTCATATTGCGTATATGTATGTGTATAGACGTGTATGTATATATATATATATATGTATAGTTATGTTAAGCTCAGTGATCAACCCCGTTTTCCCAAGCTTAGGTTTATAGCCCCCCCAGGGAAAAAAAACTTGGTGAAGCTTGGCTCTGTCGGTGAAGCGTCGCCTAATCCAGCCAGGTGAAGAGAGCGAGACCTCAGGTGGTTGCGCATGGGCTGGGTGGAAATCACATTAGGCTGTCGTTCGTGATAATGATTATGATGATTATGATGGTTATGATGATTTTGATAGTCATTATCATACTATGCTGGTAGATTATGATGACTACTTTGGGTATCCAACAATGTTTTTTTTAGATTGTATGATAATATATGATAATTATGTGTTTTACCTCCAGTGTGATTTCAGGGCATGTTTCCTCCAAGAGTTCCAGATTTCCAAGTCTATTTCGCAGGTGCCCAAAGCATCCAAGTGATGAGGTCATCTTATATACTATTAAAACACGTATTGAAACCCATTGTTTGAGGGTACTCCTGGCTTTGTAACATCCTTGTTGCCTTGGAAAAGATCACTGGCTACACGATCAGCTGTCCTTTTTGTCCATCAGGTGGGGGTTGGATCACTACAAGTCAACTCAACCTGAACACTACCAGGGAACCCAAGAGAAACGAATTTGGTTCGGTTGGCTCATCATAAAATTATTTCTTAGCCATAAATGGATCCAGTTATTTTTGAGTTACAAATCTCGGGGTGCTGCATGGGATCTGGGGTCCAAAATCTGCTGGCTGTGTGGCTCATTGCCAGGCGCTACCGAACCACGGCTTTGTGCAATGCCTTCAGCTTCTGGAAACAGCAGATCTGAAGGCTGCCCATAAATCGAAGCTTGGCTGTGCTGATTTGAGGTTATTTGGGTTTGGATATATCTATACGTATGTGTATATAAATACATATATACTAATTATGTGTATATATATATACAATATATATATATATATTTATTTAAATATAGTTATATAAATATAATTATATATATATTACATATTATATATATATATATATATATTATATGTATGTACATATATATATATGTAATATGTATATATGGGTCAAAACTGGAAAGCTTTGGAGGCCGGGTTCGAAGCACTGTTTCGTACTATCCATCCTATCTTTTGGGTGCCGATTTGTGCCGTTGATCCATGTTGATCCCAGTCATCAAAAAACCGTGCTTGGGATGAGGAATCCCAGTGTATCTATCCGTATATTTTGTTTTCAAATATCTGTACCTATACATATTTAATTTATAAATGGGTATCATTATCATATCATATCATATCATATCATATTGTTGAAGCGAACTGTTCGGAAGGATGGCTCCATCACCAATACAAACATGATAAACCCTGCAGTTAAAAAATCACCATCCCAGGAATCAGTGGCCTCACAACCGTCGGAAAATCCAGGGCGTCACCCCAAGAGTTGGATTGGATTAAGCCAGACCTTGGGGCCCTTGGGATGGTCATCAATTCATAGGGATTTTTGGATGAACTCCTTTGGTTTGGATTGCCATGAAACGGATGTGTTTGTTTAAAAAAACTGGGTGATGAGAATGGCCATTTTACTGGGAACATGATGAAAAGCCCATTAAAAAAAGGGGTACCTTATTTTCTGACAGACCCATTTTGGATTCCAGCCAGAAGAAAACAAAGACCATGGCAAAAGTGAGCTTCCGAAGCTGAACGCTGGAGCCAAGAACAAAAATACCAAAGAAGTGGCGATGAAGCGCAAAAAGGCTGCAGCCAGTAGACTGGAACTGTTTTGCACCCCTGGTTAAAGAATGAAAGATTAGGTGCCTACATCTATCGAGCTCGGTTTGTGTCATGGTGAAGTTGGTCTCCAGTCACCCATTGGTCTCAGGTGGACAGATGCCAATGCAGTGAGTCAAAATTCCAGGGACCGCTGCGTGCAAAAGCTGCGCGAGAAAGCTGACAAGGTCAGGGAACTGTCAGTGATGAAAGACTGAACATAAAATGTCTGAAATGAAGGGAAGTTGCCTCAGTTATTTAAAGATTTTGTGGAGGTGTTCATATAGTTAACCAGTGTACGTTTCTGTTTGTTGCTTGAACGTATCATGCGGCATTTCCAAATGCCTTTTTTTGTCTGAAAAGAAGGAAAACAGTTCCACCCCACATCCTCATCAATGATGTTCCCCACCAGGGAACTGGGATCCCGCGAACTCGCTCACAGTACATGTCCATGAACATATTTTTCGTAATGCGCGAAAATAAATACGCGAATCATGGGGTCAAAGTCTCTATTCTTATTATTTATTTACGTGATTTTACATTTGCAGTACAATTTTCCAGTTTTGGAGGTCTATTCTCCCTCCCAGTAACAAAGACCCCTCCATGAGTTGGGGGTTGGAACATGACCTTCCTGCCAAGAACAAGGGTGGTCTTCAAGATAAGATCTCTATTAGTAAGCGCCCAGAAAGAGAACAGCAAAAATATTTTTTTTTTGTATGGATGCTACGTTCTTGAATCTGTTTTTTTTTTGTTTGCTACATATGTATATAGATATATATATATATATACATTACATCATATATTCATATATATATATATATATATATAATTATATACATTACATATATATATAATTATATACATTACATATATATATACATGTATATGCTCACCCCCCTACAACCTACCAAAACAGCATTTCCACTTGTATTTACGAGGAACAAATGCATTTGTCCAACCTGTCAGAAAGCGCAATGGTCAGTGAACATTGCAGCATTCCTTAAAACAGAAAAAGGTTGTTGTTAAAGGAAAATGCTGCTTGCAGAGTTGCAATTTGTCTTGAAGACTATATTTCATTGACAAGGAGGAGCCATATTCTTACCAAAAAAATGTATGGAAATATGCAATCTACATTTGAATGAAGTGTAGCCGTGTAGCCATCCTTTCAGCGTGTTCTGTATGTTTTTTTTCAACAACGGAAAGACTGTATTTATTTTAAATTAAATAATTGGCTTGAAACAATACATTCTATTGAATAAGAAGCAGCATTCTTGCAAAAAAAAACACCCTCTTATTTTGTCCTGCATAACAATTGCTTTAAAGAATGTCATTCCTGCAAGATAGACGTGCCTGGTTTGTTCCATTATTTCACTTTTATGAAATAACATATTGCCTAACTTTACATTAACAACCTGATAACATGGTTCTTTAGAGGTACATGCAGCAAAGACAGGGGATCTCACAGCAAAGGGTTGAATATTTCATGGTATTGCTTCTTTGCATGATTGCATCAAATAAAAAGAACTTCTCTGAATCAGCAGGGGGGTTGCTAAATCTCAGTAGCAAATTCGATGCTAGGTGGCGGAGGTGGCGGCGGCTCTTGAGGAGCAACTGCAAAATCTGGATCCAGAGACGCTGAGCCATAATTTTCTTGATTTATAGATGTATGATGTATTTCCTTGGTATTTGTAAGATGTCCAGATGTTGGTCTGCCATATTATTCCATAGTCATAATTCATAGCGATGGAAATCATCATGATTAATTGGTTCATAGGATTTAATAGGTCAATCATCGATAAATAAGCAATTGTTTGGTATTGTTATGTTAGTTTACTGGAGGCATGTGGGAAACCCAACCCAATACCATAAACAACTACCATTTGGGGATGGTTTGTAGCAACCACAAAATGATGATTTAGGGGATGGTTTAGGGTTTAGGGTTTACCACATTACAATATGTTTTTTTGAATATATACATATATATATACATATATATACATACATATATATACATATATATATATATACATATATATATATATACATATGTATGTATATATATATATATCCTAGAACAATAATGGGATATCATTGGAGTATATTGGGAAAAGATACTGGGAATATTTGGTTGGATTTGAGGAAATGGGATATCATGGGAATCTATGTCACCAACTACTTACTTGGTGGATGTTAACCCGGAGCGATATCGCAACATCTCACGTGGTATTTGAAGCTTGGGAGCAGGAAAGCTGGAGTACCAACCATCAATTCAACAGGTGACCAAGGAATGAAACAAACCAGAAACATATCTCTACTTGATCCATGTTTATCCCACCTGAAAAGGCTGCCTCTTGGTAGGTAAATTCGGGCTTGCAGAATGGGAGCATGTGTTTTTGTTTTGTCTTTTTTTTTAAAAAATAACCATTTCTTCTGTTCCACCCCTACTTTGATGATGATCCCAACTTAACAACTCGAGTAACTCATGAAGATGTTTGTTTTTTCACCAAGCAGCTGCATTGTATACAGCCCATGGCCACCAGCTGCAAGTGGCGCAAGTGGCTCCGGTTTTTTTGCCGAAAGACCGGGTTTCCAAATCCAAGGAACACATCTAAGTTGAGAGGCGCTCTCAAAGCTCTCAGGCGCCGAGTTGATCGATGTTGATCGACGGATGGGCCACGATGGCCACTGGGTTGGTTCTCCATGGTTCTCCTATTTTGACTGACGCCCCTTTGTGATTGGAGTCTTTTTGACCGCACCGACCACCAGAAGGCCAATTCCAGTACTCGCTGAGTTTCAGCTAAGATGATTGATTTGCGGTAGAGAGTTTAAATGCAATGATTTTACTGTGTCATTTCCAGGTCTTGATTGTCCCAATTTGTGTACATGGTTCATTCGTTGTTCATTCGTTGTTCATTCGTTGAGTCAACAATTCTCATTTCTTGCTAGCTCGACGTCCCTGTTCCTCCAAGCCATATCCTGTCCTGCAGGAAACTGGCTCGCGACATCGAGAAACTGAAGCCCCGCCGGACCATTGATGCAGCTCGGATGGTTGTTGTCCCTGCACGTGCGGAAGGGGCGATGAACCCTGTAAGAAAGTGGGTTTCACAGCCTTACATCAACACATGTCCTGTGAACCTACTGCATTGGAGTTGATATTGGCTTATTAAGGTGTTTTTACCTTGTTCTGTAAGATGTTCTATTGGTTTTACTTAAGGTAAACTTTTAAGGTCATCATCAATCCATCAGTTTTTGCACCTTGATGGATATTATGTGCTTGGTGTTGTTGATCTGAAGAGAATTGGTGATAGTACTGCCAATTCTTTTGGTTACTAGAATCTGGTAGAACACCCCTGTTTGTCGGTCAAAAACATTATATAATTTTGATAAAACAAAGCATTGCTGGTGGTTACCCACCCCGCAGAAACTTTATTCTTGGACAGCTGAGGACAACATAGCACATTGTGTTCGGAAAGAAACGGCTCAGAAGGTGTCGGTTTGCGTTTGTGGGTCTTTGGGCCGCTTTTCCCATGCCCCAAATCTGGCAGGGACAGTACACCGACCCAAATATGGCATGACTGAACAAGGACAACAGTTGCTTGCGAATCAATAGGCACTTATGGCGTTCTTTCGAAAGTTCATGTGCATTGTGTTGTCATCAAGGGGCACATTGCCGCAGGCTCCAGGCTAATATGGAACACCCAAAAAACTGGAAGACTGGAGAGGAAATGGCTGATCAAATGGCAGTATTCACTATGGTTTCCTGCAGACATTTGAGCTTTCAGAAAGCCACAAAGCAGGGGTGGATGTTGACCCGTGAATGTGATCTCCTTCTTGAGGTTTGCTTGTGCCCATGTGTTTCGTTTTATAACGATATATACATGTGCTACTATATATATATATATGTATATGTATATGTATATGTATATGTGGATAGATAGACCCAGAGTATATATACCCTTGTTGTACAACCTGCTCTAATATCACCCTTGATTTATACCCATGTCCGATGATAAAAAGACATTGATCCACCAAAACCTATTTGAATAATATTGAATCTATTTGATAAGTACCAGCAATGTTCGAATTTGTTCACATGCTGTTGTTTTAAGATGTTTAAAGCATACTGTAGTTGCCCCCATCCAATGACAATATTTGGAGGAACATCCCAAATTTCCTGACACACCTAAATACCATAATCATATTATTGACTTTATAAACAACGTCCCATATCTTCCTATAATCAACATCATATACATATGTATATATATATATATATATGTATGTCTAGTTATATATATAGCTGTTAGTGATATCCTCATTGCATCCCTATGATATGCCCCCCATTTTGTCACCGCCAGGTGTCACACCTCCTATCCATCTGGGAAGCAAAGCTGCCGGCATGTCCCGAGGCTAGAGCTGTGGGAGTTGCTGGTTTCATCACCAACTTGAAGCAAACTGGGATTAAAACATTGGTGATGCTCATGGGATTTTAACATCATTGGATGCTCATGGGACTTTAAGATAATTTTCTATGTTCATAAATTTTCAAGATCGGGAAATGTGTATATGATATATCATTATATATGTGTGACTTTCTATGATTGGTTTGTATCAAGATAGACCATAACTACATAATTGGCAAATATCAAACATCGGATGTTCATGGGAGTAAAACCAACATGTTTTCAGGTGATTTCTTGAACGGAATATGACGGAGTTACCCTCTGGTAATTTAACATAGCTATTGAAAATGGCAATTTATAGTGAGTTGTCCCATTAAAAATTGTGATTTTTCATAGTTATGTTAAATTACCAGAGGGTATACTAGCCAATATTAATTGGAAAGATTATCTGAATCCATGAGCTGTGAGATCATGAGATCGCTGCGAGTTTTTGGGGGGACGCTAATGGAGGTTTTAAAAACACTGTGCGATAGGAAAAGCCAGGTGATCAACCATTGGATTAATGTGGATTTGTATATAATGGAATATGAAATGGCATGTTTATGGGATACCCTTTGGCAGTTTGTTCAGTTTGCTATGGAAAATTAGGATAAGATGTAAATAATCGAACTCAATTGGCCATGTTCATCCATTTTCCATAGCTACCGGGTCCTGTTTTCTGAATTTTGTGTTTGGCGGCCTTTTAAAAAAGACAGCCATCTCTGTTGATGGTGTTCGGCACTTCCGATCACAACGTTGAAGTTCGGAGTTGCGCAGGTAATTTAGGTATCTATGTGGTGTCCTGTTGATGGCTGTTTTTTTTTGAAGAATCCGGTATGTTAAATTACCAGTGGGTACTAGATAAACACTAAAACCAGGTTTTAGTTTGGGGGTATTCAATACTAGGGGAACGGATCACTTTATTCAATGTGTCTTTTGCCATTAAGATATTAAGCAAACTTAGAGATTTGTTAAACCTGCCAAAAAAGAAGAACAATGCAGGGCGTCTAAGTTTGCTTTGGACCTCTCTTGGGAGCAAGATGATGTTATGCTAGTCATGCCACATGCCATTTTGTTTAAGACGGTGGACGGTGAATGTGGTGTTTCTCCACTAAATCGAACTAAATCTAGAGGGTCAATGAGTCATTTTTCAGAGTCCCATCCCCCGTTCACTTGGGAAAAATACATCCCACGACTGGGACATACTGGGACCCCAAGTCATGTACAGATCCAAGTCATAAACACTTCCAAGTTCTTTGCCCAGGAAACTCCTGGGAAAATGATCTGGAGTTCACCGGTGATTTTCCATCGCCAGGTTAGATAACCCGCGCAAATTGACCTCCAATGTTGGAGAACACAAAAACCGACACAGATTGCCAGTGGCATCCCGACATGACCCTGTTGAGTAATTTTTTGGTAGTGGGTGCAGTTCCAGTTAGAAGTGGGTATATTCATCTGGGTAAATGAAATAACGACCTCACGTCGCGACCGAACCCTGGAATCATAGTTTATTTCAGGGAAATCATCCCCAAATGGCCGCAAGATTCAAGTTAGTGAAATATTATAATGTATTTACCCAGATTAATATGATTTAATATGTATGAATTGTAGTCATATGCTCCGCAGATCCCAACGAGATGATCACCTTGGTCAGAAAGACCCCAGCTGCAGCCCCACAGAAAATTCCATGTCGCGTTTTTTCGTTTCCATAACAAACTGTTGCCAGGAAGAGTGTGAGGAGATTGGTCCAACCTTGATTGTAGACTTGGAAGATGAAGATTCAGATCAGGCACCATGGGATGGCAAACGTGAGGATGATTTATTGTCCAAGCAGCAACAATCATATATGGATAATATGGGCTGCAACATGGTACAACATGGTGAATGTGTAACCAGCAATTGCCATACAACTGATGATGAGGATGATCTGTGATAGGTGTCGATGACCTTGGGCAGATCGCTTCAACGGTGATTTGCAAAGGACATCCTTTATTTAAACACATCAAGAAACAAATGTGCTAGGGCCAAAACATGATATGTGCTTTATGCTCATCCATCCCATTTCATGATATTTCGTGAGAATCCTTCTAAAGTATAATTAAGTAACTAAGTCATATTTAGATATATATATATATAGACATATATATATATAAATCTCTACTTTCCCAAAAATGTCACTGAGTCTTCCATTGATCTTTCTGAGGACCTGGACGATCCGGGCGGCGACCATCTCCCGTCGCTGGATGGGTCCGGCGCGTCCGTTCCCGCCCGTCCGCGGGTGCGGGATCTGAGGGGCCTGGAACTCACCGTTGAGCTATGGAAAATCACCGGTGTTTAATAGGTAAATAAGGGATAAATAAAAATCATTGGATGAACACCTACAACTGGAGCATTTTCTATAGCTATGTGAAATAACCAAAGGCTACCTCGTGGTTTTGTGTGGAGTTCTACGGAAACCATGAGCCTCATGAGCATTAGTAGTATATACACGTATAGTTATACAATTATAATATGTTCTCGGATCATATCACCATCATAACGCATCCATGTTCGGGGAATACAGGAAGTGGGTGAACCTAAGCCTACTTCGCCTACTTGCAACTGGGGCTGTAACCGCAACCCACTTAATAACTGGGATAAACCACCAAGTACAGTAGTCCAGCAAAAGGATTGGTGGATGATGATGGAATAGCACGGATATATCGTTACAGTATTCCACAGAGATTGTCTATAGACCACAACTGCAGGCCCCATCGTGTAGGTGAACATTTCATATGTTCCCCCTATAAACATGTGTACATATTTCATATGAACACCTAAACAGGGTGTCCAAGATAATGTTGCGAGGATATTTTCGTTGCTGCCCTGCTTGCTTTGAGGACACAACTTTTTTTGCACCAAAGCACTGTCAAATGATTTTAAAGTTTGAGAGGTGCCCAAAGATTGTTTACTTCAAACAGGACAAGCTGTTTATCCTGCCACTGCTCTTTCCCGATGGTGACCTAAACAACCTTCAATTATTTGGTAAATATATGTAAATATCTCCGCATATGACCCAAAGATATCCTAAAAATATGATCAGATTTCCAAAGATATACAGAATTGGATTCTTTACTCAGCAGAATGCACAGTTCAATCCGGGATGCGTTTCCAGACCTCTCCATGGCCAGGTGCCCTCGATTGAATGCAGGCAGAGGGTGGTTTCCTTGTAAATTATTTGAAAAACAGTCATGTGTACATAAGAAACGCTGCAATTTTAAAAATCCGAAATATGTTTCAAAACAAATCTAACATAATCTAAATATATATCTAAATATGCTGTATATGAACCAATTAAATTTAAATTGAAATAAATTATAATCTTCTGATTAGCTTCGGTTGACCTCGACTACACATGGGAAATATATTCATATATATATAATATTATTCAATTAAATAAATATATTGAAAACATTATAGGATTATATCAACTAATTATATAATATTTTCTAAAAATAATATGTATACATATATATATATAATGGTTTTTTAATTTATAGACATATACAGGCATCTGACAAAGTCGTACCTGTTTTAGGAAAAAAATCTTTGTGCCTTGGGGAAGTGTGTTTCGCAAAAGTCGTGCCTTTAGCCAGAACGCATAGGAACTCTGGAGTTTGGATATGTAACCCGTTTTTTATGAGATCACGTAGCTGATCACTATTAGCATGCAGAATTCCAGGTTGTGGGTATGTTGATTAGTTATATAGGTAAGATGGCGTTGAGCTGGTGATTTGATGATTTTGGATGTTCATCCCAGATTATCCTGTTGTTCCCGAATGCGTAGCGAAGGGTTCCCGTTTATAGTCTGGGGGTCTGGGGGCTGGACCCTTGTTCACCTCGAGTGGCTCGTCGCGTCGTCGTCCGGTCGGCGTCGTGTCGTCGTCGGGTCGGCGTCGCGTCGTCGTCGCGTCGTGAATTCCGTGTCTATGGGGGAAGCTGCAAAACCTCTCCTTTTCGAAGGTTTCCAAGCAGGTTGTCATGTCAGTTTGTAGCACAAAGTAGTACTGGGAAGTGCTTTGTGCAAGCTTTGTAGTACGTAAAGTAGTACTGGGAAGTGCTTTGTGCAAGCTTTGTGGTACAAAGTAGTACTGGGAAGTGCT
>Ga0126342_10009617_pt1 | contig 17325 bp, 18 predicted proteins | sample Cyp1metagenome_FD_92528 | JGI IMG/M metagenome (GOLD analysis project Ga0126342, IMG submission 92528) | Coral microbial communities from Lord Howe Island, Old Settlement Bay, Australia - Cyphastrea 1 metagenome | ecosystem: Host-associated > Invertebrates > Cnidaria > Coral ... | reverse complement strand
GGGCTCCAAGGAAGACCAGCATCACCATCCGGAACCCAGAACTGAGACAACTCTTGCAACAACAAATTGAAATATTCCTCAATATCTTCTATTTGAATTGGATTTGAAAGTGGTCTACTTCTACATGGTTTGGACTTCTATGAAGAGAGGGGCGCTTCCACCAAGCCATTTCAACAAGTGATAGCAACCTAATGGCCAAATGATATTGGAGAAGTCAATAAAATGTAATGGCCGAACAAACAGGCTTTGTGATTCATAGTCAACACGTTTGTCCGGAACTTTAGGCAATATACTACTAGTCATAGTCGAAAACAATTTCTACTTCTAGCCCCAGCCCTGGGTCAACTAAATCCATGATATAGAAGCCATGGTAATTTAGAGAAGGTGTTGTACAGTAGGTGGTGAAAGGCCTGCAAGTTGCCTTTGAATCCTTGATAAGCTGTGGGGACGATTTCCCAAAGGGCGTTTTAAACGCCGGAGTTCCTTGGGGAGAAATCATCACTAGTAGCTCCATCGTTTGTGCATGAATCCCATGGCCCGTTTTTCCATGTTTGGGAAACCAGAGCAGCAAGGGAAACTCCAGCCCGGGTCAACTCAACCCCATCAGAAGCCATTGTAATTTAGAGGTGCTGTACCAATAAAGAACGCTGTCTGCCCGCGGAGCAATGTCTGACCTTGCGGAGGCGCGTGTCGTGTGATGGTGGGATGTGGGATTCGTTTGGTAAACCCAAAAATCTCCCTTATGGAGCCACTAGTATAGCAACCCTGAAATGGATAGAAACGTTAGAATCCTGCAGACATGAGGTAAATGTAATCTATACATATCTATACCATCCCGGTCTTTTTGGATATTTTTGGACTATATATATGTAGAATTGGTATGATTTAGTTTGGGTTTACCGCATCAAATGGTTTTTTGAAACGAAGAAGACCCAGACAAAAACAGAGATTTTGGTACCTTTTGAGTAGTGAAGCATAGTACTGTAGCCCTCTGGTAAACAGCCACATAACTCTGGAAAATCACCATGCTATTTATGGGAAATCCATTATAAATGGCCATTTTCAATAGCTATGTAAACGTTTACCAGAGGGTATTGTATATTATTTTGTAGCTAGCACCATCCCATTTTGGGGCCAAATCTTGACCCGGCCATGGGCCATCAGCGACACAACTTTTGGCCACAGTACAACGTTTAGTGAAGGACAGTGATTTTACGTAGTTTGACATTTCTTGTTTTGCCCGCAAGATCGGCAAATGTGACCAGTGGCACTTGGAACGCCCGACACGGGGATCTGAACAAAGTTGGCGTTGTTTTTCGAATGCAAAGGCTTGGACTTCCAAAGTCATACTGGTAGCGATCCCTTGTCACTAGCAGCGCAGCAATCCGTGGCCTATCTTAGCCTATCTTCACCAAGAGCTTTCTGTCACTGGGTGCAACAAACACGCCCATGTGCAAGTCCTGTTGACCCCAATTTACACCATATGGTTTCCATAGATGGGGGACCCCCAAATGGTTGGTTTATAAATGTTTATAACTCCATTAAATGGTTGGTTTGTAATGGAAATTCTTATATTACACCATATCCATCCATATCCATCCATATCCAAAGGATGTGAGGACCATCCTCTCATTTCTTATCATTATCGTTGGCATTATCTAGCCCTCAATGCTGGTTGGAAGATTCCTGTTCAGAGCGGCCTTGGCATGTCATGAGCATAGTTCTGGTTCATGACTGCAACTGTAAAACAACTACTAGACATATTATGCACTATATGACTATTTAATACTATTTATATATGGGTACGAGTCAAAATACAAGGTATGGATCAAGGCCCGGGGCCCACACATGATCCATGCCCCCCGATCCATACCTTGATCCATACCCTATGATACCGCATGATCCTTTCCCGTTGATCCATACCCCTGAACCATACCCCTTTCTCGTTGAAGAAAGACTATGCTGGCCCTAATGCTGCTTTTTATCCTAGTACTGCTTCTGGTCCGCGTACTGCTACTCCCGTTGCTACTCCCGTTGCTACTACTGTTGCTACTACTGTTGCTACTACTGTTGCTACTACCGTTGCTACTACTCCTGCCTCCGCTGCCTCCGCTGCCTCCGCTGCCTCCGCTGCCTCCGCTGCCTCCGCTGCCTCCGCTGCCTCCGTGCTGCTGCTGCTGCTGCCGCCACTACTAGTCCTCCCAGGAGCTGCTGCTACTGCTGTCGCTTCTGCTGCTGCTGCTGCTGGTCCTGCTCCCGCTGCTGGTGCTGGTTCACTTCCTCCGTGTGGTTGTGGCAGTTGGACAAATGCAACTAGTTGACTAGCTACTAGCAATATTGCAAGTGCACCTTGGAGGCTAGTAAGACCGGTTCTAGTTCCACTAGGTGCTTTTTGTACTTCTAGTGGCGCTGCGGTTACAACTCCTTCTGTTTCTGCTTTGCCTGGCACGTGTAGAACTAGACTAGGCTAGAAAATACTCCGCTCTCTTCCTTCACAGCCATAGCGGGAACGCCGGCCCAGATAGCGTGTCCCGATCCATTCCCCGATCCATAACCGTTCCATACCCAATCCATACCCGAACCCAGTCACGCCACAACAAATGCCAATATGAAAGCCCGATTCTATTAATTACTACTTCTACTGCTGCTGCTGCTTTTACTTCTACTACTACTACTGCTGCTGCTGCTGCTGCTTCTGCTGCTATTCCTACTCCTACTCCTACCCCTACCCCTACTCCTACTCCTACTCCTACTCTTCCTACTACTCCTAGTACTACTGCAGCTGCTGCTGCTACTACCATTAGAATACTAGTATTGTTATGACTTTTACTAGTACTTCTGTTACTGCTACTGCTATTTCTACTGCTACTGCATCTTCTCCTTCTATTGACACTACTGCTGCTGGTGCTGTTGTTTTTTTTTACTGCTCCCTCTACTAGCAGTGGTAACAGTTTTAGCAGCATCAGTAGCAGGAGGAGAAGTAAAAGCAAGTAGGAAATAGTAGGGGTATCAGCACAGTTTGTATGCTATGATCAGCCCTTACGAAAAGGGTACGGATCAGGCACCTTACGTAAACACTCCCGATCCATAGTACGGATCACCGCCGAGCGATCCATACCCGATTTTTGACTCGCACCCATAATATATAGTATATATTTTGTTTATATGCTTTAATTCATGATTTAAAGCATGAACGTTTTTGATGGCTGGACGCCAGGGCACCATTATCGTGGCAGCGGTGTGGCCGTGTTCCGTGGACCCCTGGGCCGATCGCCGAAGCTGTCCATGGCTGGAGATCCATTCGTGTTGGAAGGCAGACTGGATTTAGACATTTTACTGTTGGATTCATGGGATATATATATACACATACCTGGAACATTGTAATATATATATGTACTGTATATAAATAAATATATATATATATATCCCATTGCAACATTTTCCTGATTAGGGTTAGACTAATGTTTTCTATTTTTCCTGGAACAACAACCGTTGCAACTACAGCAGCATCAACTACATCTACAACTACACCATTGCAACTACAGCACGAGCAACTACAGCTACAGCTACAGCTACAGCTACAGCTACAGCTAAAGCTACAGCTACAGCTACAGCTACAGCTACAGCTACAGCTACAGCTACAGCTACACAACAACAACAACAACAACAACAACCACAACAACCACAACAACAACAACAACAACAACAACAAACGGAACGATACAACCACAACTACAACTGCAGCCACAGTTACGACTACAACTGCAATTCCGTTACGCGACGCTACGCCACACTACGCCCCACTTCGCCACACCACCGTACATCACCAGTAGCAGTACACTACACTATATTACACTATATACACTATGCTACGTTTACACTTACAACTACAACAACTACACCAACTAGTAAAGCTACAACTACAACATTATAACTTATTGACAACAACACCAGTTGCAGCTACAAGAACAACTGCATTACAAATACAACTACAACCGCGACTGCAACTGCAACTGTAACTGCAATTGCATTGCGCTACACTACACCGCACTACGTCCAGCAGTTGTGGTTGAGGTGACCGCTGCAACCACCCCAAAAAGCACAACTCCAACCACCTTTCGGTCCATCAGTGGGTTCGCTCTGCCATCCATGCATCGCCGGAATTCACTTGAAGGAATGTATTTGATTTAGGGCTAGGGCTGTTTGAATTTGATTTGGAGTTCGAATTCTAATTTGCAGTCATGGTTTTCGATACTGTGAGATTTGTTATATGTATCCAAGTTTTCCTTCGTATTAAATGCTAGCGAGATACATTTGTATCCTGATCCGTTCTGGTTTCCCGGAACAAGACTTCTGGAGTCCAGATTTGTTGTCAAAATCGCCCGCTGCATAATATTTACTATAACGGTCGCATAGATTCCAGTAGTATATCCATCCAGACTATCCCCGAACGTTTTCAAATTCATATTCATCATGATTTTCCCATGTCAGACTTTATTTCCTTGCTCGTTCATCAGATTTTATTATTATACTATATGGATTCCACCGTTAAGGATTCCACCCCCCTCGTTTTGGATTTGATTCCCTCCTTACATTTTAAACCCCCAACGCTTGCAAATGCATTCCCCATTTCAATTTCCAAATATTGATTTTTGAATGCTTTCCTCATTTGTTGTTTGAAAGAATCCCAGTATCATGCGGCGATTGATATATATATATATATATATATATACCATAGATCTATATGTTTATTCCAGGTCCATTATTTTGAGTAGATGTTATGCCATCAAAGGTTCCTATTTCAAGGTGTTAAATGATGTATTTGAATAGTATGAACGTTTGGTTTTAATCCAGCTAAATATTGATGAATCCAAGCTTTGGAAGCATTTATATAAGTACAATGTGTTCATCTAGGCGCCACGACTGCGCAAAGTACAGTACGCCGCTGAATGATCTTAAGTGTTTACTAAGTTGTTGTCATAAATTTCTAGTTTGAAATCCTGTTCACGCGTGATAAAACGTAACTCATGAGAGTTGTGGTAAACATCCGATATTGATGATATGTTCAATGCTGGGGGCGAAATGGGATTCGGGCCGAAGTCCAGTGCACAAAACGCGCCCCCCGATTTAGGACGAAAAAAAAAGATCAGCCTAAATCCTGGGGTTGAGGTGGGGTTCAGCCTATCTTGGGGGGTACAAAACGCGCGGCTGACTTAGGACGAAATGTACTTCACACCCTAGATTTAGGACGAAAAAAAATCAGCCAATCTCAGGGGGGTACATTTCGCGAGCGGGACTTAGGACCAAAACTCAAAATCCATAGGTTTTTGACGGTTTTTGTTCAATTAATTTGGGGTCGTTCAACCCGGATTTAGGACGAATTTTTTCAGCCTATCTCAAGACCCATTATCAACCGCAGGACGCACTTTGTTCTTATTTTTGCTGGCGGCTTGCAGTCCCACAATACAGGCGGCACAGGCCCACCCACAAAATATGCAAACTAATGACATCAATGTCAATATGTTTTAATTTAGGGTTCACCCCTTAGAAGGTTAGAAAATTACGTATTCATACTTCTGCGCGTTCAGCACAATGCAAAATGTTTGGGGAAAATCATCTATTCAACCCGTGGGAGATCCTCAGATTTAATCAACACCGCCTATCCCTTTTTTGGTATCGTAAATGGATCCTGATGGTTGCCATTGGATGGATTCCCTGCTGGTTGGATCCAAATAGATAAGCAGTTAAAAATTCATTAGTCATTGATATCGCGCCTCTGAATCTGATGTTGTGTTTGGCACTGGCTTTCATGATTCCTTCCAATTCCTTTTGTCTGGTATTGGAAAGAATGCTGCGCACCATGAATTAAAACACCATATATCAGTTTCAATGAACGTGCAAAACCCAAGAAAATCAAATAAAGCAAGACCTTGTGTATACATGCATCTTCGGAGTCGTCGCATTTATAGAACTGCATGCTATGGTATGAGCGTAACGATATGCTATCACATATATATATAAATAAATAAATAAATATATATATATATATATCCGATTTCCTTGGTCCTGGAATTAGATGCGAAAAAGTAGCTTATCTGCGAGTTAATTAAAAACATGAAGTAGTTAAATTCAAACAATTTGTGTACATATGGATCCACCTAAAGAAATCAAATTCCAGAGACCCACTTTCAATCGCAAAACCTTCCTTGTCCGATATTTTCCTATCATTGAAACTTCCGCCGCCGCCTTGTCCGGTACTACTGGTCATTTACGCGTGTGCCCTCTAAGAAAACTGCGGTTGACCGCTCAGGACAGGTACTCCTTGGAGCTCGGAATGAGTTTATCCTCGGTCTCCTGGGCGCAGACCAAATGACAGGCCCGTTTCCTCTTGATGCAGTGCCTCGGGTGGACTTGTCATCCTATAAGCAGCAAAGCACTCACGTGCTTGCTGCAAGAGCAGGGATTGGAAGACTGCAAGCCAAAGAGGGCCGCGCGAAAAGCCATCCAGCGGTTCCTCGCGCTCTCCACGGAGGATCAGAGGCGGGGCAGTATTGAAGTATTCTTTTCGCCAGTCGAATATGCCAGGCAGGCCCCTTTTCTCCAGTCTACGTCCTGTGGTCCTCTGCCGCCTTCCTGGCAATCAACGCTAATTTTGTTACGTTCAAATTTATTTTTACCAGCAAACCAGCGAACTAAGCAAACCATGTTTTTCTACTTTGAAGGCCCCTTGTCAAACACACTTTTTTCAAACTTACGTCCAGCAGTCTAGCCAATTGATCTGCGCATCAAGTTTCCCCCCATCGGCCGCGCCGCGCTCATCAAGCTTATCGCTATCAGAACAGGCCCGTTCCTATCCAACATTCCTCCATCAATCGTTCGTTGCCTGCCCCGAACCCGTCTCCATCCCTTCGGCTTCTATCAAACTTGGCCTCTTAGCCGTCTTTTGTGTGGCTGCCAGGTGCCTTGCTCGTCTCTAGGCTTGCTTGATTGCTTGTTTGCTTGCTTGCTTGCTTGCGGGCGCGCACGCGCGGATGGTCACCAGAGTTAGCACCCCCAAGCTTGTTTCTTTTTAGCTGCATCCAGCAGGCCGCAATCCCAGCGCAGGTCAATTCTTTTCCGCTTACTTCACCTCACCCAAGGTTACCTCTACCCAACTCGCCTCTACCAAAGCCTTCTTACCTTCGCTGAGCTTCCCCGAGATCTCCTCCTGGCCCCCTCCATTTAGCCATCGAACCTGCAAACCCAGACACAGACCAACAAACTTTCCTCCATCAGACTGCTTGCTCCCTGCACTACATACCTCCATCAAATATATCCCTGTCAGGCATACCTGTTTCGAACATCCATTTTAAATCTCCGGGTGACCAAGTGTGGCCGCCCGCTCATGCGGTTCGCTAAGCCTCGAAAAACCTCTCACCAGGAGACTCCTGAGCCAGTTGAGTGGACTGATGTTGCTGTTTCTAATCAACGCTGGAGCGAAGCTCTAAAAGACCCCGAAACGGCTTTTAAAATGTGGGCTTCCAATGCCGAGGAATGGCTGGTGAAATCTCGAGTGTTGCAGGAACACCATCCTGAAAAGACCTTGGCCGAAAGCCCCAAACTGCTCTCTGGAGCTCACCGCATGGGAACCTTGCAGAGCCTTGATGAAAGACAAATCCGAAGGTTGTTACGCTCATTTTTTACAACTCCAAGGACGACCAGTCCCCACACCCCTACGCAACAGGTTGATTTGCACTGGTGTTGTCCCTCAAGCTGAGCGTGGTGCCATCAAACGCGGGGCGTGGGGACTGGCGATCAAACTCGTTACTGAGCGTTTAGGTCTGATTCAGACCAACGCCAAAAACCAACGAGTTTCTGAGTGGAAGAAATTCGTGCATACCATCCCTGGGGCATGCAGGTGGGTACAACGCGAATCTCCCAAGCCCATGGTCATTGAAGTTGGTGATGGCAATGTCGTCACTTCCCCGGTTCAAGCTGTGGAGTTTCTCTCGCAGGCTTGGGGCGACACTTTCGGTTGTAACACCCCCCAGGTTGCTGTCCAAACATTCGTGAACCATTTCCCGAATTCTATGCCGGATGCTCGCGATCCACCTAACTTGCCGACAATCAATTGTCGTGATGTCAAAAAAGCTGCTATGGACATGTCTTCCAAAGCTGCAGGACCTGACGGATGGGAAGCTAGGTGGATCGCTGAGCTCCCTCAACCGGCCTCAATCAGACTGGCTCAGCTCTATGCCTTGTGTGAAACAAAGGGGTGTGACCATCCAGTATGACTCATTGGAGAATCGTATTCCTCCCAAAGCCTAATCAATGGCCTAGCCCACTTGATATGAGACCCATCTGTATCGTATATCGTATTTGGACCCGTATCCGATTGACCCATCTCAGAAATTTCCTCACTCAATTCCTGGTTCCATATCAATCCGGTGGTATTGGGGGACCTAGTGTTCAGGATTTGCTTATCTCTTGGCACCAAGAATTTGGGGACTACGATTACTGTTTGGCCCTGGATTACCAAAAAGCGTTTGACTCCATGGAATACATCCTTCCGATTCATGTCATGGAACATGTTGGGGTTCCCCTGCAAATCTGTAACCTCATTCGTTATCAATGGGATAATCACAAACGATGGTGTAGCTTTAATGGAACGGTACACCCCCAACCTTTGGTCAATTCTAAGGGCATTCCTCAGGGTGACGGTTGGTCTCCCATCGCGCTGTCCTTGGTCTTGTCTATATATTGTCCAACGGTACCAAACTCGCCACGTCCCGTGTGCCAAAACTTTTTTGTATATCGACTACCGTACTATCCTTGCGCGCAACATGCAGGAGCTCACGCACGCACTTCATCTCTGGCGACGGCTGGAAGATGTCACGCGCATGCGCACTAGTGCTCGCAAAACCCAGCCCATTGCGCGCTCGGGGGATGCGTGCGAATCACTCAAACAGCAGGGTTGGGAGGCTCTTCGGGTTGGGACTGTGCTTGGGGTCTCTCTCGGCATGTTTCCTCGGTCTCCTACTCTCAATGAAACTATCCGTGCTGATGGTCTGGCTAAGATCGCTCGTCGCATCGGTGTGCTCCCCGTCACGCGTAAATTTCGTGCACTGCTTGCTTCTCTCGTCTTGAGCAGTAAAGCGTCCTGGGGTTGGGTTCTCAACGGCCTGTCTCCCAGTAATGTCATTCTGGATCGGGCGTGCAAAGTCGCTGTTCATCATCCTTACATCCACCTGCACTCGTCCACTGATCTCCGTAAATTCATTTTGTGGGTCATCGTTCTGATTTGCAGTTCGTTGTTGCTCCAAACTTTCTGGTGGCTCTGACCAAATGGCGGTCAAAACACCATAATGTCCCCTGGAATGACAATACCCCTCTGATCAAGTCTCTGCGTACCACCCTGTCCAAACTCCTCTGTCGGTTTGATAATTCGGGTCGGGTCACTTGGTCCCTGGGGTCGTGGGATACGTCTTGTTTCCCTTTGTGGTGCACTCGTCTTACACACAATCTACGCACACATTGGCGAATGATGCGTCTCGAGAATTGGCTCAAATGTTCTCGCAATGATGCGCAGGTGGCACGACAGTCCGGTTTCGTTGTTACCTCTTCTCTCGTCGAATCTCTCCATCAGTCTTCTCAGCACGTCACGGGTCATGAATCTGCTGTCTTGTCTGGTGGTTTGCGTACGGCGGCTCACTGCTGAAAAACTTACCCATTGCGCGCTTTGTCACAAAGAGGTTTGCCCTACCACCGATCACATCTATTGGTTCTGTTCCCATTTCCAGCATCTTCGTCAATGGCCCCATCCCATTAATGATATGATTGCTAGGGTCGGTTGGAACACCAATGGTATCCAATATCCTATTGTCCAACAAATGGCACGTATCAGACAGGCGTTAGCTATTATCACGAAAAGAAACACCAACCAATCTAATTTAGATGAGGGGGGGCGGGAGGGGGGGGGCGGGGCCCCCTTGAGAACTTTGGTCGCCCTTCGCTGGTCGCATCCCCGAGCTAGGGAGCGACTTCAAATGCGGCATTGACTAAATTTACCTTCGCCGGATGTTTGTTTCTCCACCAAACGCCTCTGCCAAACTGGCCCGGGTCAAACTTAATTCGACCAGGCGGATTCATGGGTTATATATATTATATATATTTATGTATATTTATATACTAACATGGATATAAATGAACATAGCTACATAGTTAAAGTATGTTAAAGTTTGACGAATGGATATTGTTTGACTCTGTTTGACTAATGATGACTACTGTAATGATAAATGATGCAAAGCCTGGCTGCCATGTGCACAACTCCCATGACTGGGAATGGTTTATAGATGCAATTTATGGGGATGCTTGGGAATGGCTTATGGCAGCCAGTAGGGAATGTGGGTTGCTGGGATGATTGTGAAGATACTAAAATGTATCAGATCATTCCCCCATTCCCTACGTTTAGCACCAGTAAATTATGTTCAGCAGCAAATAAAAGCGACTCGTAGAAGATTGAAGCCCCATCGATGATATTGATTGATGCACAACAACTGCTTGGTCCGGGCAGGCTTCAAAACCCCTTGTTGGTGAATGACTATGGGGGTGTTCGGTGTTCGGGCTTATCACCATGAAGTGAACATCCCTATAAAGGCACCAGTAGAATAATGGTCATGGCTTTGTGAAGTGTCAACTTCTGAAAAGCATCGAACTTCTTTGAATAACTACATAGTACTGAAAGCAGATGGCTGGAATGCCAGTACTTGCAACATGGATCTTTGCAAATTTGGTTGGATAAGGGTTCGAACTGGATACTTGAAGGGTGAATGGGTGTCAATTTCTGGCCTACACCCAACTCCCAAAAAATACAATGGATATGTGGTGCTGACCAGTCCTGGCGTTCCAAAGTGATACGATTTACTATTCTTTCTAGTCAGGGTGTGTGGCAAGTGAAGTCATGGTGATAAACTCAACAGGAAAGGACATATTCAAACCACGACTTGGGTGTAGTTTCGAACCAGCCAAAATAAAACATGGAATATCCATATTATCCAATCTTAAAATGGCCCAGATTCCAGAGACTATGTGCCATTGTGGTTCCATGTGAATTTTCGTTCATTTTTTCCAGTCACCCAATTGGGCCATGGTAAATCCCACCAGTGACGTGGCTCCTGGCCATGTGGCCACCAGGGGACGATGAAGCCTGCAGCCAAAGCGCTGCAAGAGGCGCAGCCGGGCGAAGCCGCCCAGTTATATATATATATATACACTTAATGTACACCATGTTCATATATGTTCATGATATGTATATATATATATATATATTGTATATTTAAATATTATATATATATTGTATATACTAAATATTATATTTATATATATTGTGTAGATATAGTAATATATATATATATTGTGTATATCTATTGCGTATATAAATATTATAAGTTTTATATTAAATATATATTGTATATATATATATATATATATTATAAATATATATTGTATATATTGTATTTATTTGTAGTATATTATATATATATATATATATCGTATTTCAAAAAGCTACTGTATATATTTGGAAATTATATATATATATATTGTGTACAAATATATTGCGTATGTATGTAATATACATACATAAACTGTCGATGATGGATGGAGGGACGGACGGATGGATTGATTCCATCAGATCGGATCTGATCAGATTAAATTAGGTAGATACGTATAGACATATCAGCACATATTTCGGTATGTAGCAGGGATGTCAGGATTTTGAATCCAACATGAACCAACAGCATTAACTAATATATACCATATGGTAAACTAACATAACTATGGAAAATCACCATCTTCAATGGGTAAAACAACTATAAATGACCATTTTCAATAGCTATGTTAGTTTACCAGAGGGTAGTAATAATTATGGAATCAATGGCTTATGCACCTGCAATCACGTGAAAAAAGGGTCATTGCTGGCAACATGATGGTACTGTCCCTGACCGCCCCCTCCAAATTTCACCAATCAGCTTAGCAACCTCTATACCATCAAGTTCATCAAAACACACCTCATATCCTTGTTCAAAATGTCCTCATCATTTGGTTTCAAATTGGAGGAGGTCCTAAAACAATTTCCCCTAAAAATCGACAGCAATTCAGTGAATTTTGTTGTTTGTTCAGAGTAAGGCAATGGGACTAAATTGCTGATGTTTGGATGGTTCCTCCTCTAACTAGTGTATCAACATACCATTTCATTTTTTTCTTGGTTTCTCATTTCTGCAGTTTGCATGACGGAGCGTATTTGCTTCACTTCCCTTCCTGTGCATGGCAGCCTGCAGATCCTTTGTGACTTTGTGCTGCCTCGGTATTGCATGGTTTGCAAGCGAGACTTTCCCAAAGGCTATGGAAAGCACTTGCTGGAGGCAATCCGTCCACAGCCAAATTGTGACAGGGAATGATCAATGTGGAGAGTAACCCATCAATCTGAGGGAATCCTGGTTTTTTCAATCTCAATGTGAATCAACAGCCCACTTTTGAGGCTTTTGGGCCTAGGTTGACATGAAGGGGTCACACTTGGTAAGAAAATGTAAGAAATCCTAAACAACATCCAGCAACGACATGTATTTGCGTTCTGTTAAGCTTGACATCCCAGCATACGATCACCGCTGGCCAGCCACACACGTGTTTGGGGTGTGGGCTCACCATAGTACGGTTCGATGAAATCGACAGGTGAAGGTCACCAATTTGGGAAGACAGTTATGCAACGCACAAGCAATAGAAAATCACGAATAAAAAAAACGACGATGTTTGCCATATCTGGTGCCGCGGTTTGTCCATATCGCAGACCTCAGGTTTGCATATCGCCATTTTTCTCGCCATATATCGCCATCATTTGGGTGCTAAAATTGCCATTTCTACTGCATCCACTGGTGATTTTCATCATTTTTCCTGTTAACTTTTGGTTATTTAACATAGCTATGGAAAATGGCCCATAGAAATAGATGATTTTCCCAGCTAGAAACCTCCATTGATAAGGGATTTTCCAGTTCGCCATGTTCAATGACCAGACGGTAAAAGATGGCCATGGCTTGGGGATTATATCGAAACCCTGGAGGTCCATCACTGGGAGTGTCTGCGACAGCAACTGCCAGAGGGAAGACATATCGTGGCTCGGTGCGGTTTATTTTCCCAAGATGGATGGGGAAACATAGGAACATTATGACCAGCATGGATAAACCAGTTTAAAGTTAGCTTACATACCCACTTATCTAGAGATATATCATGATATTTCTACCATAAACAATACTTATTGGGTTAACAACAGTTATAATATAGTATATTATAGTATTATAGTTATATGACATTATAAGCTCGTTATGTTTGTTAGCTATCGGGCACCCCCCAACAGTACGATATTTGGACAGAAAACGATCCAACACGCCGGCGCCTCCGCAACCTGTTCAGATCGTAGTAAGATCCTCTGAGAAATGAAAATGGATCTACCTTCTGGTTACCCTCTGGTAATTTAACATAGCTATTGAAATGGCTATTTATAGTGAGTTTTCCCATTAAAAATGGTGATTTTCCATAGTTATGTTAGTTTACCAGAGGGTATTTAACGGTGTCGATGTTGGAAAACCACCATTAAAATTAGAGAAGTAAATCATCACACATCATCATGCTTAATCTATGTTTATCATCGAACTAGATGGGCCGTGGCTTCCATAGCAAGTTGTGTTCAATGTGCCTTCAATGGGTTTCAATCCCCAACTCGGGATGAGGAAACCCCCAGTGACGTGTGGACACCGACCAAAAAGGCGTTGAAAGTACTGACCGGTTGTGGCATTTGTTTGAAAGCGGGGCACCCAAACTTCCACGGGATTACCTGGATTACTAGATCATGATTATGGTAATAATAAATTATCATCATGTTCCCTCACTATAGTTTTGCAATTTTGGAGCCTCCCGGTATCCGGGGAAAGCGACACTTTCCAGACTGCCAGCAGCTGCGAAAGGTTGCAGCTTCCATGAGCTTTTGGCAACGCTGGCAGCTGGCGGGAAACTTCCTGCGCTTCAATCACATCAATGGACAGGTGAGACAGCCCCAAATGGGTCGGTGGTCTCAAGCGTTTTTGTAGTTTCAACCATACGGTGGATGGATGAAATCCGATAAACCACCAATAGGATGGTTGAAACCCTATGAATAATGGGATGTTTACCACCTATCAACTCGTGCAGGATTTCGCAACCATCCACAGTATGATTGGGATGGTGATCTCCAATGATTGTATGTGTTTTTTTTTTTTTCCGGTGGGGTTGACACTACCCTCCGTTACGTGTACAGTCCATGGATACAGACATCTGACAGGTATTTGCAGACATATATTTATGTGTGATGTTCATTTTCCGGATGTTCGATGTACAAAAAACCTTACAAAAAACTCTTTCCCTGAGACCTACAGGCTAATATCCATGCGCCAATGTCGTTCATGTTGCTGGTTTATTTAGTATTCAATGCTTGACATTTCCTAATTTATGTAGACTTTCTCGACCATGATGTGCTTGTGCATGTGTTTGACCTTGCAGGAAGCGACGATCCCTTGCTTTTGGTACCGTTGTTTTTTGTTTTTTCTGCCTGCAAGAAGGGCCCCCGGGACGATAGGCAAGTCGGGGTAGATCTAGGCTGGGATACAACCGGTCAACCTGTTTAATTACAAGGGGTCCTTCTGATGGGTAAGAATCATTGAAATTTGTTTGGTGAAGTTGCCATGTTCTTGACAGGTTGAAGTGTCGGGCTGGGAAAAAACCAGACCGAAGCTCTTGATGAGGAGAGAAGCACTCGGACTGCATGAGTTGGCCGGGTTTGAGGTGCAGTTGGGGTGATAAACCATGATAAACGTGGCAATTCCTCCACAAGTTGAGATATAACATGATATAACCACATGGGCTCGTATAACTATCCTATAACTGTGGTGAAATATGTTCTTATAAATGGAACTGCACCCCATAGGTGTTGAGAGGTTGTGTGAAATTTACTTGGGAAGGTCGAGTCTAAACACCACCCTTTAGCCCTGCTTCTGGTTCGCACCCAATGCAATAACCGCATTTCTACATGGGATAAGCGTGGAGAACTGGATACTGCAAACCTCAATTACTTTTTTATGATAATTATATAGATGGCATTATTACTAGTTGGGATAATGATAGTATGATAGTATATGATTTTTGATAATATCACTATCATATTTGATACTGTAGGAACTGTAGTATCATATAAGCCGCTAATATCATCCACATTTATCCACTTACTCAATGGCTCCCGCACATCATGTGACCTTGAGGTGCTTCCGCCCTCCAAAACCTCCAAGTTGCGATCCTCAGCGTTGCGAAGGCAGCGATGTCGTGGTGGTTTCAAACTTTTTCCCAATATTACTCATTCATCCCAATACTGCCCAATACCTGAGATGATGATGATGATGATGATGATGATGATAATGATGATCGACGTCGTCGTCATCATCAAAAAGCTGGCATCTCTTGTGTTTTTGACGGGCTGAAGCTGAGACCTAACACTGTATGTGTATAGAAACATCGATAGGTGGGGATGGTCCTTCATGCCCTTCCACCCAATGAATAGGAATAGGAATTTATAGGCCCTTGATGTTTGGATTCCCATGGCATGAGATGCATACCCCGTACCCCATACCTATATCCTAGATAGGTTGGTCTGGAAATAGGGAACATTTACAAAACTGGGTCATTGTTTGGGCTAAATGTTAACGAATATTCCACACATGGAAAATTAGGGCTATTATATCTAATCATGATGATTAGTTCTGGTTTGGTTGTCAAACCACTGACTTTCAAACGTGTTGTCCAAAAATTTAAGATAAACCCACATCCCGGTATCAGAGGAACCCAAGAATTAGGGCTGCTGATGCTTTGGGCAAAACAGGATTTGAAAGGCTCATTTTTTCGGCTAACCAGCAGCAACCTGCAACAACCACAATCTAAAGGGCTTCTTACCATCATTTACCATCTATTGAGGGGGCTCTCTATCTCCAATGGTTGGTTTTCTAGCGCAGGTAAAGCTTCCATTGGGCGGTAGGTCATCCCATTTCCACCATCCCGCATGGTCGGTGCAGGGAAGGATTCATCCATATGAATCCTAAGAACTTCCGAAAAAAAACAAATATGAACTGTTAACTATTGCCTGGAGATTCAAAATCCTGGAAAAATCCCTGACTTCTCTTTGTGTTTACCTGCTGACTCTCTGAAAACGATGGACTTTGACTTTGACGTCAAACACTTGAAACTCCTAAAGCTCACTGTGTTTGGAAAGGCAATTGGATGTCCAGGGGTTGAGCAAAGTGAAAGCTGCCACCGAAAACATTGGAATTACCCGCGCAAAATCCCGCAAATTTCCACAAAACTCGCGCAAATATCCGCAACTCCCAAAATGACGGAGAGCTAACATTTTCAGATTCTCAGGGTTGGGGATGGTCCCACTTGGCAGTGTCGCACTGTCAAATGACATGAAACACTTGAAACTCCTGAAATCACTGGAAAGCGGAAACTCCAAAAAATTCTTCGAGGAGAATGAATCTCCAGGTGCCATTAAAAAAACCCACAGAAATCCATGGAACCCAATACTGTTGAAAGGTCCACATCTTTGACTTTGCTCACTGGACTTCCAAGCCCTTCAACCTTGGACTCGGGCGATGTTTTCTTCAAGGAACACCTTGGTACTGGCCACACGCGCCGGCACCAGGCCGGGCCGGGCCAATGAAGTGAAGCCGGGTAGGATGGTTGTTGATATCATATATAACAATTATACATATATACATACGTAATTATGAATATTGTATACATATGTATCATATATATATATATATGTATACATAGTACCAGTACCATATTATATGTATATAGCATTACTTGTAGTCAATATTTTAATAGTCATAACCAGAAACATGTATATATATATAATATATATATATGAATATATATATATATCTAATAATATATATATATGATGATATATGTATATATGATAATATATATATATGATAATATATATGTATATGATAATGTATATATATATATATGATATATATATATATATATGATAAAATATGTATATATATATGATAATATATCAATACACATATATATATATATATATGATGATATATGTATATATGATAATATATATATATATATATATATATGATAATATATATATATATATATGATAATATATATATATGATAATATATATGTATATGATAATGTATATATATATATATGATATATATATATATATATGATAAAATATGTATATAT
>Ga0126342_10009616_pt1 | contig 17327 bp, 16 predicted proteins | sample Cyp1metagenome_FD_92528 | JGI IMG/M metagenome (GOLD analysis project Ga0126342, IMG submission 92528) | Coral microbial communities from Lord Howe Island, Old Settlement Bay, Australia - Cyphastrea 1 metagenome | ecosystem: Host-associated > Invertebrates > Cnidaria > Coral ... | reverse complement strand
TAACAGCAATTTCGCCGTTTTTTTCATGTTTTTCGTTATTTTTTGAACTGCGTTGGTCCGCTATACATGGCTATCAAATTCTTCGCGTTTTTTTTTCCGACAATCAGTACTTTCGGATGTTTTGGCAGTTACGAGCGGCTGCCCAACGATGCGGTGCGGGCGGTTGCCGTCGCGAAGCGATGTGAATAATTTTGGGGATTGAAGCACACATTTTGGGGGTTTGAAGCACAAAAATATGGGGTTGAAAGACCCCGTTTCTGGAGTTGAAACGGTTTTGTTGCTTGAAGCCACCAGGTCAAGAAGGTCTCGCCGCGGATTTTTTTGCACTTCGCGCCATGCCTTGCCGAGTTCACCAAGGATGAGGAGAGGCTTAAGGGCGGGTGCAACTGTCACACAAGATCTGTGACACATGTGTCTTGTTGTAAGCAAAACATGGAAGTCGGAGCATTGGACCAGGACAAGCTCTTCATCTCAGACGCATTGGACCAGGTGATCAACGCACAGGCATGGATTCCTCAGCAGATTTCACTGGAGATCCTTGGAGCACCATGCTATGCCTCGGGTGCCGCTATCGACTGTTGCAGGTAGCAAATTTGCGGTCCTGTGGGGAAGTTCATCGCTTGCAAATGCTGGAGTGCTTGAGGCTTGCAATGGCCTGGACTAGAGCATATAACTTATAGATTTCAATAGCGGTGAGAAACTCGATGAAGCTCAAAAAGGAGCACATTCAGTAGGAAGATGTAGGAAGCTCATCTCTCAAACCTATTTTTGGGGTTCCAAGGGAAACTTTTAGGGTATCTCCGGTATCTCCCTGCCTCACATGGCCGTTGCCCAGGGCTCTACTCACCAGACGTACGGGTGACTTGAAGCTTGGCAGCTGATCATCTTGGGGTCCCGGGGGACCATGGGGATAGCCCCACAGACAGCGGAATCCTGGGGATCTTCCGTTTTGCAGACAGATTTGTGGTTTCCTCAATGGGCTAGGCCTAAACTCCAGAAAGTTATAAGAAATATATATGGCCTAAATCAAGTCTTGATTTTCAGTAAACATCTTTGGACAAACCCAGAATTAACCACATACTTGGTGCTTCATTCCAGTGGGTTATAACCCCAGTGCCCCAGTGAGGTGGGTAGGATGTGATTCCTGGGATGCACCAAGTGAACCAGCCATGATTTCAGGACGCTCTTCAAGCGTCTGAGCAGAACAGGGAGCCTGGCCTATATGGCGAGCCGCAAGCTGTGCGTGACCTACAAAGGGTGGACTCAGTGCCTTGGTGCCAGTTCTGGTGCGTGTTGTTATATGGTAATATAACCAACCTATGTGGGGATGTAGGATGATATAGATTGATAATGATTGAATATGATAATATACATATGTATATATATATATATACATAAATATATATATATATATAACTACATACATAATTATATTATATCATCCACAAGAAATGGGAATATGTTATGGGATATACTAGGATACATCACCAACAATATGAGATTTGGGTTTGTCTGAAGATGGGGTGCAGCCCCAAAATTGTGCTCTTAATGGGGAAAATGAGGTGCCCGATTTTCTGAGCAACGCAAGTGTCACTGAAGGAGAGACCCTGATGATTCTCAGAGGTCGAAAGTTGCAGAACACCGTGTGGAGTTGATTGGATGTTCCGACTCGTGTTCCTCTGCTGTTGGGAAATAGCATAAGAGAATCTACCCTCTGGTAAACTAAGAGTTTGCTATTGTATCCATGGCCATAGAAATAATTTATTTACCCCTTTAAAATTGTGATGTTCCATCGTTGCAGAGGGTAAAGTTCCATGGGATTTTTGATGGGAAGCGGACGACAGCCCAGGTTGCACTATGCAGCCGCGCGCAGCGACAAAGAAGCCGTCACCCGGCTTCTGGGCATCTGCGAACAAGTGGAGGCGCAGACCAGGCCGGAGCCGAGGACGTTGGACAATAACCTCCAAAGAAAGATGGAAGTTGGACAATCACCATTAAAATCATAGGGAAATCATCGAACTACATCATGGCCGCCGTAGCTCTGTTGAATGACCAGAGGGCAGGTTGGTTTTAACCATCAAAGATGTGGTGACATATTTATATCATATATATATATTATATTTTGTAATGAATAAATGATGTTGGTCAATGGTTAGTAAAAAAAGGAAGAAAACACCTACCAAAACCGTGATAGATATGTGTTCTATTTTTTGGGGGAGTTACTGTACTCGGCTGGACATCCTGAATTATGATAATTATGGATGATATGACCAACATTAAACTTCCATAACGGAAAGATGTTTCGGGATACAATGGGATATACCACCAAGAATTGATGATTTGGATGTGTCTAAACATTGGTTTTTTTTAACCTCCAACTGGCAGTGTCAACGAGAAATTCATTGCGATGAAACAACAAATTTCCCCAAAACTTGCAAAGGCCAGAAATTTTGGTCATAATGAATGATCACAAAGGCCACAAAGCAACATAATTTTGATCTGTTTGAGATACGCCCAGGTTATGGTTCAACACCCCCAAAATTCGGATGGGATGGATGGGCAAAGATCTAGAAATTACCAATTGTTGAGTGTCCTTTTGGTCCCCCATTCTTGGGAAATGCCGGAAAAAACCTATAAGAGTACGGGTTTAAGTGTGGGTATCGTGAGCTGCTTCAATTTGACCACTCAAAACTTCACCCATATCGAGTCAGCGTGTATTTTTCCCAGACGGACATGTTCAGAGGCGCTTTGAAGGATTTGTTTATCCAATATGATCAATATGTGTTCCCTTATCTCCTGAGTGGATTGCATGTAAGACTGAATAGAGAACCGAGCAGAATCAGAGACTCCCGTGCTTTGCGATATCCTTTGGTACTTTGTTACATATTTATGGAAAAGGGCCCCTTTAGTTTGATGATTTGCCTACTAAAAAGGATGGTTTTCCACAGCAAACTGGTGAATCACCAGGGGTACCAGATTTCAATGGCCTTCTGTTCCATCATGGGCCAGGCAGGCAGACAAAGACCTGTTCCTGGGGTCCAGAAGCTTGGCGCACTATAAGATGTTCATAAATTTTCTGCAATTGCAAATATCTCCAAGCGGATTCTCGTTCCCCTTCTATGTGTTGCATTTTGGGGTGACAAACAGTACAGCCGGGCCGGTCCATGGGGTTGCAGCATGTTGCAGCCTCGCTTCCCTGCACTGCGGCCAAAATAGCACTTCCACCATTTAGAGGGGTCTCTTCGTGGATCTCCAACGAGGGGGAGATACCTTTAGGCTTCCCTGCCGAGAATTTTGATCATCCTCCTCCTCCTCCTCCTCCTCCTCCTCCTCGTCGTCGTCGTCGTGGTCGTCGTCGTCGTCATCGTCCTCGTCATCGTCATCGTCATCGTCGTCATCATCATCATCATCATCATCATCATCATCCTTAAGAGAAGATGACTTGATTCCTTGCCTCCATTTTGTTGGTCCCTGAGGCTTGACTCCGCTGCATCTGTGGGCTGCCTTTTCCTTCACAGAAGAGATTGCACGGCTGCTGGTCTTGAACAAAGCTCAGGTCGACCGCCGCGCGAGTGTCTTGGCAGCGCTTGTTGGGCCCCAAAGATGAATGGTTGATGGTTGTTTGTTGGGCATTTAGCACATTTTAGCACCACTTACAGTAAATCATTCAAGTCCCACAGAAACGGAGAGTATCTAAAATCGGGATTCCATCCATAACCCTCCCAGAAAAGCCAGCCATGCCCATGGGTCCCAGGTGAGGGCTTGACTCCGTTGATGATGGCGTGTCGAACGGGCAACATCAACGCCTGCCGGACGCTCTTGGAGATGGCCCCTTGGATCCCCGAAGGGTCTGGAATTTGCGGGTAAAACACAGCAAATTTATCCAAAATTCCTGCGGTTATCATCATTTCCCATGAAAGACTGTGAAGACCTGCCATACTTTGGATGAATTTCACGTGTTTTCGATATTGAACCCCATGAAACTGGCCCTTCATTTCACATGTTTATCATAATTTTCTACGTGAAAATCGACATCACTTGGGGTATCAGCCCAATTTTCCACAAACCCGTAAATGAAACCCACATGATGTGTGGGCGTCAGCTTAATTTAAAGGATGATCCCATCTGTATATTGATATACATATATATATAATATATATATATTGATACGAAGGATTATTAAGGTCATGACATGTCTCAGTTGCCGCACCCGGTGATCTCGTGATTTGCTCAGGACGCAGATCCCAACGCAGAGGATTGCATGGGTTGCCGGCCTTTGACCTTCGCCTTGGCCAACGATGCAGAACAACTGGTGCGGATGGGGCTGGGGTCTTGGTGCTGGGTGCCTTAGAGCTGGTTTGGTTTAACGGACAACTTCTTTTTGGATCTTTTTGGAAGAATTGAACTTGAGCAACCAACTTGAAACAGGCTATAAATCCGTCCGCATCAACCATCCTGGATTTAAATGTTCACTAGTTTGACCATTTGAAAATCTTTGTTTGTCTTGAGTCAACCACCAGAATATCCCACCTGGGCTTGTTTGAAAATAGCCTACCTGCAAAAAATGTTCATAAACAATCATGTTCCCCATGGAAATTGCCCTTGGAGGAGCAGTAACAGCACCATCTTTGGGTTCCAGGTGTCTCCCTTGTTGAACGCCCGCGCGGACGTGTCCTACCGGTGGGCTGGGCTCAGTGCGTTGCACTTCTTGGGCCTCACCAGCTCTGCGAATTCCTTGGAGCGGCTGTTGGGTGAAGGCCGGGGGGCTGTTGGGTGAAGGTCATAAGGGGTTACTGGCCAACAAGATCCACCATGTGGGATGGTGTTATTGGTATATCAAGGGATCAACTAAGATGGTCACAATTTTGGGGTGAGACATGGAAAAATGCCCTGTTAGTTGGTTGTTGCATGAGGATTCTTGATCATGAAATATAGGATTTAACCGCTAAAAATGGTGAATATGGGGGATACAGTTGACAACTATTGGTGTTAACTGGGTCTACCTTGCTGAAAGCCACTTCAAACTTTGGTAAATGAAACACCATAAATGTAATTAGATCCATATAAACAAGCTCAAAATGTCATCTGGGGATAATTGATAATTGATGGCTTGTGGTAGTTTTTCATACTAAACCAAAATCGTTGATGAATGATGCCAATGAAAACTATCCTCCATGATCAACCATAGTGGGGATATATCCAGTTTCTTGAACATGTTGGGGATGGTTTAATTATTGGGAATTGTTTATTGCCCCTTGTTTTATGATTATAGGGGATACTACCCCTTTTCTATTGTGGATTCTTTCATACTCCCAGAACGGGATTCCTCCCGTTAACCAACCATCATCCAGGCCTTGACATTAACACGGTGTGTCACATGCAGCGTTGGAGTCGCGCGGGGCCCTACCTGCTCTTCGCCCAGCTGCGCAGCACCACGCTGCGGCGCCTCTTTTCGCTGGGCCAGGGCTCTACGCCTGTGCTGGCGGCCGCGGCCTTGGGCAACGCCAAGGCGCCAGGGCGGTGCGGAAAACGGTGAAATCATAATCCATTAATAATGATTAGTAGCTTCATTCATACTGGTAAATGTAGCCATTATATAAAATACGAGTAACAATAACACTACGTACTAATGATAATACAAAATAATACAAATAGCAGCAAGAATAGTAATCGTAATAGTAATGACAACAAAAGGAATAATCATATGAAAAGTACTAATGTTAATACTATGGAAAAAAAAAACAAATGTTGATAATGGTTAATATATTTGAATATATGTTAATAAATATCCATCACAAATGGCCAATACTTATATATCAGTTATTAATGGACATATTAGCCACTATTAACCAGTATTAACAGGTGGGATTGAGCGAAAAATATGATTAATGTATGATTAATAATGGTAAATATCCATTGATACTGCAATGCTGAACAATAGCGGTTAATAGTTCGAAAATTGATAATCCCATCCTAATGTCATTTGAAATGCCCCCTGTATAAATGGTCCCCTATTGGTGGTTTCCTATCTCCTACTTTCTACCATGCTTTCTGGCGGTGTGTTTACTATTAGGGGGTGGGATTAAGTGGGATAGAATAGGATACAAGGGATATGTCCAATGGTTATAGTTATAGTGATTGCGATTTTTTTTGCATGACCAAGAGTGGAACATGGTGAGATAACATGGTATAGAAACCCTTGTAAGAGACAAAAGTTTGTGTTTTTGGGTGTAGACTGAACAATTTCAAGTAGGGTAAGTGTAGAACAAGTATGAATATGTGTAGAATTAGTCGGGTTTAGGAGGACTAGCAACTGGCATCAGCATTGCTGTTACAAACGGTTTGGATCTATTGGCCAATCAAAGTGGTCAAATACTGGGTAGGTTGAGAAGTGGTACCTCGCAAGTATGTTGTTTTCTGACTTCAATAGAGTCCCTTTATTGGTGTGCCCAGATTCGGCCCATCGCTATCCATCGCTGACAGGTGGTGGAGACTCTGTCGCGTGCCGGAGCTGACATGACGGCGAGGAATGCGGCAGGCCTCGACATCAATGAGATTTGTCGCATCAGCTACTTGCGACGATCTGCCACTGCCATGGGGACATGGGGATGGTTACCAATGGTTAACATAGCACCCATAATGACCTGGGGATGGTAAACAGTGACCTCACTTGTTCCGTTGAGCAATGACCAGTTGACCCTGGGTGATTGGATAGATTGGATAGGATGTTATTAGATCTTATGTGATAAACCATGATTTTTTTCTACCCCTTTTGTCTTGTTAAATCTACCATGATTCTCATGTGGTCCATGTGGGACTCCCGTTACCCACTGTTACCCACACCCACTGAGGCTGCATCCCGGAGTCGGTTTTTTCAGAGTACCAGACGAAGGATCCCGACGCGTCACATTCACGTGCTCCACATGCTCCGTTCCTTGAATGAGGCCAGGTTCCCGTGAGAGATTGATATGGAGGTTTCCATAAATGGGGGATCCCCAAAATGGAAAATTTTTATAGTTTATAGTGGAAAATCCTCTTAAAATTGATGATTGAGGGGTACCCCCCTATTTTAGGAAACCTTCATATACAGGCTATATATGTTTCAGGCTGCAGGTCCCCCTCCTTTCCCCATGGTCATGATACCCCCGCTCCCTCCTGTGGTATGGGGGGTGTGACGGTGTCATGGTTCCCCCCGCCTGTGGAGTGGGTGGGTGGGGAGGAGGTTGAATAGGAAGTATATACAAGGAATAAACAATGGATGAACAACATAATAACCTAGTGCCAGATGAGTAGTAACTGGGTGGCTTATACATATTCATAGATATAGATAGACAGACTAGAGGTAGTTTGTATGTATTATTTATGGAATATGCATGAAATATACAAGTTATTTGTATATATATATACACACAATTGTCGTACGACACATGAGATACATGAGGTGTATATACATATGGCTTTCAAATGCTGCAATTAGGGTGCAAGTCGAAGGTTGTGGCTCTGAAATGCTGCAAATAGCATGCAAATGGTAGATTTTAGGGGGGAAGGGGGATACCATACCATTGGAAGGGCCACCGAAGCGGGAACCGGGAACATGTATGGGTGTATGAAAACACTGATATTTCACTACAATACATATACCTTATAATATGTATATATATATATGTTAAAGACATAGATTTCCTTGGGTATATGTCGATCAATCCATTGTCTTCCAGCTGCTTCGATGATCTGATGACCTGCCCATGCCTCAGATCAGCCATGACTTCAGGTGCTTGTCACTATGCTGCTATGCCACTGATGCCTCGCTAATTGAAAATCTCAGGACCAGAGATTACCAGAGTTTGGTGCTGGTGCTTGCACCCGGTCACCACGGTGCCGTCAAAAAATAAATGTAGATGAAAAGTGTGGAGGGTTAGGAAAATGTGCTATATATGGATCTGGGCAATTTGTGGTTTCCAAGTACTCTGGCCGCGTGTTGGAAACAGGGATTTGATGTCAAATCTAAGAAATCGTCACATCTTAGTACTGGTCCCCAAGCGTCACGACCCCGTTCAAGAAGGACTCCCAAGATAGCGCATGGCAAATGTTGGTTCCAGCCACAACAGACGCAAAATGTTCGCCACATCAGACGGCCCAAATGGTGGATTTCCAGAGAGATCAGAGAGAGAGAGAGAGTGAGTCAGACACAAAGAAAAGAAGAAATGGAACGCATGTTATAGCTGGAAAGCATGTTTTGCAAATGCAGTCGTCAAAAGTATGTTTTTTTTCGATGAGGCACCGACTGTTTGCACGTGAACTCTGAGGGAGATGCTAAAGGCGTTTCCTGATTCACGTAGTAGCTAAGCCTCACGAGCAATGCGTTTCTCTCCTATGGGAGATACCCGGGAGATACTCGGGAGTTTGTTGCTTTTGAAACTGATAAGAATTGCAGAAGTTCGCAATCGCATGAAGGAATATGGATTGGATCTTTGCACTTTTTAGCTGCCAGTCACGCAGTCCCAAGGGCACCTGCAAATCGTTTCTCAAGATTGGTGTGGGTTGCTATCACGCATTTGAATGCACTGTATGTTTTTTTTTCTGTTAAACTAACAAGGACAGTCACGCACTAAAGCTACGCCACAGTCACGTTGGCGGGTGAAGAAGGAAATAGAAGATAGGAGAGGCAAAGCGCACTCCATGACCTTCTTGCTTAGCCTCCGCACTTTTCCCTCAAGGGGAGAATGACAGACAGCTTCGTGCTGGCAATAAAAGTGCCTGCATGGTTTGATTGCGGACATGTCCTGCAAACATCTTCCAGGAAAGGTGACCAAATCATTTTCGCCAAGCCGTCCATTTCAAAGGATGGTGATGAAGCAATAACTTAATTCGTTCGGCAAGTCATACTTCCCCCCCTGTGCAGCCAAGCACCCTAGATGTTGATATGTAATATGTGTATATATATAGATCCTTTTCAACCGTCCAAATGGTTTATATATTGGAAGCATAGTTGGTCCGCTCCAAGTCTTTGTAAATTTACAATAATTTAATCTTCACGTGTTGAATGGCTGGCGAAGTGCAGTTTGTTCCTGCAACCACTGGCTCAGAGCAGTACCGTCGAGAATCAGTTTGTGAATCAAGAAGCTGGAGTCACTTGTTCAAACTTTTCTTCAACTTTCCTGAGGCCTGACCTTCTAGTACAAGGCTTTGTAGACACGGCTCCAAGTGAGACAACAACCAGTCTTTTTGCTCCCGATCACCAGGAGGTTCTTGGACCAGCAATGCTGAACATGTTTTCTGTTTCCAAAAAGTCAACGATGTTTCCAAGTGGAAAACCGGACTTTCCATGACTTTCCCTATGTGTCATTTTGTTATTGGCTCTTCATGGCTTCACTTCCCTCGTTCATCCAACCCCTTTGGAAGTTGGGACAGCGACAGCACCAGAAACGGGTCAGAATTTTCATCGCCCGAACCGCCGATGGCGCGAACCCATCGTCCATGCTGATCCATGCAACGTGCGCCCGGGGGGATCGTCGTGGCTGGCTGTTCGACACCATGGGATCACCATGACTGGGCCCCAAATGAGATCCAATACCAAACTTTACTAAAGCATGGTTTCTAGATGCTTCTGGTGTGTTTTTCATAAACAAGAACTGTTACACCCTGCTATACGAACAATTACGAACATCCCTCGCAGTTTGGTTTCGTAGGTTGGAAGGTTGGTGATGGAATGCCCGCTTTGCCCGCTCCGCCCAGGGTTGCAGCGCCCAGTTTGCCGCGCAGGCCAAACCCTCGACTTGTCAACTGGTTTGGGGGGAAACGCCTAGGAAATTTTGGGGATGTCATGAGGGATTAAAGCAACAAAAACGGTGAGAAGATCTGGTTTTAATCATCAAAAATGGAGTTGTTACAAATGAATAGCGACATTCCTGGCAAACTCTGTGGATATGTGTGGATGGTTCAAGTTTGGGTAGAAACTAAGCTAGTTGTTTCATGTTGTTTCAAGGCTTCAGTTTTGCTCCGCACCCGCCACCTGGTGGTTTCAAACATCCTGCGTCTTGGGATGAGTTGAAACCAGCAATTTATATCAGTTGATTCAGTTGATTCATAAATCCACAGCATATGTTAGTTGTATTATGTTGTATTCAATTGTATTCATATAATATGATACGATATGTCTATGTGTGTATAGTATTTATATGAGTCCTTTAAGTTTTTCATGAGTGTATCTTTGCTCGTAGCTTCTTGGGGTCAAATAGTTCATGTGGTGGGAGCGTCTAGCCTTTGCTCCTTTTGCCATTCAGAGCCTCTTCTGTCCTTCGCGCAGCAGCGACACCATTCTCTTGCTGCTTTTGGGCTGGGCATTCGGCTGTGTCACTGGAGCCTTCTTCACGGCCATTTGCTTGAGCCCTCAGCTCAGGCGCTGCATTCTGAGGGTGATCTACTTTTCCTTGCAGGAGACCGTGGTTGATCCCCCAAAGAGTGATAGGTTAGAAAGGTATCGCAAGTGATTTTGTATGCCCACACTTGCTCGGGTTCTTGAACTTGTGACAAGTGTTCTTGAGGGTCTGGTTGGTGTGACTGTTGAGACTCATTCCGAGCAAGGGAACCATCATATCCTTGTTCGGGTTGACCCTAGTTCAACGCCTGCGGACGAAGCTTCGCCGGGCACTGAAATCGGGACTGACACATTGAGTTTTTCTCTGATTCCTGCATCCAGCTCCGCTTCGGGCTACACTGCTGCTGCAAACTGGTGGGAATCCGTCACTCCAGTACTTCCAGGGCCCCAAGTTTTGGCACTGGCTTCTCAGCTTCGTGAAGGCGGAGGACTTTCTGGCATTGAACGCATCAAGCTTGCCTACGGCCGTGGTCGACAGGCAGCTCAGATCTACCGTGGTGAGGTCTTCAATTTTTCAGGCTCTCGCTGTACCCTTCGGAATCGCTGCTACGTTGTGCTGCGTGCTCGGCATCATCAAGTTCCATTTTTCACTTGGACCTTGGGGACCCATCAGACTGCCGTGCGCCCTCCACCAGGAGATTTTGATCATCAAGCTATTTCCCACGGGTTTGCTAGCCAAGCCGAGGCTCGTGCCTTCTGCTTGGGTGCAGGCCTCAGAGATCTCCCAGAAACTTTGCCATGACCTTGCCCGAGGGCACGGTCACTGCGGAGGAGTCTACCAGCCCTTCGCATCTTTTCTTCCAGCATAGTTCAGAGATATGTCACTGCTTGGTTGTGAGAAAAGTGGACAGCGGTGCAGTTTTGTGCATACCTCGAAGTGGCATCGCAGCAGAGTATGCTGGGGTCATCGGGCCTTTCTCCGAGCTGACAGTTCGAGCTGCCACTCCTGCGGGTGGTTTGTCCCGTCGAAACTTGGACATCGTGCTGTTCGACTTGGATGCAGCTGGTTTCGATGGCGTGATCAGCGCTTTGCCTCCCGGAACCGATGCTGCAGCCTGCAAGGATTTTGGCCGCTATCGAGGTCAACCAGATTGGCCTCACATTCCTTCTCTTCTCGAGCTGTATCGGCAGTTTGTGAGCTCAGGCGATGCTCGTTTGGAGCCCTACTTCACTGCAGAGGAGGCCGAGGTTCCTGGCCTAGATGGAGCAGACGTAGCAGGTCGTCCAGGCGCAGCCAATGGCGTGGACCCAATGCAGGATATGCTGCACCAGCTGCTCACTCAGAGTTCAGCCACCCAGGACCTAGTCACTGGCATGCAAGGGCAGTTTGCTCAGCTAGGAAACCGCTTGTCTGTGTTGGAAAAGAAGCAACCTGGAGCTGCCGGCCTCGGTGGATGGAGGGACAGCCCCCAGCTTTTCAGCGGTGCTCCTCAAGGACTCACCGAAGACAAGAAGGAGACCTTGCGACAGCTGGCCGCTCGAGGACCAGCCAAACTAGGGGATCTGGGTGGCACGGGCCGTGCTCCTCTCCCTGTGGGCACCGACCCTCTTGGTGGCACTATCGAGGAAGAAGATCCGGAAGATCTAGACGGTCAGCCTTTGTCAGCCGACCCTGCAGCGAGCACTCTGGAGAAGTTGTTGGCTTCGCAACAACGGCTATTGAGTCACTTGGTGCAAGCGCAGGCGCGCCAGAACGATCCATTAGCTCTGTTGAGTGCACCGTCAGCCGACGATGCAGACCAGCCCAAGGGTTCTGGAGTGAAGGGGATTGCAGCCAGACAGATGTTGCAGGATTCCTTCAGGCGACACCCTCAGCGTGTGGTGGCGCTGATCTACGATCGTCTGGCGACTGCCCGCCGGAAGGCATCAAGCTCGGAGCTCGAGCCAAGAGACCTATGGTATCATTTCCAAGAATCTGTGCCCCTGGGATCTCACAAAACTCTGACTCATGTTGCCTTCATATCGGCCAGCATGTTCGAGGCGATCCAAAGGAACCAGACAGAGCGGCTGCAGATGTTGTGCCTCTTGTTGGCCGTCTTTGTGGAACAGGCGGCGTTCGACGGAGGCAGCCTCAGGTTAGCTCATTTGTTGACTGGACTGGAGGACCCTCCCTTTGCTCAGACGGAGCTACACAAGGCAGCTCGGTCCGACCTAGCTCATGGAGCGCTAGCCGATCCAAAGTGGGTCACCACCCAGCTGCAGTTCCTGAAGGACGTGGACAGCATCCAGGAGAGGTCCGGGAAGTACGGTCGATCAGCAGTTCCGCGTCCCAGCGAGGCTGCAGACGGCACCACCGCCACTCCAAAGCCAAAGGCAAAGTGGAAGCCCAAGGCAAAGAAGCCTCAAGAAGTTGGGCCCGAGGAAGGATGACTCCTTCTTCAAAATTTTGTTTCCCTGAGGGTCACAGTGAAGGCTGTGACCACGCTGCTGCGATGGACCCTGGCTTGCCTGAGTTTATTTCTTCAGCTTCTCTCGGAAATGATTTGTTCAGAAGTTTTTATTCTTCTTTTACTCCGCTTGGCAATTTTTGCAAGCAAGCTCTTTTTCTGCATATGATGACGAGCACCCAGTGTTCTTCAAAGCAGCTGTGGCCATGCCCAGTTCCTCCGAGCTTAGCTCGCCCCAGAGGACCCTTGAGAAGTAGGCGCCGAAGTAGATATCAGTTGCGAGTTCATGTCAGGGAGCACCTTCGTTTGTTTGTAGCTTCTTGCAACTGGCTCGTTTGTGGTAAACCCAAGAAACTGACCACTTCATGGCCGCCTCATTCTTCATCCCAAAGTCGTATGTTGAATGACTTGGAAGGTTCCATTAGGCTGTTTTACCGCCTGGCTTCAGGGTACAGTAGCGGTTTAGACAGAGCTTTGGGGAAGTATAATAACCTCCATGACTCTTTGTTTCATCTTGCAGAAGCTACTGAACACCTTCGGCATGAGCTCGATAGCTACAGCCGCGCCTCACGGCCGTGTTCAGCAGATGCAGCCACTGTTGATGCATCGGACGAGTCTGTGGCCTCTCACAGTGGTTCGCCTGAGGCAGTTTTGGACCAGCCTCCAGTTTTGCTTCGTTCGCAGCACGACAGCACAGCTTTGAGCCTCGATCCGGATCGAATACAGTTTAAGAGTGTTCCCAGTTTTAAAGCCGAGAGTTTCATTTGTGACCCCTTGTTGAAAGCTGGTTTCATGAATCCTGTTCATTTGCGTACCCCTCAACAACATTGGCCCTCAACAAAAAGAGCTCGTGTGATGTGCGATCGTGAGAACTTGCTGAAGCTCTTCAAGAAGTGGGATGCCCATCATTGCCTAGCCTTGATCCCGGCTGCTAACTCTGAACTCCGCTACAGATGTGGGTTATTTGCAGTTTACAAAAGTCAGGAAAAAGATAGGCAAATTCTGAATCCTATTCCTGAGAACGGCAGAAGTATGGTGATGAACGCTTCTACTTTAACACTTGCTCATGGTAGTCTTCTCACTGGTGTTTATCTTGCTTACGACGAGGACCTTGTTATAGGTGCTGATGACCTGGAAGATTTCTATCACAACTTTGTTGTTTCGCCTTTACATGCACAGCGCAATCACATTCATGGTGTTTTTCCTGGTGACATTTTCGAAGGGTGGCATGCATGGGATCCCAAACTCAAAGGCAAGGAAGTTGTTGGCTGTTTTCGCACTTTGGCGATGGGCACCTCTTTCGCAGTAGAAGTGGCTCAACATGCCCATAGCAATCTTTTGCGACGAGCCGGCGTCCTTTCACCTGATTTGCAAGTGGCGTACAGGAAGCCTTTGCCGCGTGGACCCACTTTGCTGCTCCTCTGTATTGATGATTTGGGTATCCTCCAAAAGATTCCTCGTGGTATGCCCCCTGATTCAAAAGAATGTTATCGTGGTGATTTGTTGCTTTTAGAAAAAGCAGGAGCAGCATACGAGCGAGCTGGTCTGAGGACCTCCAGCAAGAAGGCAGTTCGCAATCAGAGCTGCGCTACAGTGCTGGGTGGGGAGATCGATGGGCGTCGCGGCACTTTGAACGCCCCGAGACTCCGGATTTTGGCACTTAGCAAACTTACTCTCAAGCTGGTGACCTTGGGTTGGGCGACCAAACATTTGTTGGAAACTATCATTGGTTCCTGGATTTTTGTGTTGCTTTTTCGGCGGCCATTACTCTCTCTTTTCAATGACGTTTTTCATGAGGGTGAGTGTTGCAAGAATCGACATGAAGTTTTCCAACTTTCAACTGGTGCCAAACAAGAACTTTTGCTGGTATCACTTTGGTCCCCTTTTGCTGGTACCAACTTGCGAGCGGTTCCATTGGATCGCATCTATTGCTCCGATGCCTCGTTAGCTGGCGGCGGCGTTTGTGTGGCTCCATTCACTGAACGAGGCACATTGGAACTTAGCAGGGTTGCGGAACAGAAAGGATTCTACACTAGAGTAGACTCTTCTACTTTGGGTCAGTACACTGCTCGGCTAGAAGGTGGTATTGTTGATGATGATGAGAATAAATGTTTGGGTCCCCCTCGCAGCATGCAAGAAGGTTTCCTCTGGGATTTTTGTGAAGTATTTCGTGGAACTGGCAATCTCAGCAACTCCCACAAAGCTGTTGGTCTGTCAGTTCACCCAGGGTTCGAGATAGCAGATGGGCCTCAAGGAGACGTGTTGGAGCCTTCCACTGCTCTTGCAATAGTGGGTTTGATTGCCAGGCGTGTTGTCCGTGTTTGGCACATTGCTCCTGTGTGCACCACTTTCGGAACCTTGCGCAGGCCACGTTTGCGATCCAAACTGATCCCTTTTGGTTTTGATCCAGACCAAGATGATACTCACTTGGGAAACAAATTTGCTATGCGGGGTGGTTTCATTTTATTCCTTTGCCTTTATTACGACCTTCTGGTTTCTGGTGAACAACCCGGTGGCTCAGTGATGTTTCGACTTGACATTTTTGTGCGCCTTCAACAAGCTGGTTTCTTTTCTATTCGGTTTCCGTTTTGCAATTGGGGTACACCGTTTCAAAAGATGAGCTGGTGGCTTGCCAACAACCCTTTGTTGAAAGAGTTATCAGATCAGTGTCATTGCGGTGCAGCAGGGGCCCACTTTAGAGTTCGTGGCACTTTTGATCACCAGCGGCTGGCACAGTTCAAGAGGCTTTGCCGTCCCTCTGCTAAAAATGTCTTTGGCCGGGATCCTCTATCTGGTGAACCTGTGGCGAAATTTTCGGCTGGGTACCCCATCCCTTTATGCGACTATGTAGCAAACCTTAATTGTCGTCAACTAGGTTCAGAAGACAGAGTTCGGGAACCTTCATACCTTAGGCCGTTCAGCAGTCCTCCAAACTGGATTGGGCAATTGGGACGAAGTCTCCCCTGGAAGAAAGTGATTCAGTTTTCTTTCAAGCAGTCAAACCACATCAATGTCAATGAACAGCTGTCCTATCGATCTTTGTTGAAGCATGTAAGCAAAACCACTCCTCACTCTCGTTTTTGTGCTCTGCTCGATTCTCGAGTCGTAATTGGGTGCAATGCAAAGGGTAGGTCAAGCAGCAAACAGCTCAACTTCTATCTCAGTTCAGCTTTGCCTTACATTGTTGGTGGTGACCTTTATCCTTTTCTTCTTCACATCGGGTCTTCTGACAACTTTTCAGATGACATTTCGAGATTTGTTGCACTTCGAAAGCCTTCAGAACCTCTTCCCCCATGGCTTCGCTTGCTACTGCAGGGGCAACATCAGTTGTTCGATCAAGTGGTTGCAGCAGATAAATTTGTCTGGCCTTGGAACGGGTTTGCTCGACTCATTCGTTTGGCGATCCTGGCTTCTTGCAATCAGTGAAGTGCATGCCTCGAAATCGCCGCGATCTCAGTCAAGCTCGTTCCGCCTTGTCGTTAGACCCAACGGCATTCAGGCACCCGGGCACAAACCAGAGAAGGCTGAAATGTTTTGAAGACTTTACCAGCTGGATTCAGCGGGAGCTAAATCTGAAACTTGATGAGGAAAATTTTCCCCCTCAACAGATGAGCACTGCTTTGATGGCTTTTGGTAAGCACTTGTTTTACACTGGTGCCCCAAAGTACATGTTTGCCGAAACTATAAATGCTGTCATTGACCGTTTTCCTCACTATAGAGGGTTAGTTGCCTCAGCCTGGAATACTCTTAGAAAATGGGAAGAAGCTGAACCCACTGAACGTGCGATGGTGATGCCAGCTTCGATTTTCCAAGCTGCTGTGGCTTTGGCGCTCCTCTGGCAATGGGAGAGGTTTGCATGTGCTCTGCTGCTCGGCTTTCATGGGCTGTTGAGGCCTTCTGAGATATTACCGTTGCGGCGCCGCCATCTTGTTCTCCCTCGTGATGTTTTGTCACAGGATCCAGTGTGTTATGTGCAGATTCTGCATTCGAAGACGAGTCGATTCATGCTCAGACAACATGCTCGAATTTCAGACGCAGTCACAGTCAGGTTTCTGGACTTCGTCTTCGGTGGATTGCCCAAGGACACACCTCTGTTTGGAGCCAGTCAAGGCTCTTTTCGCACTCGCTGGAATCGCTTGTTCAGTGAGCTTGGAGTCCCCACTTCCGAGAAGCATCGAGGAGTGACTCCAAAGAGTTTGCGAGGCAGTGGAGCTTCCTGGCTTTTCCACTACACCGAGGATGTTAGCAAACTTCTTTGGCGTGGGCGATGGCAGTCCCGCCGCACTCTGGAGCACTATCTTCAGGATGTGATGGGGCAAGTTCTTTTGACTGACCTTAGCCAAGATCGCCGAGATTTGGTCCTCTTACTCAGCGAAGCATCTTCTTTCTTGCTTGTTTCGGCTTTAGGCTGACCTATGGCCATCCACGTTGAACAGATTTGGAATCAGCTGTCAATAGCCGATTCTCTTTTCCAATTTCCTTTGTGCCGGCACTCAGTTTATAGTTGGATCCTGGCCTCAATGGGCCTTGCAGCTTTCAGTGGATGCCAACCGTGTGAGATT